>JGI25132J35274_1000433_pt1 | contig 11225 bp, 2 predicted proteins | sample ETNvirenome_6_30_FD_35274 | JGI IMG/M metagenome (IMG submission 35274)
TATGGCGGCATTCAAAAACTGCACGCTAGAGACACAGATCTTATTGCTTTATGTGAAGATAAATGTTTTAGAATATTAGCTAATAAAGACGCATTATTTAANGCGGATGGAAACACAAATGTTACGTCGTCGAGCAACGTTCTTGGACAAACAGTGCCNTACGCGGGCGAGTTTGGCATCTCGAAGAATCCCGANACGTTTGCATCGTACGGTTTCAGAACTTATTTTACAGACAAAGCAAGAGGAACAGTATTAAGGTTATCAGCTGACGGCTTAACTGAAATTGCAAATGCTGGCATGACCGACTATTTTGAAGACAAGTTTAAATCGCATTCTGGNGCTATTATAGGCTCATATGACGAAGCTTCTGGCACATATAATATATCATTTAGCAGCGATGAATCTGTGGCGTTTAAAGAGTCNGTAAGCGGCTGGCCTACACTTTTATCGTTTACACCTGAATTTGCAGTGTCACTTAATAATGAATACTACACAATTAAAAATGGCGAGCTGTGGGAACACAGCAATAGCACTCGCTCTAATTTTTATGGCACACAAGAAGATACTACGGTAACTTTAATAATTAATGACGGGCCTTCAAGCATTAAGAACTTTAAAACGCTCGGATACGAGGGCGATGAGGGGTGGACGGCAACTATAGACACCGATCAACAAGATGGAACAGTATCATCATGGCAAAAGCGTGAAGGGTTTTATTATAACTTTATCAGTGGCAAAGCAACTACTGTTTCAAACATGGACACAAGCGAGCTTGCGGTTCAAGGATTAGGCGAACTTAGTGGTGCTTCTGCATACAGCAGCCCTGGGTATTCTTTAGTAATAGATGGCGAGCTAAACGTTTCTTTACAAATTGGAGATACAATATATAGAGACGTAAGCGGCACTATTACATCATTAGGCGCTGTTTCGGCTATAAACAGAACCACTAATACTGTAACAACTACATCGTCAGATTTAGGAACAATTGCAGATAATACTTTTATATTCTTTGTTAAAGACACAGAAAAAAATACCTCTGGGCTAGTTGGCTATTATGGAGAAACTAAAATGTCAACGTCTAGCGGCAGTAAAAAAGAGTTGTTTGCTGTTAACTCTGAAGTATTTATTAGCAGCGAATAATACGTAATTATAACTTATAAACTAATTCAATATGCCAATAGGAGATATCGTACAAGGCACGGCATCGGTCATAGGCTCATACGTTGGCCAAAAAGAGCGTAAGAGAAAGCGCGACGCGGCTCAAACCGCATACAACCGATCGCTAGATGCATATTTTTCTCAGGACATTAGTAATCCTTTTGCTAATATACAAAATACTGCAGAAGATCTTACCGTTAATACACAAGCGGCGGATTTTGCAGCGGCGCAGCAAGCGCAGGGATTATCAGATGTTTTAGGTCAAACACGGCAAGCAGCGGGAGGTTCTGGAATTGCGGCTTTAGCACAATCATTAGCCAATCAGCAATCTCAAAACGCTCTTTCTGCAAGCGCAAACATTGGGCAGCAAGAGGCTGCTAATCAAAGAGTAGCGGCACAACAGGCTGGAATGAATCAAATGCAAATGCTTCAAGGAGAAGCAGGTGTGCAGAATCGTAGATCTCAATTATTAGGCGAAAGATTCCAAGTCGATGCCGGTGAGCTTGCAACAAGAGAAGCGGCGGTACAAGCTGCGATTGACGCACGAGTGCAAGGTTTTGGCCAGGCGATTGGCGGTATTGGTGAAGCTGCAGTTATGGGAGGCTTAGGTAGCGGCTCGGGCATGAACATGGAAACATTTTACAAAAACTTTAATAACCTATCATGAGTCAAGCGGTAGTTCAAGCAGCACGCGAAGTGCAGCAGGTACAAAACAGGTTTCGAAACCTAGGTGGTAAATTTGCTGAGGGCTTACAAATTGCGGGAGCTAAAGCTCAAAAAAGAAGAGCCGCGAGAGAAAAGGCTGTTCAACAATCGTTAAACCGTGCAAGAAAAAACGCAAAAGAGCTTGACAATAATATTAATACGTTGGGTTTTTCAGAAGAAGAAACGCAGATTATTAAAGACATGTCGCTTGAAAAAACTGAAAAGTTTTACGCATTACAGGGGCAGTTAGCTCAATTTGACAATCCATCTTCACCAGAAGCGCAAGAGCTCGTTAACGAAATGAATGGCATAAGAAATTGGTTTACTAACGTTGAAAAGCAACAAAAACAGCGTCTTGCTCAACGTGAACAATATAATTCTGATTTAGGTGATGATGATTCTTCGGGTATTTCTATAGCATCACAAAATCAAACTTTTGCTAACAATGCAGAAACTATCAATCTTGGTAATTTTTCTACTATTGATCCTGTAAGCGGGGAATTTTTATGGGGCGAAGAGGGCGGCTATATGGGCTTAGCGTCTGGGGCTGAATATATTATGAATCCCGGCAAATTATTTGAGCTTATTGACAAACACGAGGCTCTAGCAACAGCCAAAAACCAACCGCTTACTTCGGGTCAAGTAAATCTTGCTGTTAAAAGATTTAAAAAATTAATTGATAATAAAAATTCTCTCGCTAGCTTATTAGCTTCTGATAATCCCGTTGCTGAGGCGTATGGTTCAGATTTACAAGATAGATTTGATAAAGCGTATGAAGCTAATGATGAAGAAGCTTTAGAAGCAATAGTTGAAGAAGTTGCTAAAGGTTATGAAACATATTTAACGGGCATCAATAACAACCATGTTGCAGAAATTAAAGCAAATCAAGATCCTGGTAAACCACCTGCGCCAAAAAGCAGGTTTTCAGATAATGTCAAGGGTCAGATTAATACAATAAAAAACGCGCAAAAACCAAATACGCCGCCAATTGAATTATTTGGAGCTTATAAGGGACAATATAAGTGGAGCAATGCTACAGGAATGTTTTACAAAGTTGACAAAGATGGAAATCCTATTATGAAAAACGGTGAGCCTATGACCGTAACCCTTCAAAACATCGTAGATTTTGGGGGTATAAACGATCTCAGGCTAAAAGATATTACAAAATAAAAATATAATAAAATAAAGCATGGATTATTCTAATTTTCAAGATTGGGAAATCAAAGAATTAGCTAAGCGCAATGGCCAAACCGCTGAAGAGTGGAAGGCTGAGCAAGATGCATTAGCGGGAAAGCAAACGGTTCCGGAGGCAACGACTCCACCGACGGAACTAGAGGAAAACAATACGGCCGCTGGGGATTCCAGTTCGGCCGATACTTCTTTGGAGTCACCAGAAACTGATCCGCCGGCTAAAAAGGAAACTGACCCGCCAGCCGGAACAGAAGAGATTAAACAGCCAGAGCTTTCGCTCGATGAGCTAGAGGCGCGGCTTAATGAGCCTCGTTATGTAGAATTTGAAAACGGTCATAAAGTTTACGAAGACGATTATTCTGACCGTATTGCAAATACAAAAAGAGGTTCTTTCCCTGAAACTTTTGAAGGATACGCTAAAGCACAAAATTTAGAAATAAAATACGGTGAAACGCGGGTTTTTTTAGACCCAGGGCAAAGCATGCTGGACGAAGTTACGGTTATTACTGATAAANAAACCGGCAAAAAAATTCAAGCTAAAAACACATTTTTTGGCAAACTAAGAAACACATTAAGCCCACTGCGCGGTAAAGCAAAACAAAATAAATTTACAAGAGCCGGGGAAGAATATCTTAAAGCAATTGCCGGGCAAAACAAGCATACTAATAAACAAGAAATTATATTAACATACTTCGGACTCACAAAAATGGANAGGTTCGATGGAGATGATTTTATGATTTCACCTTATGAATATAAAGATTTTGCTACAGCAATTTCAGGAAGCGGTGGTGAAGAGGGAGACGCTGTTTTAACTTTAGACCAAGAAGCTTATAAAAAAATATTAGGTGAAAAAAAATATAATCAATGGCTAGCGCTTAACGACGGGGTTTTTACAACTAGCGTTACCCAAGATATGCTAGATAATTTTAATATTAACGAAGTTCAAGACGGCACTATAGAAAGAGTTGTTGAAAGAAACAAAATTTTAGCAGCTGAAGGATTTGTGCGGGAAATGGGTGTAAAAGATGCGCGCGAAATGATGCGTTATTTAAAATCACCAACTTCTTTTGATGAATTTATTGTAGCCGAAATGGGAAGGCGCGAGAAGGATGCTNAAGATTTTAAAAATAAATTTAACAGAGATCTTGTACGCATTGAAACAGTTCAAGGACGAACTTATATACCGCCAGATGCCCAAAGAACCGGAAAAGGCAGGGGGTTTGACGAGCAATTTACATTAGCTCTTAAAAAATATGACGCAGACCTTAAAGAGTTTGAAATTTTAGGTCAGTTGTATGATGAGCAATATACATTTTTAGAGGCTACTTCTAAAAATTACGAAACAAAATTGAAAAAAATTCAGAGCGAGCTAGAAGCATTTACTGTTAACGGCAAGCCTGTAATAGAATCAGAATGGGAGGCTAGAAAATATAACTCTCTTATAGAGCAGTATAACAGCCTTCTCGAGGAAGAGCAGTATGTTTCTCTCAGCGCAAATATTGAAAAACTAGAGGCAATACGATTATCTATGCTTGAAAAAAGTGATGCTTTAGATGCTCAAGCACCTCTTTTTGCTGATTTAAGTATTGCTAATGACGCGCCTATGAAGATGTACGGGTTGATGGCGCGCATGAACCAGGCAATAGACGAATCTTTTATTGGCGCACCAATTATGTTGGCTGCTCATATGGTAGATTGGATTAGCAGACTAGATTTTTCAGACTCTCAGGCATTTAGAAAAGACGGAGCCCAAGTTTTAGAATGGGCTAGTGACTACAACGCTAAAATAGCGGAAGGACGAGGAAATTTAGCAATGAAAATTAGTTCTGCGGATTTAAATAAAGGAATTAAGGGTGTTGATGGCGGCGCGATGGCTGTACAAATATTAGGTGACAACTCACCTTCTATAATTGTAACCACAGCAACAATGGGTGTGGGGGCAATGCCTGTTGCTGGCTTAACGGCTACGCAAATGGCTCGATTTAGCGCAAACTTAGCGGGTACTATATTTTTTGGCATGGAATCTGGTGGATACCTTAGCGAAATGGCCCTTGGAAAGCGCTATGCCGACCAACAAAAAAAGAAACTTAATAAAGAATTAAATGATCTTAGGCTGAGTGGCTATAGTGGAAGTGCTAGAGAAAGAGAAATATTAGAAGAAATAGAATACAACGATAATTACCTAAGGGTATCCGAGCTACAATTAGGCTTTTCAGCTTTCGCTTACGGCGGTATTGCAGGGCTTTTTGAAAGAACTAGTCAATTAGGATTTATAAAAAATTATCAAAAATATTCACGCGCCATAGGGTATGAAGCTTTTTCAAAATACCTTTCACCGTATTGGGCGCAAAGAATGTCAACAGCCTTTACTATTCCAAAAACTGTTCTTAGCGGGGCCACTATAAATCTTCTTGAAGAAGGGGGCACTCAAATTGGGCAAAACTTTGTAGACGTCCATGTTGGTAAATTTAAGAAAAGCTATCTTGACGGATTAGACGCTGATTTTGTTTTAAACACGTTAGGGCAAGGGCTTGCAATTTCAGGGCCTCAGGTAGGTATGAATATTTATTCGGGTGTTGCTAATATATTTACCAACAGAGCGCACGCAAAAAAAATGAACGGGTATAGAGAAAAACTATTGTCTATTCAAACTGACCTGCAGACCGATAAGCTAACCAAAGAACAAAGAATAAAATTGCGTGCTGAACGTCGCGTTGTGCTAAGTGAAATGAACTTGGCGCAAGCGGACGTGCTTCTTAAGCTGCCCGATATGGATGCAGCCGATGTAAATGCACTAATAAGCATTGATAGAGACCTCAACTCTATTTANCAGCAAGCAGCNGAGCTTGGCGAACAAGGCGAGGTTGGATCATACGGGAAAAAACAATTAAAAGTACTTAAAAANCAAGCAGCAGAGCTTGAGGCTAAAAAAGACGAGCTTTTAGGCAAGAATGAAGCGGAAATTGAAAATAAGTATAAANACGCAGCAAATCCCGCTCAGGCTGTTTTTAATTATAATTTGTTCAGAAGATCATTGCGTCTTGCACAGGTAAATAACAATTATAATCTTGCGGAAATTCGATCTATGCAGGATTTGCAAAGATTTTTTAATAATAATCCTGAAATTTCTCAAGATAAAAGAGCTGAAATTACTCAAGCCTTTCTTGGTGAATTGAACGAAGAAACCGGGCAGCGAGCACGGAATGTAAATGCGTTAGAAGTAGACGGTAAAATTATAGTATTTAGCCAGTTTATTGAAGATCAAATAGGTGTATTAGATGACTTAAATGCATCTATTGCCGCTGTATCACCGCTTCATGAATTAGGGCATATTAAAACACGTCAATCCGGCGTTTTAAAAGACTCTGATATTTTAGAAAAAGCTAATGGNATTACATCGGAGGTAAGAGCATCGCTTGAATCAAAACTTGCGGCAGGAAAAATTTCTCAAGAAGATTTTGATATTGCTATAGGCCGTTTAGATTCTTATGAAAAAAGCGCTTCTAGCGATTTAGTTAATATTGATGAAGCGTTTCAGCTTGTAGCAGACTTAATTAATACTGGTGCTATTGATAAAAACTCTTTTACATCTTTATATAATTTTAAATCATTTACCGCTAGAACGGTAGGCAAGCTATTTGGTGAGCTAAAATGGACAATGCAGCTAAACAGTGCTGACGATATATTTAACTTCGTTTCAAGCTGGTCTACACAAGTAGCGGAAGGCGGCAGAATTATAAAGCCGCAAAAAGAAGAAACGGATGTAAAACAATCTATCGCCAGAGGAGATTTACTACAAACTATAAACGATCTTGTTCCCGAAACGGTACAAACTCAAGAAGACTTTTTTGATCGCAAGGTTTTCAACCCTATATATAATGACGGTAATCTTCACCCAGCTATAGCTAATTATATACGCAACAAAGCCGCAAGCGCGGAAGAAGCACAAAAGATTATAGAAAGCGTTGCAGACCGCCTTATAAACTTTAACCCAGCGGCTCAAAGAAAATCAGGAGAAGGAAGAATTACACTCGGCGAGTTTATATTCTCCAATGTAAACTTTGGACAGCGCGATGCTAGAAAAGCATTGTTTGAGGAGAGCCAAGAGCGCGCACGAACAGAAAGTACGGATAGCGAACAAGCTAGACAAATTAAAGCTGCCGAAACAACGACTACACAACAGACTGAGGCGCCTACATATAAAAACTTGCTTAAAAGACGCGTTTTAGCACCGGAAGTAGTTGAGGCTATCAGAAACAAAGTTAAGTCCACTGTTCGCGTTATGAAGACCCGTATGGACCAACCTGTGTCTAAGAACGTTACTGTAAAACCATATATTGCAGAAATTAAGAAGACAATGGGTAAGCAAGCTGACATTGATCTTAAGAAAGCAATGGGCGGGCTTAAAGATGGGCAGCTAAGAAAATTTTTACTTAAGCATAAAGCGGCAATTTTAGAAAACATGACCACCACCTATTTAATGACAGCCATGCCTAATGCTGTCCAAAAAAAGGTTAATGGCGTGTTTACAAGTGACTGGAAGGGTAAGAAGATAGATAGAGAAACAACAGCGCCAGCGGGAAGAACATCAGGCGCGGAAATTGTTAGAAGACTTCCTAACGCTTCAACAAGATTATCTGATGCTGATTATTTATCAAACTTTTTTACAGAAGACGGTAAACTTATACGTGGACGGAAGGAGTCTTTGGCTAAAGCTATGGCTGAAGAAATATCTTTTGACATTATTAACGAAGCACTTCAGGATCCTAATAGTGAAATTAGAAAAGCGCTAGAACAGCGTCAAGATTTATTAGGNGCGGAACTTCTTGATAATTACGTAACTCAAGCTGTTGTGGACATTGAAAGGGGTAATGTAAAGGCNAGTATTAGCTTAGTTCAGCTTGGAGAAATTCAAGAAAGAATGGGCGCGTTAAAAAATATAATTTCTAAGCAAAACGCAGGTAGTCTTACAAAAACTCGACTAATTAATGCTTTAACGAAAGTATTTGAAGACAATCCTAGCGATTTAATTACGGAAAAAGATATTAAAGCGTTTGCTAACGAAAGCTTTAATTCAATTAAAAGATATTTTTCAAAACCAGAGGCTTCCGATGTAGACTTTGCCACATTTGTTGAAGAAGGCAATAAGTTAGCTAAGAGCAAAAGCAATTTAATGCTTACGCTGGATATTGCTAAAGACGCGCTAAAAGGCGGATATAAAGCTCTTTTTGAAGACGGGGGCCTTATTTCCAGACAGCGCGGATTAAGCTTGGACTTTAACGCTAATCTTATAGCATCAAAAGGCGAGGCGGGTTTAATTTTAGCTTTAAAATGGATGCGAGGCCATCAAACCACCTCGGGCAAAATTGGTAAAGGAAGAATGCAAATATATGCTGGGGTTACAGACTTTATAGACAATAACCTTAACACTATACCAGGTATTGAAATAAAATACAAGAAAGGAGCTACCACGGTTATAACAGAAGTTCTTTACAACGGGAAGGTTGTTGAAAACTGGAAAAAAAGAATTGAATCTCCAGCTCAGTCTGCAACAAGAACAGTTACTAGAAACGGCATAAAAATAAAAGCGCCTATTTCAAAGCAAACCTTTGCAGAGCAATATGATCAAAGATTAGAAGCAGCAAGAGAAGCGTGGACAGTATTAACAGACTATTTAGCATTTGTAAATGAAAATGGTAATGCAATAGACTGGATAATGACTATGATGAGCCTTAAAAGCAATATGTCGAGCATGCTTAAAGCTGCCGCGCCCGTTAAATATTATCATACCGGCGCGCCAACAGCCAAATTAAGATACGAACATGTAATTCCCACAGAATACATGGTGCTAAAGCTTACTCAGCACTTTAAAGGCAAGGCAATTAATTTAGACGCTTTAAGAGACAAGTATAACGTTGCTATTATTCCTATTAAAATGGATGATAATTTCAATATACTTGTACAATCTCAAATGAATTCAGACTTTAATTTAGATAATGATATTGAAGTTTATAGATACTATAATAAGGCAACCTTAGGGTTTAAAAACATGGAGTCCGTTGAGGTAATTGGGGGAGACATGAAAGGTCGTGTTATAGGAGAAAGTTGGGTTAAATTTAATGAATCTGTTAATGTTTCTGAAGCTGTAAACGCTATTAAAAATATTAAACAAATTCAAGAAACTAAANCTGAATCAAAAGTAAATTTAAGCACAGCGCTTAGNGATAAATTTAATAAAATTATTGAACGTAAAACCGGCGTACAAGATTTTAAAACTTTTTCTCGCATACAAGCTCAAATGCGCGGTAAGGGAAAAGGCAGATTTAAATTTTTCATTGCGCCCGGTGCTGATGACTTTAGAGGTTTAGTACATTATACCTTTGCAGGCCAGGGTAAGCAAGGGGAAAAAGATATGGCTTTCTTTGAAGAAAAGCTAATGGTTCCTTATTTTAAAGGAATATCAGCGATTGATGGCATGCGTCAGCAAATTAAAAGAGATTTTAAAGCTGTTAAGTCTCAATTTAAAGAAGAATATAAATTATTATCCAAAAAAATTGGCGATAGTATATTTACATACGATCATGCGCTGCGTGTTTATATGTGGAACCGCCAGGGAATCGAAGTTGAGGGGTTATCGCAAAGAGACCAAAAATTGCTATTAAATGCAATTGAAAAAAATCCAGAACTAGCCTCGTTTGCAGATGCTTTACTTGTAGTAGCTCGCCGCGATGAATGGCCTGACCCCGTAGCGCACTGGGAAGTTGGATCGGTGTTAGCCGACCTTAACAGCATGACAGAAAAAATTGGTCGTAAAAAATTCTTAGAAGAGTTTATAGAAAACGCTGATGTTATATTTAGTGAAGAAAACCTAAATAAGATTGAAGCTATATTTGGCACGCGGCATAGAGAGGCTATTGAGGATTCTTTATATGCAATGAAGAACGGTACAAACCGACCAAGCGGAGCAAACCGTCAAGTTAATGCATGGCTTAACTGGATTAACGGTTCTACAGGTGCCATCATGTTCTTCAACCGTCGTTCAGCACTTTTGCAAATGTTGTCTTTTACCAACTTTATAAACTGGTCTGACAACAATATGCTTAAAGCCGCAGCAGCATTTGCTAACCAAAAGCAATACTGGTCCGACTGGACAATGATATTTAATTCAGACAAGTTAAAAGAACGCCGCGGTGGTTTGAAACAAGACGTTAGTGATTCTGAAATTGCAGCTATTGCTAAAGGCTCTAAAAATAGCCCACAAGCTATATTAGCATATTTATTAAAAATAGGTTTTACACCCACGCAGATTGCAGATAGTATGGCAATTGCTACAGGTGGTGCAATGTTCTATCGCAACCGTGTAAACACATATCTAAAGCAAGGTATGGATAAAAAGGCTGCAGAAGAACAAGCGTTTTTAGATTTTTCAATGAAATCTGATGTAGCGCAGCAGTCATCTGATCCAGCGTTAGTATCGCAGCAGCAAAGAAGCGTTTTAGGGCGTCTTATACTAGCTTTTGCTAACACGCCTATGCAATATACTAGATTGATGAAAAAAGCTGGTCAAGACCTTATAAATGGCCGCGGACGACCAATCGAAAACATCAGTAAGATTGCATATTATGGGGTTATACAAAACTTTATATTTTCTGCATTACAAAGCGCCATGTTTGCAATGTTCTTTGATGATGACGAGGAAAATGAAAAACTTACCGATGCAGAGCGTGAAAAATTAGCTAAAAAAGAAGAACAAAAATCTATACGCGTGGTGAATAGTATGCTAGATACCATATTACGCGGGTCTGGTGTTTATGGGGCCGTTGCTTCTACTATAAAAAACGCCATAATGGAATATCACAAGCAAGAACAAAAAGGATTTATGGGAGACCATACTTATACTCTCTTAGCAGCAGCTGGTATTTCACCGCCAATACAATCTAAAATGCGTAAAATATACAGCGCTATTCAAACAAGTAAGTTTGAAAGAGATAATGTTGAAGCACGTGGTTGGGCGATTACGGCAGATGGTAAATTAAACCTAGGGCCCAATTGGTCTATATTAGGAAATGTATTATCAGGCGTTACCAACGTGCCTCTTGATCGTGTTGTTGATGAAATGAGATCTATTAGCGAGGCGCTAGACGAAAGAAACAAGGCGTGGCAGCGTATAG
>JGI25132J35274_1000434_pt1 | contig 11224 bp, 12 predicted proteins | sample ETNvirenome_6_30_FD_35274 | JGI IMG/M metagenome (IMG submission 35274)
ATTCACCACCTATTGTTTTTGCTACTTCCTCAGGATCTTTCCTCACACTTCCTGCATCAGCATACCCAATTCTTCCACCTTGAGCTGCTGCTTGTGAGTATTGAAGAGCCATTTCTTCTGGTGTAAATTTTCTAGCTGCAACATCTGGTAAAAAGTTTAATCCTGCTACTAACCCTTGTTGTTGATCCAATAAGTTTGCAGTCTTTGTAAGATCTTTTAATCCTAAAGCTGTAGTGTCACTTGGTAAACCTGATGATGTGTTTTGATTTTTAGTAAATAAACCTGCCGTGATACCACCTGCTAGCGGTAAAATATTTTTAACAATAGAACTTCTAATATCTTGACCTAATGTAGTGTCCTCACCTGTTCCAGGTGCATCTAAAATTCTTCTTACAATATTTGGTGTTTTTCTCCTTACAACATCTCTATCAGTACCGTATACTTCTTCAACGTCTTTACCAAAAACAAAATCTGATACTCCTTTTGGAAGTTTTTTAAGAGCACCCGATAACAAGGATTGATCTCCTCTTACAAGATAATCACCACCAGCTAATAGAGCTGCAGTAGCCGCTGGATTACCAAAAAGTTTATCTTTTAATTCTTGAAAGTAAGATCCAATACCATATTGTTTTCTACCATCCATACCCATGATACCACCATACGCTGCCATTTCTCTTCCTTCAGGCATTGATTCTAAACTAGACATCTGTCCTTCTGAAATAATCATTATTCTAAATTCTTCTTTACTCATTGGTGTAGCATTTGGTTGTTGCTCTAATAAATCAAATACGTATTGGTCATACGCTTCGTCAAGAACAGCATCTACCATCATCATTTGTTCCATTTCTTGTGGAGATTTAGGACCTTCATTACCTCTATATTTAATAGAAGGTGCGTTAGTCATTAATTCTTCTGATATTTGTAAATCTGTTATTGCCATGGTTTTGCCACTTTACTTTGTTTTTGAGAACAAATCAAGAGGTGGCATGATAACTTTGACATCTCTTCTAACGTCCTCTTCAGGTATATTAGCTGCTTTTAAAGCTTCTTCATCCTTATAGATTTCACCTGTTTTTTTGTTGCTTATTGTTGTTATTATTTTATCTGGTTTTAATTCAATCATTATGTTGTTACCTCTTTCTTAATATTTAGGTAGCTTACGCCAAAACTAAAAGCGTCTGCGCTACCTGCTTTAATTGTAAGAGTTTTTCCACCCTCAACTATCAACGGTTGTGTCAATAATTCTTTACTTTGATTAGCTACTAATGCTGCTGATTGTATAACGACAATACCATCATTTGTTACTGTAGGTGTAGGGGTTCCTGCAGATTTAACAATAATAGATTTAATAAGATACGTTTCACTTACTAAAGGATTGCCACTACCAAAAGGATTTTTTTCTGTGTTATCCGTGTTAGCGTTTAATCCTGCAAATTTATATTGGTTTACTACTGCCATTAATCTAAAAAGAAACTTCTAGCTTCTATCTCCTGTTTTAATTCTTGTTGAAAAGATGTATTTAATTTTTCTATTACAGCGTCTAAATCTCTAATTAAAGATTGAGCTACATCTTCTTCATATTCTGCACTTGCTCTAGTTAGTGTTTGTACTATCTTTGCCATTATAAACTTACAATACCTCCTCGAGCCATGTCTCCAACGCCAATTCCTTGATCTGTACTACTAGTGGTATTTCCAGTATTACCATTGCCAGCAACATCTCTCATGTTAGGTGGTGAAAAAGTTCCTGAACTAGATCTTACTTTAGCTGCATCTTTTACGTCTGCTCTATAATCAAACAATTCTTTCTTTTCTTTTTTAGCTCGTTCATAATTTCTTTGACTAATAGGTTTTCCTTTTTTAAGTCTGTTTTCAAAGTAACCTATTTTTTTATCTAAAGCTTTTTGATAGTTGTTTGTTCCTGCAATAGACATAACATTTTGACCAGCTAATACTGAGCCTGGTCCATATACCATTAAACCAGTATTAGGATTTCTACCTATCATTTGTTCTTTTCCAGACAAATAACCTATTTGTCCTTTAAGATTAGGACTGTAGTTTCTTGCGTTTGGATTTAATGGATTAAATTTATTACCTAAAAATGCAGCACCACCCATTAACGCTAAAGGTCCTAAAACTGACGAACCTAAAGATCTTATTCCTAAATTTACAGCTCCTCTTTTAAACATGTTTCCTAAATTAGCTGGATTATTTAAACCTGCAAATATCCCACCACCTGTATAAATATCAAGTGGATCAGTTTTTTGAGGAGTTATTCCTAATTGTTCATAAGCCATTTCTATGGCTTTGTTTATACCATATTGTTTTGCTAATGGCATTGCTATGGCCATTACTACATCCATCATTATCTTCTACCTCCAGCATGTATATCTAACCTAAATGTTCCTAGCTTCCAACTAGTATCTACGGCAGTATTTTTTATTGTGAGAGCCACAGCTCTTGCTCTTGCACGTGTATCTACTTTTGTTGTAGAAGAAGTTATTGTAAATGGACCTAATGATGAACTAGCTGCCGTATTGTTAGGATAATTTCTTAAATCTAATTGTACAATTGTATTACCTTGTTGTGCAATAAAGTCAGGTATAATTCGACTAACTCTCATAATATTTTCACCATCACCTCTAAGGTCGCCTAAATTAGTTGCGGCACCTCTAACAACTTTTTGAGTAATATCATAATCTCCAGAAGTAATATCCGCTGGTATAGCTGTTGTAACAGCTCCTGCTTGTAATTGATTAACACCTGTTTCATGTTCAAAATATATTGTTGAGCCATCTGTATTTCCTGTAACATCAAATGAATCATCATCATCTGCATTATATTTTGTAGCATGTGGTAATCCAAAAACAGCAGAATCTTCCCATGTACTTCTTGCAAAAAGATTACTATCGTTTGTAAACCATATTGGACGTTTAGATGTGGAATCTAAATAACTATAAAAAACAGCTCGGTTATTTACGTTAGATGTAGATGTAGCATAGTACCAAATTACTTCTCCAAATAAGTTGTTAATTCCTGCATAAATTAATTGATTAGATGTTGTGTTTAAATCATCATAAACATAGTCTTCAACTAAACAATCCATAGATTCTAGTTTACCAGTATATCTAAAGAAACCATTATCTGACATCCAATACGCAGCACCGTCAACTTCTACAGCTGCATTCATTCCTATTAATCCACAGTTAGTTCCTACTTGTTCAAAAGCAAAAACAAAGTCACCACCCACAAAACGCATGGTAAATAAGGCAGTATCTGTCCAAACATAAATTGCATTTCTACCAAGTTTAGCTCCAATGATCCGTGATCCGTCGGCCAGTCTTTGTGTACCAGCACTATTGGTTGCCGTAGGTGTATAATCGTTTATATCTTCCTGTGAAGAAAATCTAATAAACATATCGTCTTGAGTTGTTGTATCTCCAATAGTTTGTTCTGTTCCAAAAAATACTAAGTGTCTATCCGGTGTAGATACTAACATGTCCCTAGACGCCGTTGGTGCACCAGTTATAATTGTAGCTCTTGTTGATGTGGCATTAGCAGCATCAGCGTCCCATTGAAATGCAGATCCACCTACTATTAATGCTATAAGTTTACTACCTAAATTATCTAAAGCCCATAAACCAGGGTCAGTAACTTTATCTGTGTTAGCTGCTGGTGATCCCCAACCAGTCCAACTAGATGTGTTAGTTACAGTTGCACCATTAGAGTGAGTTGTAGCTGTAGTTCCTCTGGCTCCTCTACCAATACCTGTTAATTTATTTCCGGTAATACCAGTATAAGATATTTCTTCAGTGCCTATTTGAACAAAATTTGTACCGGTTGTTGGAAAACCTGTAACACTAGTTAAAGTTATTTCTGTTGCCGAACTATTATTACCACCACTTGTACCTGTAATAGCTCCATTTAAAGTTGTTGTGGCTACACCTAAAACAGATCCACCCCATAATGATATACCCCAACCAAAAGCTCCTAGCTGCTCAGCTGGTCCAACATGATAATATTGAAAATAAGTTATACCGCCAGATGTTGTAGCACCTGATCCTGTTTCAACACTAGGCATTGTAATAGTAATTGTGGTTGCAGTAGGCGCAGATGTAACCATAAATTTTTTATCAGCAAAATCTGCAGCACCAAAATTAGAATTTGTAATAGCTGAAAAAGTAGAAGCGTCTCCAAATAATATTATGTCTCCAGCTACAAAACCATGCGAACCAGAAAAAGTAATAGTAACAATTTTTGAATTATTAGTTGTAGTAAAAGCATTGGTGATTGCTGTTCCCGATGGATTAGTCAAAGGGTGTATATCATAAAAAACGCCTCCTGAATAAGCGTATAAAATTCTATTAGTTCCTATAGCTGCAAATTTTGTAGATGCAGAATTAACAAAGTGATGTAAACCTCTTGCAACACCAGTTAGTTTAGACTCACCTAATTGAGACCATCCACCTATTTTTTCAGGTGTACCATACCTAAAACGTACATTTTGACCACCTGTCCATTGAGACTCAGCACCAGTAGATGTAACTTGTTTATTAAATCCGGGTAAAAAACCTAACTTTTGTAGCATATAAAAAACCTATTGTTTCTAGGTTATATCAGATTTTAAGGGATTTCAAACGCTAAAGTAAGGGGAGGGTGTTGTGGTGGTGTCTCCCCCTACAAGCTTATATCCTATATTATTTTTTAGGTAATGTAAACCCTTTATAATTAGCAGGAAGTCCTATAAACGGACGTTTGTCAAATTTATTTTCTTTAGCCATTTTTGATCCAGCTTTATTATAATGTAAAAATACTTGTCCACAATCCTTGCCTGTAAATTCTTCTCTCCAATGTTCAAGATCACATCCAGAATATATGAGCATATCTCCTGGGTCTAGATCTACTTTAATTCCAGCTTGTTTTTCTTTACCTGTTGGATCTAAATATATAGGCCATGGATCACCACCTAAATTTAATGTAGTAGATATTTCACAAGAATATCTATCTTTGTGCCTAGCTAATACATCGCCATTTTTATATATTCTTGCATAGGAATAAGTTTCAGATAATTTTAATCCTGTATTTTTTTCCATAATAGGTTTTACTTTTTGTAATAAAGTTTCCATTACAAGATCACCATAATGCGAGTAAGTATTAGGAACTTGTTCGTCAGTCCATATTCCCCAATAGTCTGTAAAAGGTGAAATGTATTTTTGATCAAATAAAAACCTTGCTACATTTCTTTTATTTAAAAAATAAGCATAGCAAAAATCTGCTAGCTCTCTACTTATAATTTTTTTTAATACTGTATATTTATTTTTTTTAAACGACATTTAATACTCCTTTCGGTATTGCTTGACAGTTCCAATGAATAAATCTAAATGGTTCATAACCTAGATCTACCACATATTGATGTGGCATGTAAGATGGAAAAAATATCATACGGCCTGGTTTAACTTTATAGTTTATTTGTGAACTTGCGTAAGTTACTTTTGTTTTATCTTTTTCAGGTAAAAGATTCATTATGTTGCCAGGTCTAGGATCTTCGAATATTGGCAAAGACGTTTTTTCACTTGCTTTTAAAAAATAAAAACCAGATATATGGCCATTCCAATGTGTATGTAAAGTATGGTGTCCACCGCCAGATTGAGCAAATTCTTGCACCCATAACTCTGTTGTAAATACTTGGTAATTGGTTAAATCAAAACCCATTTCATCTAGCAAATTGTGCGCTGTTGCACCAATATAATCTTGTAACTCTTTAAATTTAGAATCACCAATTAATGTTGTTGAGTGAAATACATGACCCATATCTCCTTTGTCTCCAAACTTTTTATTTTTTTTATCTATTTCTTTTTTTAAATTTTTCTTTGATTGTTTAATATAAGGATCAGAGGCTTTGTTTAATTTTTTTACATATTTAGGTTCATCTGCAAACCATATAGGACATGCAAAATATTGTTCTAAAGTTAATTGTTTAGGAAAACTCATTTAAAAGGCCATCCTAAATTCCATATTACTAAACTATATCTTGACCCTTTTTTAACAGGACAAACTCTGTGCCATACATGAGAAGGAAAAACAACTAAAGATCCTTTAGGCAATATTTCTGTACATTTTCTAATATTAGGTTTTTTATCCGGATCCATGTTTCTAAAATCAAATTCTAATTCTCCACCTTTATAATCTTTTGGATCTGATAAGGTTACAGTCACAGATAATTTTCTAATTTTACCATGACTAAAATCATTTGGATTTTGGCTAAAATATGGTTTATCCCAACTATCACAATGCCAATCATAATATTGTCCTTTTTCATATTTAGTAAATTGACATGATTCAGAATAATCCCATTGAAAATTCCAACCCGCACTTACATTAGCTCTATGAATATATGGTTGAATTTCTTTGTATATCCATCTATCGTTCATCCAAACAATATTAGAATCTCTTTTCTTTTTTAAATCTTTTATTTGTTTTTTATTTAATTTTTTGTTTTCAAAACCACCAGTAATAGCCATTTGAGCTTGTAACTGTTTTCCATAACGAACAATATCATCACAAATTCTGTGGGGAATAACGTTTTGAAAAAACCAATAATAATTTGTTAAGTTCATATGTCTTTATGAACTTAATATAACATTTATTAAGATACTGTCAATGTTCCAGAAACAGTAAAAGTAGCTAACTTGTCACCACCTGGGTGTGTTGATGTTGAATTTGTTCCTGGTGCTACTGAAAAAGTAATTGCACTTGGACCTCTAACAACTACGATACCTGAACCACCTGCACCTGCGTTAGGGGGAGAAGGACTTCCTCCATCACCACCTGTACCTGTGTTTGCGCCACCTGAAGTTCCAGGTCCTGAGTTATATATAGCTCCTGTTCCACCACCTGCGTAATTTGAGGCAGGTCCTAAAATAGCATTAGGGACAGTTGACCCTCCGGCTCCACCTGCTGGTCCAGTTCCATTTGCACCAGCTCCGCCAGCACCACCGCCACCACCTGCTCCGTAATTAGGTGGTCCACCTAAACCATCTCCACCATCATTTCCTTCAGGAGGACTAAATCCTCCAGCATTACCAGATCCACCATCAGCAGGTCCACCTCCAGAGTTTCCACCTCCACCACCACCTGATCCACCAGGTCCACCTGGATCAGTTTGAACTGCTCCATAACCACCTCCACTGGCTGTAATAGTTGAAATACTTGAATCTGTACCAACAGCACCATTTTCACCACCACTTGCAGGCACGGGTGTAGCAGCTCCAGCACCACCAGCTCCTATTGTAACTGTATGAGATCCCGTTGTTAAAAATAAATTATTTGCTTGTAGTGGACTTGGACCATAACCAGAAGCACGATAACCTCCAGCTCCACCTCCACCACCACCATCTGATCCACCACCTCCACCACCAGCGACAACTAAAAAATCTACGTTATAACCAAACTCTGGCCATAATCCATCTTCTAATGCTGCTCTTTGACTTTGTAATGACCACACACCACTTGCTTTGTTTAATTCTTTGATTGCTACAACACCTGATCCACCTGCTGCTCCAACACTTGGAAAAGTTCCTTGACCACCACCTCCACCACCAGTATTTGCTGTTCCTGCTGTTCCTGCTGTTCCAGGTTTGCTTCCACCAGCTCCACCACCTCCAGCGCCTCCTGCACCACCTGTTCCACCTTTAGGGCCACCATGTGAACCACCACCGCCACCACCACCGACAACTCCACAAACTCCTATTGCTGTTGAAATAATACTTGATACGTTTTTACCTGCTCCACCAACTCCACCAGTTACTGGGCTTGGTGCTGGAAAAGAACTAAAAGGTGTAAACACTGCACCGGCAGCACATGCGCCACCACCGCCTCCACCAACAACCATTTCTCCACCATAATGATAACCTTTTGCTCCAGCGTTTCCAGATCCGCATGATCCAGATATACCTGGTTGCCCTGGTTGAGTTGCTGGTCCGCCAGATGAACATTGAGGAGAAGCAGTGGAAGGTCCAGTACCCCCACCACCTGAACCGCCTGGTCCACCATCAACTTGAGAAGGGGATGGAACTGGATTATAATATTTTCCACCATATCCACCACCTTTACCTGTTGCGCAAAAACCTGTTGAATCTGATCCAGCACTATTTACAGCTCCACCACCTCCAACTGTTACTGGATAACCTGTTGATCCACCTACTGATAAATTTTCTTGAACAACAACACCGCCGGCTCCACCGCCGCCGCCTCCACAACCATAGAGACCACTACCAGGACCACCACCGCTTCCGCCACCACCACCAACGACTACTACGTTTGCTACTCTAGTTCCAGATTGAGTTGTGATTGTAGATGAACCACTTGTTTTAATTGTAACGGTATTTTTTCCAAAAGAAGTTTTATTATTTACTCCTATTACACCGCCATTTAATGAGCCAGATCTTGGCATTGTGTCCTCCTACGCGGACACCCAAGTTAAACCTGATGCGTCCCAATTGTATGAATTGTCTTCAGCGTCTTTTGCTGTCCACCTTTGATTATCTTCGTCCCAACTAATTAGTTTATCTGTGGTATCTGTTGGATATGTAACTGGCGCTTGCCAATCATCATTTGCATCTAATGACCATGATGCGTAAGGTTGTTGTGTTAAAAATTTGTCTTTTGAAGAATCATAAACCATTCCGATTCCTGCATATTGTTTTCTAAAATTATTATTATAAGAAGTTTGTTTCCAGCTTCCACCTTTAAAAAAATTTGCACACCATGTTTCTCCATCGACGTGCATATCATTATTTTCTAAAATTCCGCCGTTTGCTTCAATATCATTAGCTACAACTACCACTCTTTGTACTATTTGATGTGTATCATTTGTAAAACCCGTTGGGTCTTTTTTTGATTTTAATTCTGCGAAATGTGCCATATTTTTACTCCTTAAAAGTTATACTTATAATTTAATTTTAACTTATAGTCAATGTTCCAGATACAGTAAAAGTAGCTACTTTATATCCTCCAGCAGGTGCTGGTAACGTTGCTAATGAGTTAGTTCCTGGTGCAACAGACATACATGCTCCTGCAGGTCCTCTAATAACTATAATTCCTGATCCTCCAGCTCCACCAGCAGGGCTTCCACCAGCTCCACCACCGCCACCTCCACGGTTAGTTGTTCCTGCAGTTCCACTTGAACCAGATCCTCCAGCTCCACCACCACCAGTTCCACCAGATCCAGGACTTCCACTACAGCTACCACCACCGCCTCCTCCAGCGTAAGCTACAGGAGATCCTGTAATATTTGTTGTGGCTCCAGCTCCACCACATCCTCCAGATGTGGCTGCGCACCCTGCTACGGTTGCTCCACCACCTCCACCGCCAATTGTTGGTGCTCCATTACCAAGTCCACCATCAGTTCCTTGTGCTGGATTAAAAGGAGGTGTGTTTCCTGATCCTCCTGCTCCATAACCTGTACCACCTCCAGATCCTCCTGGACTTTCTCCTGAAGGAGATGGTTGAGAACCACCAGAATATCCTTCAGCTCCACCACCACCAGTTGTTGTAATCATAGTTGAGCCTTCAGCTCCACCTGGATTAAAAATTGATTGACTTCCTCTACGTCCTAAACCTCCTGGATATGGTCCACCTGATCCAGCTGAACCTCCACCACCAACTGTGACTGTAAATGATCCTGGGTATAATCTTAATGCTACTGCAGGAGCTGCTCCTCTAGGAGAAACTGTATAACTACCAGTAGAAGTTCCTGGTGATTCTCTAAAACCTCCAGCACCACCACCACCAGCTCCTTCTCCATTAGTACCACCGCCGCCACCACCGCCAGCGACAACCATATAATCAAAAGGGGGTGCCTCAAACGGCCATACATCATCTTTTAACGCTTCCATTTGTTCGGTCATTGACCAAATACCTGAAGCTTTGTTTAATTCTTTTACGATAACTATTCCTGAACCACCAGCTCCAGCAGTACCATTTCCTGAACCACCACCACCGCCACCAGTGTTTGTAGTTCCACCAGCTGCTGCACTTGGTCCTGTAGTTCCAGCACCACCGCCACCAGGACCTGCACTTGATGCAGAACTTTGTCCACCACCGCCACCACCACCGGCTCTTAATGTACAATCTCCTGGCCAAGAATTAGATCCTGCTCCACCATTTCCTGCTTGTGAATTTGTTGCTTCTGTTCCTACAGCTCCTGCTCCACCACCGCCACCACCACCTCTATTTAAAGGTCCTGATTCAACTCCTTCTCCATTACCACCATCATTTCCCTGTGAAGGACTTGTTGGGGGAGTATTTCCTGATCCTGCACATTGAGCTGGAGCAGCTATACCGCCGCCACCGCCGCCAGATCCACCATCGGTTCCAGCTTTAGATGGAGAACCTCCACCAGTTCCTCCTGCACCACCACCTGCTGATGTTATTTCTATTGGTGTTCCTGGTGCAAAACTTGAAGCTACTCCTTCAACTCCTCTGCAAGCTGATGGGTTACCAGCCGCACCTCCACCACCAACTACAACTGAATATGGAGAAGATCCACAAACTGAAATTGAAGTACAAAATCTATAACCACCTGCTCCACCTCCACCACCTCTGTCTCTAGTTCCACCACCGCCACCAGCAACTACTAAAGCACTAACTACCCTAGTTCCCGCTTGTGTAGTGATAGTTCCTGTAGATGTTTTTTCTGTGGTTGTACATTTACCAAACGAAGTTTTGTTCGTAGGTCCAATTATTCCGCCATTTGCCATAGCCTATAACCTCCTACGCGTCGTTTAATACTTCATATGAAATAAATAAGTCTAGGTCACCTGAAGCACTCGCTCCACCTTTTAATATATCACCTTCCATTAAATAGATAGGTGTGTCTGAAATGACTAACGTTGCGTCAGCCGGGACTGAAACTGTTTTTGCTAGATAGACTGTTGCAGAACCTGTTGCAGTAATTCCTGTTGCACCGTTTCCCATACCATCAACAAATAAATCAACGTTTGCTGCGCTTGAGCCGTCAACGTTTGCTACAGTAATTCTATTTACTTTTACAATAACATCTGATGCAACTGTTAATAAAGTTGCTGTTAACGTATTTGATAAATTAAAACCAAGGTTACCACCATTGATTGTTGCTACGTTTACTATATTTGGGTTTGCCATAATTTACTCCTTTTATCCGAAAACGATTGCCATTGCAATAGCTTTTCCTACAGAAACTGCAG
>JGI25132J35274_1000435_pt1 | contig 11221 bp, 4 predicted proteins | sample ETNvirenome_6_30_FD_35274 | JGI IMG/M metagenome (IMG submission 35274)
TAACTATAACTTTAGCTTTAGATAATATTTTAACAGTAGGATAATATGCAAATAACATTAACTTTTAGTAAACCTTTAAATTGTTCTGTGTCTCCAGGAGATACTGTTTATTACACGCCAGTTTCGCTAGGTGGTGGATTTAGCGTTGCACAAACATCTACAATGCAAGAGCTTGGAACTGTTGTAAGTGTTAGCGATCCTTATTTACAACCAAAACTAGTTATTAGCAACAATACAATGTCTGTTGCTCCTACTATAACTGCNGCAACATTTATATCTTTTAGAAAAAATAATAAAGTAAATTTAACTAGCTTAAAAGGTTATTTTGCAGAAGCTAAATTTGAAAACAATTCAAAAGAAAAAGCAGAGCTATTTGCTGTTAGCTCTGAAATAGTACAAAGTAGTAAATAACGCACAAAAAGTGTAATTATAAATAAGTATAAATAAAAAACAAACATTATGCCAGTAGGTAAAAAGAAAAGTCCGGCAAAATTTATAGGTGCAGTATCACTTGGATTAGGGGTGATAAAAGGCGCTACTTCTATTATTGGTGGTATTCAAGAAAGAAAAAGACTTAAAAAAGAAAACCAAAGAGCTCAAAGACAATACGAAGGTTTTAGAGATGATATTAATGATTTAAAAATAACTAATCCTTATAAAAACTTAAATACTAGTTTTGAAAACACTTTTGAAGACATGACTGTTAATCAACAGCAAGCGCGGTTTCAAGCGCAACAAGGTGCTCAAGCTAGAGCTAATTTACTTAGTAACTTACAAGGCGCTGCTGGAGCTAGTGGTATTGCTGGGTTAGCACAAGCGTTGGCTAATCAACAACAAGTACAAGGACAACAAATATCTGCTAGCATAGGACAACAAGAAGCATTTAATGAAAGAATGCGTGCTCAAGGTGCTATGCGTGTTCAAAGCGCAGAGCAATTGGCTAGACGAACAGTGTTAGAAGGCGAATCAGCAAGGCAAACGGCAGAAAACCAAAGAAAGTTAAACTTAATGGATTTAAAAGCTGGTAGACAACAAGCCAAAAGAGAGTTTAGAACTTCTATGCAAGGCGCAAAACAGCAAATGTTAGGTGGTGTTGGAGATATATTAGGCGCTGGACTACAAGGTTTTGCTTCGGGTGGTGGTTTTTCAGAAGGTGGATTTAGCATGGACACGTTTTTAGGTAGAGATACTGGTTTTGATTTGTCAACGGCTAAGGTAACAGGCGAAAGCCTTGATACAATTCCAGGTGAATACATGTCTCCAGCTGATGGAACGTTTACTAACACAGGGCCAGCGGTATATGAACCAGTGTCATCTTCTAGCTCAACCGTGAACGATGTTAACAACCCTTACACTGATGAGTATTTTAATTCATTAAAACCAATAAACGTACCCGGCTAAAAAAAATAACAATATGGCAATAGATTTTTACGAATTAGGAAGAAAAACAGGGGCTAAAACAGCCGAAGGTCAACAAAGCAATTTTGAAGCTTTGACCGGTGGGTTAACCAACACCATTGATGAAATGATAAAAGCTAGTCAGCTTAAAACATCAACGTTGCAAGCTGCAATGCCTCAAGGTATACCTATAGATAAAGTTCCAGAAGAACTAAGAGCTAAAGCAACTGCGTTTTTAGCTGAAAATAAAAAAGCATATACAGACGCTAGCAAAGTTATTGCCTCTGGTATTAATCCTCAAAGTAAAAGATATAGGGACGCTATTGAAACTATAAATGGTGTTAATACTAAGTTTGAAAACTTAAGCACGTCGCTAGAAGGTGTTGCGTTAAAAAGAAAAGCTGCATTAGATGATCCTGATGGTTACTCACCAAGTACAAGTAAAGAAGATAGGCTTACTTGGGGTAATTTAGGTAATGGCGATTTATACTCTGGCATGACGTTCAATAGCGATGGAACTATAAACTATACTAACAGCAAAGGCGAGTCTAAGTCTTTTGCTGATTTTAACGTTACACCTCAAAGCTTTGAAGGACAAAATGCTTTCTTAGCTTTAAATGACAAATTTACTAATGCAAAGTATTCTGGTAAGTCTGATCAGTGGAGTGCTCATGCTGGTGAAGCTGAAGTTACAATAAACGCTTTATTCCAAAAATTAAAACCAGCAGGACAGAAAGATATGATGATGGGTGATATTGATTATTTAGAAAAAGTTACAGGCTTTAAGTCTGGAACAGATGAATATGAAAACGCTATTAATGGTATATTAGAAAACCCTACCGATGCTATCGCTGGTTACAAGCAACACATGTTACAAACTCTTGAAAACAATTATAATAATCAAAAAGGACCTAAAGGTAAAGAAGGTGGTAAAACTGCTAGTGGTTTTACAGGTAGCAACCTTCCTGGACAAGGTTATGTGTCTGCTGAAACAAAAGCAGAGAATAGACTTAAAATAGATAACAGAGCAACTTACGGAGATTATGATGGCTATTACGGCAGATACACATATAGACCGGACACTGATGATTATACAATTGGAGAAGGCGATGACATGGAAGTTTTAACACCATTTGAAGTTTCTAAAAGAGAGGGTATTGCTAGGCCTAACGAGACTGCAAAAACTTTTAAGCAAGTTAGTGCTCCTAAAGTTTTATTTGGAACTGACGAAAGTGATTTTGAGGGAACAGAAGAAAATTTTGTTGTAAATTTGGAAAAAAATTACGATATGAGTGACTTTGTTGTTGGTGAGGCTAGAGATTCTATTTTACCTGGTGTTTTTGAAGATCCTTACGAAAGAATTGCAATATACTCTAAAGATGGTACACAGTTGATAGAAACTTTTAGAACTAAAATAACTAATCCAGCTAAAAGAATAGCCGAAGCAAAAAGATTTAAAAAATGGCTTAAAGACAACAATATTCAACCTAAGTCTACAATGCCTCTTCCAGGACAATCTTAAAATTTAATAAATGCCTAATTATACTGTAGATAACAAAACTTTTACTGAAAAGCAAGTTGTAGATCAAGCTATCAAGCTAGGTGTTACTCTTGAAGATTATCTTGCTAATACAGGTTTAAAACTTGAATTAGATGAGATAAATCAACAAGAACTACCGGAAGATAAAGGTTGGTTTGAAGACATGCTGACTGCTATTAGAGGTGGTAGCGCTGCTGGTAGTAGCGTGGGCGAGGCTTTTGACGTTTATAGACAAGGTAGAAATATATCAGACGAAGACTTACAAAACTTTATTAAAGCTGCTCAAGCTATAGAAAATAATCCAGAAACTAACGAGGCCGCGTCTTGGAGAAAAGATACAAAAAAACATGGCGGTGGATTTTTAGGCGGATTTATGGGTTTGTTAGAAAACCCTGGTTATGCACCGCAGTTTATTGCGTCTTCATTATCTACAATGGTTTCTTCATTGTTTGACTCAGAAGAAGTTGCAGGCGCAACAGCGGCTGGAGCTGCTGGTGGCGCTGTTATAGGTAAAGGCGCTGGGGCATTAGCTGGTTCGTTTGGTGGTCCAATTGGTTCTGCTTTAGGCTATATTGCTGGTGCTGGCGCTGGTGCTGTTGGAGGTGGTATGGCTGGTTTAGTTGGCGCTATGGAAACTGGATTAACTTTAACAGATTTATTAAGAGATGAGTTAGGAGACAAAGAGTTTAATCAAGAAAATATTAGAGCTTTATTAAATGACAAAGATGTAATGGATAGAGTTACGTCTAGATCTTTAGCCAGAGGACTTACTATTGGCGCTGTAGAAGGTTTAACTTTTGGATTATCTAGGGGTGTTGGTGGTAAGATACTTGCATCTGCGGCAACTAAAGGCGCTATTGGTTTATCAAAAGCTGGTTTAAAAACAGGTGCTAAAGTAGCTGCTGGAACAACAGCTGTAGAAGCAGTTGGTGGTGGAGGTGGTGAAGCTTTAGGTATGCTAGCAGCTGGACAAGAACTAAAAGGTGAAGAAATATTTTTAGAAGCAATAGGTGAGGGTAAAGGTGTTTTTAACACGTCTGATTTTGTTAGATCTGCATTAACTAAAACTTCTTATAAATTAAATAAAGAAGAGGTAAGCGCTGATAAAATAAGAAAAATTATAGAAAACCCAAACACATCTGCTGCTGATTTAGCTAAGATGAATATAGAGGTAACTGGCGATAAAGCTTTTAATGATTTTGTAAAACAAAAACAAAACAACGCTGCTATAGATACTCAAATAGACGCAAGAATTACTGATAAAGCTGATAGAAAAAAATTAGTTGAATTAGAGCTTAAAAGAAGAAAAGCAAAAGCAGATATTGAGAAAAAAGGAGCTTTTAAAGTTTTAAATGCTGAGCAAGCTTTATTAGATGTTGAAAACGAAATAGAAACTCTTTTAAACAAGTACGAAGGCGCAGTTGGTTTTGGAGAAACAGCAGAAGCTAAAAAAGTTGCTAAAGTTATAAGAGATATTTCGCTTAGCAAAACTATTGATTTTTTGCAAAAAAATAAAAAGTTTGTAGGTAAAGATGTTGTTATTGCTGAAAACGACGTTGACGCAAAAATTGCTTATGATAAAGCTGTTGAAGAATATAACGCTAAAATAGATAGTGGAGAAATTAACGCTGACAAAATTGTCGACGAATATTCTTCTACCGATGGTTTTATTTTAGGTGATGTTATTGTTATAAACAAGGATGTCGCTGGTAGAACAGGAGCGATAAACGTAGGCGCACACGAATTACTACACGCTATAGTTGGCAAGCATATGCAAGGTTTAGATTCGGCAGGTAAAATAAAGTTAGGTAAAAGCTTTATGAATACTTTGACAAAAGAACAAAACAATGCTGTAAGAAAAAGATTAAAAGAAGATTATCAACTAGAGGGTGATGCTGTTTTTGCTTCTGAAGAAATATTTACAGCTTTTTCAGATGCTATAACGCGAAACGAAATTACTTTTGACGAAGGTGTTTTTAGTAAGTTAAAAAACATTATAGAAGAAATACTTAGAAAAGTTGGTATTAGAAAAGAGTTTGCTAATGGTAGGCAAGTTTACAACTTTTTAAAAGATTACCAAAAAAGTATTGCTGCTGGTGGAGAAATAAGTTCAAGAGCTAAATCATTAGCTGATGGCGGTACATATATTATGGGGTCTAAAGCATCAAAATCAACACCACTTGAAGCCATAAACAATCTTTTGCCAGGAAATATTACAACGCAAGAAGATTATTATAAAGTTCTTAACGACCCTAGAATAGCTAGTAATGCTGGTGTTGAAAGAATTTTAGATAACAAAGGAAATTTAGCGCCTGTTATAGAAGCGTATATAAGAAGTAGATCTACCTCGCCTGATATGGCTAGAGAAAACATAGAGGCTGTTAAAAAAAGATTAGTTAACTTTGATCCAGCAGAAACAAGAGCAGACGGCTCAACTGTTGGGCAAGAAGGTTTTGGTGAGTTTATATTTGCTAACGCTAGGTTTGGTAAAATGGTTGCTGCTAAAAAGCTAGCTGTTGAAGCTGAAAAAACTAAAAAAGAAGTTAGTACCGATGCTCCAGAGGCTAAGCAAGTAGCTAATACACCTGTAGATACTACACAAGATTTAGCTAGCGGGCCCAGAGTTTTAAGTAATTTCAATGTGCCTTTACAAGATAGTGTTATTTCAACTATAGTAGATAGAGTTCAGAACTTAATAGAGCAAAACCCAGTTAATTTAAAAGAACGTGCTGACAAGCTTGTTCTTAATGAAATAAGAAAAGATTTAGACAGTGCTATTCCTAAAGTAGGTACTCCAGAATATGAAATATTTATTAGAGACACTTTTGAAGAAAACGTTAAAAGTATAAGTGTTGTAAAGAGTAGAAAGCTACCTTGGTTTGAAAAGAAAAAAGTTGGTAGAAAAGATTACAAAAATATAAATCCTGAAACAGGCAAGGTTAGTAATTACAGAAAAGATGTTTTCGAAAGCAAAGCTAGCAAACCTAAATATATTAAATATTATACTCAAGGAAGTAAAAACACTTTAATAGAAAGAAGAAGAGCTTTGATACTAATGATTGGTCAAAGAAAGACAGATGTAGCTGTTGATAATTATATAGAAGAAAACTCTAACAATATAGACGCTACAACAAAAGCTAAACTAAGAACTGTTTCAAGAACCGCTGAATTAGTAGAGCAAGAGTTAAAGACTTTTGATACTGTGAAGTTTAGCAAAACTTTAGTTGAAAGAACTGAAGCCTACTTTACTAGTCCAGAAAACGAAGGACAAAAACTATATCGTAATAGAGGCTTTGCTTTTGAACAAGTAATTATAGACTTAATAGAGAGCTATGGTCTTGATCCAGATATTTTACAGTTAAAAGTTAAAATTAACACTGAAAAAGGAGGTTTAGCTGATGTTTCTTTTGAATTGTTTGGAATTAGACATAGTCTAGAGTTNAAGTATGGTGAAACACCTCAAAAGGCTACTAACGTACCTATGGGCTCTGTAAATTTAAATAAATTTGACTTAGCGCTTAAAACTTACGCTTTAGCTAAAAATAAACCCGCTTCTTATAGTTCTATTAACTTTGACAACTTGTTTAAAGAGTTATTTAAAGATGGTGGTAAGTTAGAGCAATATATAAATAGATACAACGAGCTTGTTGTACTATATAATAATGGCGTAAAAGCAGTTGAAGTAAATGGCGTAGCACAAAAACTAAATACAGAGGGCAAACGTTTAGAAGGTGAGCAAAAGCTTTCTGAATTAACTGGGATAGGAGATAAAATAGCTGAAAATATATACAAAATACTACAAAAAGAAGGATTAGCTAATTTTGAAATAAGCCAAACCAGTGTAGACGGCCAACCGCTTGTAGATCATTACCAAGCTAAAGTAGGTAAAGATCCCGTGACTGGAGAGACTGTTCTTGGTGTAGACTTTTTAGAACCGCTTGGCGTAGGTTTGTATAACGTAAGCGATCCAAAAGAAAGTGCTTTACCACAATTACCTTGGATAAAAGACGCTTTCACTATTAAAAGTAATATTTACTTAAAAAACTCTGGATCAATAGGCACAACAGTAAATGGTAAAAAAGTTTCTACTATAATACCAGGTGGTAGTAAAATAATAAGATTTGGTATACAAGTTCAAAACTCTGTTGCAGAAGTTAAAAAAGTTTCTGATTACAGCGTAACTAATGAAAGTTCTTTTGTAGCTTTGTTAGAACAAGCTGCTTCTTTGCAAAAACCTGTTGCACCAACAAAAACTATTAGCAATGCTGTTAAAAAGTCTAGAACTACTAAAGAATCTAAAGGTATTACTGTTTTAGATTTTGATGACACATTAGCTACAACAAAGTCTTTAGTTAGATATACAGCGCCTGGGCAAACATTAGTTTATAACGCTAGTCCTAAATCAATAAAAGAATTAGGAAAAAGATCTGGTATTATATACTTAGCCACAGACAAGAAAGAGGCAGATGCTTACGCCAAAAGTAATAGAGGTGAAGTAAGAGGGTTTGTTATTGACGACGCTAACATTGCAAACGAAGATGTTGTGTTAAAAGAAATGAAAGATCAAGGTATAGATACTAGCGAAGGATTGTTGTACGAAATGATTGATTCTCGTTTTCCAGATTTTTATATAGGTAAGAAAAACGTAGATAAAGTTTTTAATGCTTTAAGAAAAAAAGGAATAAAGGCTTTTAAATACGAAGATGGCTCGCAAGTATCTAGCAAAACAACAAAAAGCATTGCTGTTATTGACAAAAGCGTTATATCAGAACCAGGCACTTTAAATGCCGAGCAATACGCTAGCACGTATCAAGATTTATTAGATCAAGGCTATACTTTTGATTTTTCAGATTTTAATAAAGTAGTAAAAGGTAAGTTAGCGCCATTATTTCAAAAAGCTTTAAAGCTACAAAATAAATTTGGCCCTGAAAATATGTTTGTATTAACAGCAAGGCCACCGCAAGCTCAAAAAGCTATATATGACTTTTTAAAAGCTAACGGTTTAAATATACCTTTAGACAATATAACTGGTTTAGGCAACAGTACATCTGAAGCAAAAGCACTGTGGATAGCTAATAAAGTTGGTGAAGGGTTTAATGACTTTTATTTTGCTGATGATGCTTTGCAAAATGTACAAGCTGTAGATAATGTGCTAAGTCAGTTCGATGTAAAAAGAAAAGTTCAACAGGCTAAGATTAAGTTTAGCAAAAGTAGTTTATCAACTAAACAAGATTTAAATTGGAAGACGGATAGTATCGGTTATATGACCACTAACTTTAATATAGATGGTAACAACTATAAAATAACATTTTACCCTACAGATCTTAACGATACTAATTATGAGTTAGAATTTGATTTAGTTACGGAGAAAGGTTTAACCCAAGAAATGACTGGCACTGGTAATCAGTTTAAAGTTCTAGGCACTGTTTATAACGGGTTGTTAGATTTAATAAAACAAAACCCTAATATAGAGACAATTGGTTTTAGCTCTTTAACTAAAGATAAAAGTAGAGCTAGGGTTTATACTATTTTAATGGATAAGCTAGGTAAGAAGCTAGGTTGGAAAACTGATATATACGAATATGGAAGTGGAACGCAACTTGATTTCGAAGTAGCAAAACCAAAGGCTCGTAAAGCTAGAGTAAAAACAACCGAATCAATAAGAAATATACCTGCTGTTAAAAACATGTTGAATCAATCTGACGTTAAATCACCTACTCAACAAGCTAGAGTTAAATTTAGTAACTCAATGAACGATAGGTTTAATGATATATTAGAAAATTTAACTGGTATTGAGTCTGAAAAAAGGTTTGACTTTATAAAAGCTAGAAAACGTGGCGCAAGCAAGGGTAAGTTTAGATTTTTTATACCACCATCACACGAAGATTTTGTAGGCTTACTATATAATTTTATGGGTAAAGGTATTGAAGGTAATAAACATAGAGATTTTTTTGAGCAAGCTTTAATTAGACCTTTAAATAGAGCTAATAAAGAATACGATACAGCTAGGCAGTCTGTGGCTACAGATTATAAGAATTTAAACAAGCAAATGCCAGATGTTAAAAAAATACTTAACAACAAAACTCCTGACGGTGACTTTGCGTATCAAGACGCTATAAGAGTGTACTTGTGGGATAAGCATGGTTATAATATACCTGGACTGTCTCCTATTGACCAGAAAAATTTAGTAGATTTAGTTAACTCTGACCCAAGTTTAAAAAGTTATGCTGAAAGTATAAATATAATATCTAAACAAGAAAAATATGTTGATCCTACAGATGGTTGGGATTCTGGAGATATACGTATGGATTTAGACGATGCTACAGGTAGAATTGGTAGGGCTCAGTTTTTTGAAGAGTTTGTTGAAAATGCTGATATAATATTTTCTAAAGAAAACTTAAATAAAATAGAAGCTGGTTATGGTAAAGGCGTAAGAGAAGCTTTAGAAGATATGCTTTACAGAATTAAAACTGGTAGAAACAAACCTACTGGACAAAGCGGTATGGTAAACAGGTTAATGAACTGGGTTAATGGATCGGTTGGTTCTGTGATGTTTTTTAACATGAGATCTGCTTTGCTACAGCAAATGTCTTTAGTTAACTATATAAATTTTGCTGATAATAATATATTTGCTGCTGCTAAAGCTTTTGCTAACCAAAAACAATACTGGGCTGATTGGGCGTTTATATTTAACTCTGACATGCTTAAGCAAAGAAGAGGTGGTATTATGACTGATGTAAATGGTGCTGAGCTTGCTGCTGAAATGCGTAAGTCTAAAAGCCCTCACAGGTTTTTAATATCTAAATTGTTAGAGCTAGGTTTTTTACCTACACAAATTGGTGACAACATTGCAATTGCAACTGGTGGTGCTACGTATTATAGAAATAGAATAAACACATATTTAAGACAAGGATTAAGTAAAGCCGAAGCTGAGGCAAAAGCATTTACAGATTTTCAAGATATAACACAGTCAACGCAACAGTCTGCTAGACCTGATATGGTGTCGCAACAACAAGCTTCTATTATTGGTAAGATTATATTAAACTTTCAAAACGTAACATCACAGTTTAACAGGTTAGGTAAAAAAGCATTTTTAGATATTAAAAATAGAAGAATAACAAAACCTAATACCACGCAAATGCAGAGTGATATATCTAACGCGGCTAGGATAACATATTACTTTGCTGTGCAAAACGCTATATTTTATACTTTACAAACAGCTTTGTTTATGATGATGTTTGATGATGACGAAGAAGACAATAACAATTTATTTTTAAAGAAAAGAGAAAGATTAATAAATGGTAGTATTGATTCTGTGTTAAGAGGTTCTGGAATTTTAGGTGGTGTTATATCTACATTAAAAAACGTTGCCATTGCGTTTGCTAGACAAAGAGATGTTAATTACAATCCAGATGAAAGTGCTGTTGTAGTAGAAGCTTTAAACTTTTCACCCGTATTAGGTATTAAAGCTAGAAAAATAGTAAACGCTGAAAAAACTTTAAATTACAACAAAAAAGTAATTGACCAAATGAGCGATGTTGATATTGACAATCCACAATGGTCAGCAGTAACAAACTATATAGAAGGTTTTACTAATTTACCTCTTAATAGATTATATCAAAAAACACAAAATATTAGACAAGGTTTTAACAACGATCATAGTGCTTGGGAAAGAATGTTATTATTTCTTGGTTGGAGTCAATATAACCTTAATCTTGAAAATAAAAAAATGGACAAGATTAAAGAAAACACAAAGCAAAATAAAAAAACTAGATACAAACCAAAATACAAATCAAAATATAAATCAAAGTATAATTAATGAAAAAGCTTTTGATACTTCTTTTACTAATCTCATGTTCAAAAGAAGTTGATGATTTTGGCTTCAGAGTTTATACTATTCCAGCTGGTGAGCATAGCTCAGGTAGTTTTTTAAACCACCCAGATAATTCAAAAATAACTTTTCAATTTAGGTTAGATGAATCTGCTTATTATGAAACTGAAATACCAGAAAACCAGCATGACGTAAATAAAATATATGGCATGAGTGATTTTGGCTTAAGACATCAAAAATACTCTATACGTCTTGGTTGGAGATATATAAACAACGAGTTACAGCTTTGCTGGTTAAGACATGAGGAAGGCAAGCATAGTTCTGCTACAATAAGAACTATAGAGCCAGATGTAATTTATAACGCTACAATTGATATAAAAACGTTTTATTATGTAATAGTAATAGATGACGATACTACGCTCGTGCGTAGAAGACCTGAAGGTAACTGGGGT
>JGI25132J35274_1000437_pt1 | contig 11214 bp, 15 predicted proteins | sample ETNvirenome_6_30_FD_35274 | JGI IMG/M metagenome (IMG submission 35274)
TGCTTCCTGACTAGAATCCTGCTCATAGCATCCCTCCGAAAGCGACCTTGACGACCTTCACGACGGAGTCGTCATAGCCATAGGTTTTGGATATTCTGTGCCAGTCCCCCTTGCTGTGTAGTATGGTCCTGACATCCAAGGAGGTGAGTCCCATCATCTTGGCGATGTGGTTTATGTCGTATACCGAGTCAGCGTTGAATGCGCTGTTCGGGACCTGCTTCATGATGGCACCATCGAGCCTAGCCTCCTCTAGCTGTAGTAGCTCTAGCACCCTAGCGACGTTGTCCGACTTTGCGAAATCGACCAGTCTGGTCTGGTACGGGTCACCCATCAACTGCCTGAACTGTTGTAGCCTAGCCTCCTGTTGGTCCTGTGGCACGTTGGCCAGCGACTCGCGCTGAGGGTAGTACTCCCTGACCTGCTCCAAGGGGGCTTGACGGAACCTCGCTCTCGCTTGCTGCTGACGACTGAGTCCCGGTGTCATGGGGTCGACTACAGTAGGTGACGGTCGCACTGCCACTCTTCTCGCATCGGGTTGTGGAGGAGGAATCTGTGGAGGAGGTGTGGGTGGAGGCATCTGTGGAGGAGGCATCTGTGGTTGAGGGGTTCGTGGAGAAGGCGTGGGTGGGGGTGTCTCTTCAGTCACACTTGGGTGGAGGGGTGACCCTGAGGGCCCCTTGGGCGTGCCCGACATGCCAGTGCCACTCGTACTCTCACCGACTGGCGTTATGGGCTCCATCTGGTCGGAGTAAGGTATGTGGTCAGGGACCCCGAGTTGGGAGAGGTCCTCATGTGTGCCCCCCTGTATGACGTGGTCTATCAAGGGTCTGATTTCCTTCATCTCCTCTTCGCTGGGTAGCTCCTTCAGCTCATGCCCGTAAGCCGTGGTGTGCAGGGCGAAGAGCTGATTCATGATGCTGGCTATCCTAGGGGCATCGGCCCTAGTCTCCGGGGTGTCATGGAGCGCGAGGCCAGCTTCCCTCACCTCCTCTGGTGTGGGCATGTCCTCAACGTGGCTGATTCCCAAGTCATGTGCTAGGAGGGCATTGCTGAAGGAGTCCATGGCTCTCACGTGATGAGCTTGGTCCTTGTTTCGTTGGTAATTCTTGAAATTTTTTATTCTGTCTGAGTGACTCATGAAGAGGTCCAGCCCCCTGCCTTCCTCGGAGTCGTCCCCATACCTCTGACCGAAGAAGTGAGTTAGGTTGCCAGAGGTATTGGCCCTTCTGGTTTTCTTCTTGTTCTCATCGTACGAAGGCATCCTGCTCTCACCGTACACGTGGTTCAGACTGGGGTATTTGGATAACTGCTCCCCTAGCTCCCTTATTCCCTGCTCGCTGGTGAAGTAGGACTTCAGGGGCCTCCCATTCACCTCTCCCTTCAGCTTCGATATCATTCTCTTAGCTCCCTCGCTGTCGACCACTAGGTTGTTGGCTATCGCATCCCTGTCATATCCCAGCGTCATGAGCATCTGGTGGACGAAGGAATCGACGAGGGCTTTTCTGGCATGCTTCCTGCCCGTGTAGTCGGGAGCGGCGTCGGCATGAGGTAGGTGGTAGAGATTGGATATGTGGCTACCGACTCCCCAAGACGATATGTTCTTGAATGCCCTACTGTCATTGAACATGCCCTTCGTATTGCGGATTGACATTGGGTCTAGACGCCCTCCCTCTCCCAACTGGCCTGAGGGCACGCTGTTCGCACCGAACTTCATCCCTCCTTGCCCATCAGGCTTCAAGTGCAACCTGTGTGGCTTGATGTAGGGCTTCCTCACCCAACTGTGCTGTTGGGGGTTGGGATGCCCCGCCTCTGCCATTATCTGGCCTAGCTCGTTGTTGAAGGGTATTAGATAGGACTCTAGGAAGGTACCGTACATGTGCTTGTCATCGTGGCTGTTAGTTAGTGTGGTGACTAGGCCGTGCTCGTTGCGTGTGGACATGGCATCCGTGTCTAGGTCTCCGAGCCTTCCTAGGTTTATCTTCCTCCAATCAATCGCATCGCTACCGGGAATCTTGTCCTTGCGCCTGCTGTTGTACAGGTCTATCGCTCTATCGACTATTACCTTGCCGGGCACGTTTATTCCCTGTTGTAGCATTGACTGGCCTACTGCTCTAATGAGGCCGTCTATGCCGTGCATGTGATGCCCGCCAGCCTCGTCGACGTAGACCTCCTCCCCATGTGAGCCTCCATCAGGCAGGTACTCTCCGGGATACACCTGCCCTACCCCCGGTATGCCAGAGATATGCTCCTCGAACCCGCCCGTGTGCGCGAAGGCAGGCGTGTCCTTCACTCCGGGTGGCTTTATCGCCTCCACCGGGGGATGTCTTGCCTTGTGAGGAGCGCCACCATGAATGACGTAGTTGGCATCGCCTTTGCGAAGCATCACTGCTTTGATGATGCTATACGTGTTCAAGGGGTTCTGCCTCCCCTTGAAGTCAGGTGGTCAAGGGGATTTACGCCGAAGGTCCTCGGGTCGTTGTTCGCATCCTCAGTAGCACCCTCGGGTCGAGTAGTCTCCTTGGTCGGGGCGTTGTTGTGGTTAGGTAGGTTGCTAGCGACACCCACGTTCGCATCGCCCTTCCCCTTGTTTTTCTTGTCCTTGCGCTTAAGCGCCATCCTCGCCTCGTTGATTAGTTGTCTGAGCTCAGCCTTGTCGTAGTAGGTGAAGCGTTTCTTCTGCAAGTCGCTTCCCTCCCCGATTTCCCCGGTCATGACCATGGATGGACCGCCTTGCACGGATGCGGACGGCATTCTGGAGGGAGCGTACTGCGCTCCGCCTACCATGCTCTGCCTAGCGTAGCCCGACCTGTACTGGGGCGATGGAGTCACTGGCATCGAGGGTGCTCTTGGCATGGTTGGTCTCCTGACTCCTCTCGATGGCATCATTCTAGGTCTGCTCGGTCTCCTGATTGCTGGTCTCCTAGCGAGTGCGGCCTGCCCAGCCAACTGTCTGAGTGCGCCTCCACCAGTGGGCCCCGCTCTGTATGAGCGAGCGCCGAACCTCTGTGGTATGGATGTCGGTGACCTGATGTTGCCGAGTCTCCTCTGAGCCTCCTGCTGACCTAGGTACTGCCTGTATCTCCCTATGTCCTTGGATGTGGGTTGCTTGTTCTTACCGACCGTTCGGTGACCCATCTCAACAGCTAGGTGCGCTCTACCGAGCCCGGTCCTCTTGCCTCCTTTGATGCCACGCATCCTTGCTTTGGCTCTTCTAGGAGTGGCAGTGGATATGTCGAATCCTCCGGGTGGCTTCTTGAACATGCCAGTGGATGGCCTCCACTTCTTCCTCTCCTCCTTCTTGGTTTTCTTGTCCTTCTTCTTGGATTTCTTCTTGGATTTCGTGAAGTACTGCTGACCTCCCGCTCGCATGCCCTGCCTATCTGCATAGGCTGGTATGTTTGCTCTTATTCCGGCAAGAGTACCAGCACCATCACAAGTGGTGCATTCCTCACCCGGAAAATCAGGGTCGGGTTCCATCCCACTTCCCTTGCAGTCCTCGCAAAACATGTGGTGTTCCAAGTCTATTGTCTCCTGCTCATCTTCAGGAAAGCCAGCTCTACCCGGCATGACTGGGGATTTTAGTAATTGAAATGCTATATCCATAGGCTCGCTTGAGAACTTGTAGCCCTCAACTCCCTCGCCACCAGCGAAACCCGGACCTCTTGCCTGCATGGCTAGACTAGTCAAGGCACCGAAGTTTCCGCTTGAACCGGTCTGTATGGATGGCTCCTTGACCCCGGCTCTGGAGTTGAACTTCTCCTCCTCATCTTCGTTGTCGATGGACTCTAAGTCACTAGGTTTGATAGATAGGTGCTTGAGCCTCTTCATCTCATTGGCTCTCTTCTTTCGCTCCTTCTTCTTCTTGTCCGCTATCTGGTCCCTGTACCTAGGGTCTTCAGCGCCTGTGTATGTGGACTCGTCCTCGTTATTGGCACGATACATGTGCGAGGACTCGCTACGAGGAGCGTACATCCTAGTGTCAGAGCCGGTGCCCATTCCCATGGTCCCTGATTTCTTGATGTATATCCTACCGCTCAATGCTCCACCCCCGCGTGCTGGAAAGCTATGGTCATCACCATATCACCGAGCATGTCATAGAATTCCGTCATAGCCGTGGGCTTTTGGAACTTTCCAGACATGTAATCGCAATGCTTGAGGAACTCGTAGCAATCGCCCCTTATCGATTCCCTGAGGGGAAAGACCTCATCGGGCTCATCAGTCTCGTTGATTAGCTTGAGGGACTCTATGATTCTAGTGATGCTAGTCTCAGTCATTAGAGCTATTTGGTCGCCATAGTGACTATCGGCATGCCTCTTGAATACCTCACAGACCCTGACGCAGTAATCGAAGAATACAGGGTGGTACACATCATTCATGCTATACCCAATGCAAAAGGCTCTGTATCCGGGGTGATTGGACTGCATGAGGTCGGATACCGGTATCAAACCGCTCCCTCCATCTCCTCTTGCAGCTTGCTCTTGATTCTCTTCCAGCTCTCCGGGCTCTCCTTGGCAATCTCGACTTGTAGTATGTTGATTGTCTGATTGACCTGCGAGCCCTCTCCCGAGGCTCCCCAAGTCTCCTGTACCTTGGTCAGGTCCTTTATCGACTCCCTGACCTCCTTGTGTAGGGTCACTGCGTTTCTCACGAACCCCTCTTCGTGCACATCTCCCTCATCCATGAGCTCATTGAGCTTGCTGTTGAGTCTCTCGACGTTGTTTCTTAGGACGTTTATCTCATTGCCCACAGTCATTGCCACTTCCAATGATGCCGAGCGTTGCACGAGAGGTTGGAAGTGATGCTTCATATGGTGGTAGACTGTGCTCTCCTTTATCCCAAGCTCCTCTGCTATGGCATCGGACTCGGAACCGTCATTGAAGAATCTCTCCTCGTACTCGCTTCTCTTGTCGCTGGAGCATATGACGCAAGATGGGTTGGCAGCCATGTGGTACTGACCCATGTGATTTCTGAAGTGACGGTCCGCTGTGTTGGCTCTCCAACCCATGTCCTTGTCTATCTGAGTGCATGACATCTCGCCATTGGTGAGAGCCTCTTCGAGCTGCTCTCTAGCATCGCTCTGACAGAACGAGCAAGACCGTTTCATGACTGGCTGGCGCTCAACCATGCGGAATGCCAATGCGTGTAGCTTAATCAGCCTTCTCTAAGCACTACGCGTTATTCGCTGATATATCTGCGTTAGTAGTATGAATGAGATGAATACTCCAATCATATACACAGACATGTCACTTTGCGTTATTTCGTTGCTTTTGAACATCAGTATGCCCATGAATATCAGTATGGCACTGATTAGCTGCACCATCACCATGTCGATTATTATCTCCCTCTTCGGAGATAGCATGTGCATGGTCATATCTGCAAATTGAGTGGGTACCATATTACCCATGTTTGGTATGTTGGGGCCTCCCATCATCAGGCTCTACCCCCTGTCACTAGGCTTCTGAGGAATGAGCCGCTTGCCTCAGCGGCGCCAGTCATCATGCCGGGGTTAGCCATGGCATTCTGCAATTGGACGTGAAGCATGTTCTGGCTAGCATTCTGCAAGGTCTGCATTTTCACTGTGTTAGCGTGGTTGACCACTTGGCTTATCTGAGCGTTTAGGCTGGATAGCTGTGCTCCTATGTTCTCCGAGCTCATTGTCTGTAGCTCAGTCGGGAGGGATGCTATGTCCAATGAGAATATGCCATTCTCGTCATCGAACGAGTACTTGACGCTCTTCATGAGATTGAGCACTTGGAAGGTGGTGATTGCTCCTATTATCTCTAGTATCTGATTGAAGAGGGGAGTGGATAGGAATCTCTCGACAGGGTATGCGTTATCCAGCATGGTCATGAGAATCTCAGTCTCGCTAGGTGGGACTATCGCTTGCTGGTTATAGGGGTCTTGACCAGTCAAGCCAGCGAACATAGCTCCCATAGCGCTAGGGTGTTGCCCCTGCAACCCCTGTTGTGGCATCCCCATGTAGGGATTGACGTTCTGCTGTACGGGATAACCCCCTATAGGAGCTCCAGTAGCACTTAGATTCAGGCTCATTCCGTTGTTTTGAGTCGGGTATCCCATGCTCATTGTAGTCCCTCCGGGGTCATTTCTGGTTGTACGGGAAGAGGGGGGACGCCTTGAGGCTGTTGGTGCATGGCCTGAGCCTGAGCACGTAATATGTCTTGGAAGGCAGGCGTTGGGTTGGCCATTTCCATCAATTCCTGCTTGAACATCCTGTTATCGAAGGTAATCACAGTCAAATCGTTCTCATCGGTGTGCGGGTTAGTGTAGAACTGCACGTTGATTCCCTTGGACTTTCGAGCGTCTGCCATTATCTCTGCGAAGAAGGGCTCGTACTTGTTGACCATTGGATGGGGGACGGAGGGTTGCTTGGCCACTGATACTGGAACACTGACTATACTGACTCCCTTCTTGACCTTGTCCCTGAATCTGCTTGGTCTCATTTCCTCCTCCTGCTCCTCCTGCGCCTCCCATTTGCACAGCAAGTGGTACAGATGGAGGTGCTCAGGGCAGTATGTGGCTCTGAGTTTTCTGCCGCTAGTCACTCCCTCACGAGCAACGAAGGCCTCTGGCTCACCTGTTATGGGGTTCTGCCAATACAGCTCCCAGAGGCTCTTGCCCGTATCCTCATCGCATATCTTCGCATACAGGTTGTCGTGTTGGATTAGCTCTAGCACGTTGCACCCATCTACGCAACAGACCGCTGTGTCTTTGTTGTACCTGTACTTGCTGAACCATCTCCTTGGGTCCAACAAGGACCTCTTTGTGGGTTTGAGTAGCTTGTATGCCTGTCTGATATCTTGCTTTCTGGCCTTTCTCGGGTCAGCGTGCCTAGATGGGTAGAAGTTTACCTTGGGTACCTCTATGTTCTTCTCCATCGCCATTCTCTGCATTTGCTGTTGTGCAGCGGCCTGCTCCATGAGCATGGCATGGGTGAAATTAGGGTTACCTTGCTGGGAGAGAGCCATGAGAGTGGCCTCATTGACGTTAGACAGTGTTTCTGGTGGTTGGACGGCAAAGGGATTCATCGCATTCATTACCATGTTATTACTCCTGAGGGGTTACTACTATGGACATTGCCCCATTTTCAGCTCGTAAGGACCATTCTATCTTGTCTCCTGACTTCAACCCGAACTGCTCAACAATCCACATTGGCACGGTGGTTCTGACTGAATTACTCCCTCCAGTGGAGACCAGAGATGTGGTTGACCCGCCTCGCGCCATGCTTCTCCCACACCGTATTCAGTCAAAAAGGTCACTCATGAGGTCAATAGTCTATCATATCCATGAGAGCCTGCTCCACGTTCCACCCTATTCTAGTAGCCATGAAGTTCCTCTGCGTTGGTATTCCTGCTTTTTGTAGTCTAACCAAATCCTCTCTGAAGGGGTCGAATATCTTGTGCTCCCCTATCCTTCCCTCCCTCCATAGCTGAGCGGCTTTCTGGTCGAAGAACCTGTCAGCCTTGTTGGCTACTAGAAGAACGAGCCTAGGTGAGTACTTCTTTCCCTTCCACCAGCTCTTCATGTTCCTGTACCTGTATTGCCTTCCTATCAGACTGTCCACTAGGAACTTGAATCCCCCTATTTGGTCAAGACCGTCTCCTCGAAATGCCCTNTCATCGAACATNAAGACCACATACTCGCACTGCCTAGCTACCATGTCGTCAATCCATAGGTTCCAGAACCTGTCCTCACCACCTATGTCGGAGGAGTGTACCACTCTTCTTTCGCCCTTGTACCTCAGTCTCTTCCTAGTGGGCTTTGGTAGAATGTACCTAGTCAGTATCTTGAAGTGGTCGGTCCTCTCGTTCTCCGGTATCTCCTCCATCTCGCCGGGAGTGGTCATGTACCTGTCTAGAGTGGTCTTACCAACCATCGAGGCGCCATATATGCCAACACGTCTGGATTTCCAGTTATTGTATATCTGCTGTCCCCATAGAGCTGCACCTACCAGAGCACTACCAGCCATCGCAGCCATTTGGCATCAGCTCACTAAGTCCACTAGCCATTGACCGAAGTTCTTCAACATGCTGTAGAACCACTCGGCAGTCCATTCCCATAGGGAGAAATCGCTATTCGTCTCGATAGCGGATATNGCTAGTGCGGATGCTACTGAGCACAATATTGTCCTTANCCAGCCTATTCCCCACTCATACGTATTGTCTACGGTATTAGCCAAATGCATTGCACGCAATGTCTCCTCGACCGAATCGTCCTTCACATTGCGAAAGATTCGTATTGGCGAGGGTATGAGCTGGCCGGGTAGAACCATTAGTTACCGCCACGCTTGGCCTTGTACCTTAAGTCTGGCGTACCATCCTTCTTCAGTCTAGGGGCTTCCGATGGAGCAGGTGGATTGGGTATGTTCCTGTCACTTAGCAGGTTATCGGCCATGCTGTTNAGTGAGCCTATCCCTAGGTTCAATGGCGCATCGCTCTCTGCTTGGTGAGTTGGTATTCCGGGATTGAAGGTGCTGTGAAAGTCTCCTTGGCTGCTTATGGAGGGACCGTTGTAGTTAGGCGTTATCCTAGAGGGGTCCTTCTGTAGCATTCTCAACTCGTTCTCCAACTGCATCTCCTGAACCCTCAGCTCCAAATCAGCTCTCCTCTGGTCAAAGGTAATCTGCTGTCTTCGGAACTGGTCCTGTCTGGTTCTCTGCATCTCTGCAATCTGAACCCTCTCTCTCATACCCTGCTCGAAGAACATCTTGAACAGGTAGTAGGCAATCGTTTGGACAGCAAGGGCTCCCATAGCGTATGTCATACCGTTTATGGTAGAATCAGCATTGCTTCCAGCGGGCATCCAGAGTCCTGAACTATACACCCCAACTGCTACCCCCACAAGAGCAGATTGTGCAAGGATAAGACCCGTCATCTTCATTTCGTCTGCATCACTCATCGTCGTGACCTCGCACTAGGCCACGAGGGAGGTCACTTTAAGCATTCTCTTGTCCGAATATTCTTTATTCCTGTCTATACAAGTAGAATATATTACATATGTATAGACAATTACTAGGAATTATCGGACAAACACCATTTTGCTCAAATCCATCTTCATAATTTCGTTTGCTGCCTTTCTCTGAGCGTAGAGCAAGCTGTAACAAGGGCAGCGCGGGGGATTCATTGAGCATTTCATCACTCCCTGCTCCATGCACTTGCATGGGTTCTTCTTGTTGCCACCGCAACAACAACTATCCCGCTTTAGCTTGGCCATCAGCAGTTCCACCTCTTGAGTGCCGCACCCTTGGGTGTGAGTTTGCCGTCCTTGCTAGTTGGTCCCTTTGACCCGCTCATGCGAGCGCAGAACGACTTCCGCCTCTTGGCCCTTTTGCTTCCGGGCTTGAGTTTGGATGGCTTGGTTGTGACAGGCGGTTTGAGGTTAGCACCTGTCTCCCTCTTGAACTTGGCACGACCAGCAGCATTCAACCCTCCCTTCTTGTGNTGCCTCTTTGGATTGTAGCCATGGAATGGCTTGGACTTCTTCTTGGCCTTCTCGAAGTAGCCCTCTAAGAGAGCCATGGATGCCTGCTGCATGGGCGAGCAGCAATCACACGTGTCGTAGTCACTCATATCACTGCCACCATCTTAACAATCGTCGGTTTCCCACCAACACCCTGTTTCTTTGCTCTTTTTCTTTTTGTTGCGGCTTGTTTCTGTCCACTTGACATCGAACCAGAAGTCTTCGGGGTCTTCGATGAGACCTTCACTGAGGGCCTGCACTTCGGATAGCCCTTCGAGGACGTCTTNGCTTTGCTCCTCCCACATGGCGGGTGCTTGCCGTCCTTCCCCCTTCTCGATACGTCTACCCACTTTTCCTTGAACCAGCGATTCAAGTTCTTCACCACTAATGTATCGTGGCAGGTACACCGGGTCATTTCTTCTTCCCCTTTTTCCTGAACTTACCTCTACAATACTGTACGGCCCATCCGTTAGCATAGGCAGAGGGATAGACCTTGAACTTGCGCTTGGCGGCAGCCTTGCCCTCCGGACACAGTTTCTTCCAAACCGTATCCATCCCAACACAGTGCCCACACTCACACCCCATCAGTTCCTCACTCTCCGAAGGGTGCCTCTGTTTTTGAAATGTCTNGCTCTATTGGAGTGCTCGCCCTCCAAAGTGAGCTTCCCCCCTTCAGTGTGGCTTACATCCATGTGGTCNCCTGAGCCGTATATNCCNCTTNTNCTCCTNTCGGCGTGNAGNTCGCGTTGGTACTTTCTCCTCTCAGGGGTCTTCTCGTACCTCTTGTCATACTCCAGCTTGCGCCTCATGGCCTCTGGCGACTTGCGCTCCTTGAGCAACTGGAAAGCCGGGTCAATCGGTCTCACATGTCCACCAACCGTTGGCAAGCCTCACAGAAGTTAGGGTTACCAACGGCCTTGGGGTTCTTCATGCACATATCACAATGCATCTCATCCATTATCCTATNGAAATCCTGTGGAGCGGTTATCTGCTTTAGCAGTCTGAAAGCTATGTCCATCGGCTTCCCAGNGCGAATTTCATTAGTTGCTCGACCCATATTGGGATTTTCTGGGTCTATATCGAATCTAATGTCGGTTGGTCTTGCTAGTCTTCCCCTGTCGCTTTCTTTCAATGGCGGTGGAAGTTGGCCGAATTGTCTGGGTGTGCCTGTGAACTTAGGTGGGTTTGCCGCCAGTGCGTCCAATTTGTCCTGATGCGTTGCGAACTCCTCTGGAGTAAGGTCGGAGTGCAAGTTGGACATTCGCGTCCCCCTGACACCCATTGTGTTTTGAGAGCTGACTGGGGGCCGCTCGGTATACCTCGCAGCATCCATGTCATCTTGGTCATACGCATCCAATTCTCCCACCTTCTGTGCAAAACCGGCCATTCTCTTGTTCCCTATGCCTCGCATAGAGACGTCCCTAGCCTTAGGTAGCGGCTGATGCCTCATTGTGGCGGCCTTGGCAACGCCATACTTCTTCTTGCTGTCCTTCTTCTTTGGGCCCTTGACGCCAATCATGATGACCATGCCCGGCTTAGCGGTTCCTGCGCGTGGGTCGTAGTCCGCTTTATCCTTCATTTTCATTTCTCCTGTTCCTAGCCTCGCATAAAACGAGTGTCTCTACCAACAGGTGGCTCGCCGTACACTTCATACTCGGTGAGTCTATCAGAGTAATCAGGTTCGTAATCGAACTCTGGGTAAGAGGGGTCTGCGAACACACTGCCCGCTGTGACTAT
>JGI25132J35274_1000440_pt1 | contig 11162 bp, 21 predicted proteins | sample ETNvirenome_6_30_FD_35274 | JGI IMG/M metagenome (IMG submission 35274)
GGATTCTTATAAAAGTTTACAAAACCTTCGTTTACCTTCTGTTCCTCAAGGGACTTGAACTTTCTCCAGTTGTTCATTTCTTGTTTCATTTCTCATCCACCCCTAAAATTCTCATTGGTGTAGCAATGAATTCATTCCATAAGGATGTTTTTAATTCACCGTTACAGTCGTTCTCTAGATCAGTACAAAGATTATCTTTATCTTCACCAGGGTAACCTAATCTATATAGGTTCACACATTTACGACCGTTGTCTACTGAGAATGATTTTACATCGCTACGGAACCCAGCACGAACATTTCCTTCGAACTCCATAATCAAGTTTGATTCTTTTCTGAAGAATGGTCGTTCTGCTACAGTGTAGGCAGAGATATCAAAAGGTTCGCCTGAATCAATTGCTCTTTGAATTCTATCGACACCGTCTTGTGTGGTGTAGTGAAGGAGTTTTTTAGGGTTGTTAGTTGAGCCGTAAATTTGCTCGGTAAACTCGTCATCTATAAGAATGTATGGCTCCATGTCTCCACGGGAATAAAAGTATGCCAATCTTAGCTTGTTAATGTCGGGGAAGTAGCCTCCGAACTCTCTGCGAAGTCCCCATACACGATGGTTCACAAAATCCTCAATATGATCCATTACATTTTTAAAAGTAAGGAGATCGTAACGATCAACTTCCACATTCAATTGGAAGTCATAAAAAGAATATACTAACTGCCTTAGTTCATCTGGACCGTCAATATCGCCACCCCGTATAGAGTGACCATCTTTCTGAAGTTTTAATATTTGATTAGCGAAGTCTTCCCACTCAGCTATAGTATGAAAGGCAGAAGCAGGTTTAACGTAACCATGTACATAAACCTTAACACTCTCTTTTAAGAATTGCTTCCACCTTCTATTCATTAGAGTGGTCCTAAACCTGATTTTCCTGGTCCTGCCGCCTTGTCGGTAAAAGGTGGAGTGTTTTTGTTGCCACCTGTGGAGGCTTTCTTGATCATTTGTTTATAGGAATTGCGATATGCTTTTTGAATTTTGCCCTGAGCGGCAGCCTCTTTCAAAGAGCGTCTAACAATTTCTCTTAGCTGTGTAATGGTCAGCTTCATATCCCTCTCCTAAAAATAAAAGTTCATGCTGTTAAGCCACCACCACCATCCTTTAGTCGTCTTTGCTTTTGGCATGTTTTAAGTCTAACTCCTTGATTTTCTTCATAACTTTGTCTGTAAACTTTTTTGATCTCTGTAATTCTTTTAGACCTGTTACGACCAAATTCCAATTGGCGGTTTTAGTGATCACGGGAGACTCCAAAAAAATAAGACGATATAATTAGTCTACTGTCTTGAATAAAGAATGTTTAACATGTTCGGAGATTATACGACCATTGTCCTTATAATACCCGGTACTCTTAACGATGAATTCATTTTCACCGAGGTCGCAACACAAGTTTACTTCAACTTTGTAGAAAGTTCGGTCTCCCAAAGATGTCTCGTTTATGATAGTCAGTTCTTCCTGCCCCATAGCATCAGCTTGTTGTCTAAGATGTTCATAGAAAAGTTCCATACTCTTAAAATGAGTTATACCAGATACTGCCGCCAGTTTTGATTGTAAGATCCTGCGATTGTTAGCAGCTATCCGCATTTCATCTTTGGATGTAGAAAAAAGAAGCAAAGCTGAGCCTGTTAAAACAGCGCCAACAACTAGCACTATGAGGAGTGTGTATCCTTTTCTAGTATTCATTGATAATCACGTTCCTCTTAGGTAAGCGCATAAGGACATTGTCTTGAACAACATTCGGATTTAGTTTTAGATTTTCCTCTACCCAATCTGCTGTGCGTTTTTTACACAACATTGTGGGGACTCTGTTGCGAATACATTCCCGTTCTTTTGCTTTTACCACTTGGCAGTAGCATCGCATTGCGTTCTGAAGTTCTAATTGGGGGGATAGGGTTATGTTCATCGGCAAGATTTCATCAGTGCCAGGAGCCCAGCGTGGGCATTCAATTTGTTGTAGATTGTAGGTAACATTGTATGGAACCATAAAACCAAGTAAAAACAATAACTTATAAACCATTATAAAACCTAACTATTTTTCGCCAAAAAATTTTCTTGCTATGAACAAGGTAAGAGCCCAACTAATTGCGCACCACCCAAGGAATCCTAATATAAATAAACTAGTGAAACTCATCGTAAGTAACTACCAAGATCCTTCCAATGTAATTAGGGTATCCATGATAATATTGTAACCCATATTGTTGAATTATTTTAATACTCTGTTGAATCATGACCTGACTGTTGCCAGTAATGATTTCNANAAACAANCCAGATTTTAAGTGCCGCTCTAAAAACCTTACAACTTCGTTTTCAACCTCATGGTGCCGCAACCCATGAAGATCAAGCCGTGGCGTCATCAGCTTTACCGGCAGCCCAAGCACCAATAGGAGTTGTTAGTCTCCAGATTAACCCGCCAGGGTTCCGCCAATTTTTCTTTTGAAGCCAATAGCAGATCAATAGGATTCCGATATAAATTTTTCTCATAACATAAAACTCCGAAATTTTTCCTAGAAATTTTTTTCAACAACACAGCCGGCAAAGGCTGTCAAGTCTCATCATATCCACAAAAATACTCAAGGTTAAAAAGATGCTCTTCACCCGTAGAGCAGTCAAGCCCATAAAAGTATCGGGGATGACCAGATTCACGAACAATCAAAATTAACTCCCCTGCCTTCCAGGACGATGGCAGTCCTAGCATAAGATCCCCAACCCTATAAGACCTTGCGCCGCAGGCTATCATATTTTTTTCTTTACCTCTCGCAGCCATTCGCTGTAAAGCTGGCAGAAGCTGGCATGAGTGTAGTCAACCCCATCAACAAACCGCACAGAAAATGTATGATCCTTATATACATCTAAAATAATTCCGAACCGTTCCCCACCCTTAGTCAAAGACTCCACAATCATGTCACCTACTGAAAACCTTTTGTACTGTTCTAATTTCGCACGGGCACGAGCGGCGAGGTCGGGAGGTGCTGAATCTAATGTGGGGTCCTCTCGCAAAGTCTTGTCTGCTATTGACTGCTGTTTCTTCTTACTAGTCATTTAGAGATATGCTTAGCAGCTTCAGATAGCATTTCCATCCTTGTGCTACATATCCAATAGTACTTTTCATTAGACTGTATTTTATACATGTCATCTCTAGTAGGTTTTAAACTACGCTCAACTACTAATCCTATTCTCTGTACAGATGCTCCTAAGTGTCCGTGTGTGAACTCTACTAGGTCTCCTACCTTGAATGAGAATTTATATTCCATTTTTTTGTGCCTTTGACAGCATGATCAAATGGTCTTCTGGGAATATGTGTGAGTTGGTAGTTCCTGACAGCGTNACCAAGTAGTAGGTGCGCTCCTGTAGTTTACCNTTATCATCAACGTACTCATCACGGTGCGCAACATGGTCTACTATTGCTAGCTTGTTAGCAAAGTACTTAAAGGCATAGTCCTTTATTCTTACTAGGTCACCGGTTGCTAGCATCTTGGAGCCGATGAGAGCAGTGATAGTTCTGTGAGCAGGGCACTGTACTCTCCCTTATTTGATAGTATGTTGGCATAGATAACTCTGTCGTGCGTTGTGTAGTCGTTTCCTAGCTGTTCTTTAGTATCATAATCAAAGAACCCAGTGATAACAGCAATAACTGGATACTCTTCCCAATTGTCTGTAGGATCAACGTAGGTTACATACTCTACTAGATCTCCTATATTGAATTCTGCTACCATTAAACTAATTCCTCGTTTTATTAATTATATTACATTCCTTCAGAAACGTAAAATCTGGAAAAATTAGCTACGTGTTGTGAATGTACCTAGCACACCCCCAGGGGGGAGTCAACCCCTAGGGACTAACATTGGGGTAGGGCAGGCAGGGCTGGTCAGCGCCGGCAATATCCTTCAGCAATTAAATATTCTGCTGTCCTTCCGTAGTGACCCTGTAGCATATAAACAAGACCGCTGTCAATTAAATGCTGGAACAGCTTATGAATTTGTTTATCACTTAGCTCTCCACTCTCATACATTACAAGCTGTTGAGTTAGATCTATCATTCTTTTATTTCTTTCCCGCAAAAGCGTTAGTCAATCTTGATCACTCGTTCCCTGGTTTGGAAGTAGGGACGGCTGGCACCCCGCTCATCAGTCATCCACATGCGCTGGGCTTTACATGCTTTGGGAGCAGGAGCTTCCATGTCCGTCAAAATAATAACACCGTCAAAGTCCCCACGCTTATTTACATATTCGGTAGGAGCATCAAAGCAGGTACCGCCGCTCATCACCCGTTCAGCTTTATGGCTCTTGCCCTGCTTCCATTCGTAGACCAACTTCTCATCAACGCTGGTATCAAAAGGAATGACCGTGAAGGCTGCCAGCTTTGACAGCTTACTCAACTCACCGAAGAACTTCTCCAGCATGAAATCGCTGACAGAGCCGGACTGGTCGATGGCAATAGCAATCTTAGCTTGCCGCTTTACTTTCTTCCCTGGGTGAATGTAGGCATACCGCTTGTTAATACGGCGGACAGTGCTGCTCTTGTTAGCACGTTGGGAAGTCTTGATGAAGTATCGTAGTACCTTCTTCCAGTCTACCTTGGTTTCCAGCTTCTTTAGAATATCTTTTTTCATGTCCCCGCCAATTGATCCCCAACCGTTGGGAGACTTGGCAGCTTCCTGAGCAGCTTCTTTCATAGCTTGCTTCAGTCGTTCCTTAGCCATCTGGTTGGCAGCCTCAGCAGCTTCATCACCTTCTTTTTCTTGCCAGCCCTCATGGCTGTCAAGCTGTCCCGTGCCAGGCTCTCCACTGCCCTCACCGTCACCACACTGATCAACCTGATCATCCGTGATGTTCTTCAAGTACCACTCAGCACTCTTGAATAGTGGCAGGTTTTCGAAAGGACCGACACCAGGCATACATGCCAGTTCAGGCAGTTCACCCTGGAGATGGCTGTTGATAGCCAGGTCAGCAGCAATGTTCCACGTCTTGTGAGGAACTCCCTCAGGCTTACGGCTGGTAACATGCTCGAAGATCAGGTGATAGAACTCATGCTTGAGAACGCCCTTAACCTCATGCTCTGGCAGACTAGCCAGGAACTCTGGGTTGTAGATCATCTCAAACTGACCGTTCTGCTTATTAACGTAGACACCCGCTGTTGGGATGCTGCGATCAACTTTCTTTTCGATCTTCCTGCTCAGAGCCGCAAAGAACGGCTCGTCCATCAGTAGTCGATAAGCATGAAGTTTCAGATCAAAGCTCATCATCTCTCCCTTACATATGTATACTACCACAGTATAGTAGTCTGTCAACTTTTTATTTGCGCCCTCAAAAACAAAAGCCCAGCCGAAGCTGAGCAATTGCCACCTGAGCCTGTTGTGTAAGAAGAGAGATTAGGCTCCAAGGATTTTTGAGAGGTGGGACCCGACAATGCCGTCGTTGGCTGAGTGAAACTTAATCACGTTGTCCTGGACACCTGCGGTGCTGATCACCGTCCAGAGCTTCATGGCAGCCTCGCTGGGCAGCGTCACGAAGTAGCTAGCAAGGTTGCTGATGTGCTCGGGGGAGAGTTCCTCCTTGCAGACCTCTTCAGATTCAAGCTTCTCAACCATGGCGCAGTGCTCGTTGAGAGAGAAGGCAGCCAGAGCGTCTTTGCGCTCACCAGCGAGAAGCTGAGCAACCGTCACCACTCGCTCGTAGTTCTGAGCGAAGTCGTTGAGAGCGACAGCAGCTTCGAAGCCGACGAAGCTCTGAGCCAAGGTGAACATGGCGGGGCTAGCCTCTTCAAGGTAGCCAGCACCTGCGAGCACATCGTTCAGTCGCTTCCAGCTACGACGGCTGGGATAACGCTTGTTGGGCTCGATGTCACCCTTGTGCTCAAGGTGATCACGGTTCTGGTTGATGAAGTCCCAGATGAGACTGTCAACATTTTCCTTGCCCCAGGCAAGCCAGTCTTCAACCGTGGGCTCAATGTCCCAGACGCTCCAGCGATCCAGTTCAGCAGGGTCCATCTCGTTGACCTGGTACTGCTCGCCATGCTCACCGCCGTTAATGGCTGCGAACACTACGGTATCTTCATGGAGATGGTGACCGTTGAGCTTACGGCTGTCCGTGAGTTCAAAGATGCCTTGTCGTACTTCTAGCGTAGCACGATCAACTTCATCCAAGAAGAGTACCGATGGTTCTTCACAAGCTTCTTTAAACCAATCAGGAGGATTGAAGCTCGTGCGGTTGCCGTCAATGCTGGGAAGACCGACAAGGTCACCTTCCGTCATTTGGCTAGCACGTCGTTCAATGACTGGCAAGCCCAACTGCGCAGCCAATTGATAAACGACCTGGCTCTTACCAATGCCGTGACGTCCACGAAGCAGGACAGGCAACTTAGCAGCAGACACTGCTGGAGCAAGGTTCACAAAGGTTTTGAAGTCAACAGCCATGATATCTCTCTCCCTTACATTAGTATATTACTACAGATACAGTATTCGTCAAGTTTTTATTGCATTTATTTGTCTTTTTTATTCCCTGCTTTTTCAATGCGTTAATTTAACTCTCCCGTAGTGTGATACGGCAGGCAGAAGCTGCTTAACGCCTTAAGAAGGTTATGATACAATGGTAGTCTTATGTGGGGTTGCCTGCTTTTGCTTTTTGTTTGACGTTGATCTATTTACCGTGTATTAAGGACAAATGCTGACAATCGCTGACAAAAGCAGCCAATGGCTATCATGGCTAACATATTGTTATTGCTGATATACTCCTAACTATCAATAATAAAAACAGTAACTTACAAACAGTGCGCAATCATTGCGTTAATTGCGCAAAAAATGCGCTAATCTGTAAACAAAGTTGTAAACGCTAGCAACACACACTGAAAGGTAGTGATTTATACGTCTTATACTACTACTATTGGTTACTCTTATTATTGTTTCTATTTTATTTTGTTGTGCCTTCGAAACGGCTCTTAATAAAGGTGATGAAGACATCTCATCGGCAGAATAATAGCCAGTGGTTCGGATGCCGTCGGGCTCGATGTGTTCTACTAAGTACAATTGGCGAACAGAGTCATATGCCGTGATGACTCCAGTGGGTGTGCCATAGCAGTCTCGCTCATGTTGAGAAGTCCACACAATGATCACACGCTGCCCGATTACCACATTAAAACTCTTCGCAAGTAAACTCTTCGGGATCACAAGGCAAAACATCGGACCAGAACATTGACTCGCTATCAATTATGTAATAGCGAACTTTTCTAAAGCCCATGTCATTAAGTTCTACTTGGGTCATGAGATCACTCTCAGTGTCTGTTCGAAACACATACTTACACACATCAACCGCTGTCTGAACGTTCTTTTTGATATTGGCGTCATTAATCGAGTTGCTTCTATTCAAGAACACAGCAACTTTACAATATCGAGTAAACTTTTGCATCTCTTTATCGTGTAGGCTCAGTCGCTCACAGCAGCTTCTGGTGTCTTTCTTTTCTGCCACATGGTTACAGGCTCCAGTTACGAGGAGTCCAAGAATAAATAATTTTCTCATTTTCACTCTCCTTTTTAAATAATCAAGTTTTCTTTGGAAGGTTGGGTCGAATCCAGCGGGAAAAGATAAAGTAGCCAGCATCCACTAGATTCCTAATCACAGGGAGCCGTGAGAATGCTACTGCTCGTTTGAATCCCATCTTCTCATATAGCTTTCTAAATGTTTCAGCGCCGCTGGTTTCTTCGCCGCCAAACTCGCCGATCATTTCTGTGTCGTAGTCACCTTGCTGGTCAAACTCAGGGGAGCTAATATCTACGAACTCAATCCCACAAGCTTCACCACGTTTTCTGATTGTGTTGATTTCCAAAGAGCAAACATAGCAACTCTCGTCGTAGTATACTTTATCTTTCATTTTATTCTCCCGTGATGAACTCTTCTGCCAATGGGAAGATCTCAGCAATCACTTTCGCACAAGCGTGAGCGATTTCCATATGTTCTTTTTGGGTGCCGTTGGCTGCTCGCAGTTCAATGTAGTGAATCCACGAGCGCAGGGTTCCATTCATGTACAATCGTGTTTTGGTGTTGCCTTCAGGTAGCACAACTCTTGCTTGTTCTTTAGCAATCCCGTTCTCAATCGCCCAGTCATAGATTTCTTTAGCTAGGTCGATTACGGCAGTTTGTCTTGCGCTCCACTCTTCTTCGAGAGCATCGTCATCAACATCAATTGAGTTCTGTCTGTTCTTTTTATCTTGTAGCCTTGCTTCCCGCAAAACGAACATGTCGCCCATCTCTTTTGGGTTAGCATACCGCTGACTGAACTCCTGAAAGGCAAAAGAGCGGTGTCGAACAATCTGGTGAGCGATGTCTCTGGTCGTATTGATTTCCAGACAGGCATTCACCATCTCAAGTGGCGACCAGTGAGCATGTTTGATCAGGTATTTGATCAATCGCTCAGAAGTTTCCTTGTTCATTTGGTTGCTTGGGTTGCTTACCCTAGCACAATAAGCGATTAGCTCCTGAACATTATTAAGATCAAGATCTGACCCCTCAGGGATCTGAGAGTATGAGATAAGCTTTACTGTCATTTTATCGATCGTCTCTGTTTTCTTCTTTAAGTTTCTCAATCAACATATCTAAGAACTCTAGGGTAACTTTTCCCATAAAAAATCCGCCAACCAAAACAGCCATAACCAGGATTGCTACTTTCATTGTTGCCTTTTCCTGACATTCCCTAGGTGCCGATCAAGATACCACTTTGCCTTTTCAAGGTCTTGAATTTCCTCACCTTTATGGGGCGCTCGCAGCATATACTTAATCACGTTCCCAACATTAAAATTGAGATCCCAGCTTTCAATTACATCGATAGCCTCTACACCAGCGTTGTAGTGTTCGGGGTGGTTTACATTGTTACTCATTTTATCTTCCTTCCGGGATGAGGTAGAGTTCAGCACACTCTTTGTTGAACTCGTTGATTGGTTGCCACAGCAAGTTATCCAACTCATCCACTTCATCATTTTCATATAGTGCTCCAACAGTTTCCGAGGGGAGACTAACCAGGTTTCGCTCCTGGAGAATGTCTCGGTCGATAACAGCAACGGCATCTACAACAGTCTCATCTCTTGTGATGATTGCCATCGTCATCAACTTGTTGGTAAAAAACTCACTGACACTAGCAGCCCTCAACCAATCAACTGGTCCTTGCCACTTTGTCTCGCACGTAAACGTGAGAATCTTATCATGGGATTCATATTCTAGGTCTTCAAGTTCAATATGATTAATCTCCCCCCACTCTTTACGGTAGGGAACTACATGCTCAAAGAAATCTTCACTGGTGGTATCAGTACAATACTCCAAATTGTCAAATTCTTCCGCACTGTAGTCATAAACTGTCACATAACTCCGGGTTCCGCTGGGCATCGTCTTCTCCTTTTCTTACAACAAGCTCAACATCAGTAGTTTCGGTGTCCATCTCAATCCACACTCGGGCTCCACAACTTAGGGGCTTGTGCGGACTGTAAATGACCCTTCCTAATTCTACACCATCTTTAGTTTTGATTATAGCCTCGTGGGCATAATTGTTTTCTTTATATGTTTTTACCGTTAAGACAGGCTCGTCAGTGCCTTGTTTTGTATTCCGACGGATGACGTGCTGGTTTACATGGATAATCTTTTTCATGGCTTTACCTCAGTGAAGTTAATATAACTAAAGTACTTAGGACATGTAAGGCAGTAAAGTAAATAAGTAATGTGCCGTCACCCCAGCCTTGAACCCATTCATCAAACTTCTTTTTCATGACAAAGACTCACCGAAGCTGATCATCGCCTGGATTCTCGCTTTCTTTTCCTGCCAATGTTCGTGGGGAGTGAGCCCACTAATCAACTGTTCGAGACGATTCTTTTTCGCTGGGGTCTTTTCTGGTGATGGGATTCTCTTGAGATCACCACCAAAAGATTTCTTTCGCAGTCGGTCAGCCTTGCCGCTAAGGTATTTCCATGTGACTTCTTTAAAATCTGAACTGCGTACCCCGTAGGTTTTAAGTTGCTTAACGGTTTCTTTCACAATTGCTTCGTACTTATCCTTAAGCTCCTCATAACAATTGGACGATTGCCATAAAATAACAAAAGTCTCATTCGACAACATGTGACCCTGATCTGTATTTTTTCGCCACTGAATGTGCGGACGAATCTCGGTGATGAAATCTTTTACCCTCTGCTCGTCATCGGCAGGCATATGGGAGTTGAAAATAACCACGTCATCTAAGACTGGTGGGACGTCGAGTTGTAAAGCCATTTGAGCCTCCTTAGCTTGTTGTTCTGGCTGCTTGTAATTCAATTCTTCTTCCATGTCCGCCAACGAAATACCAGAGTTTACACTGATGATAAACGGATGCATTGACTCATGAATTTCTTCGAATGTGATAAAGTTTTCAGCGGCAGCAGCTTGGAGATTTTCAAAGCATGAACTGCGTTGACCACCAAATCGGTGCTGGTATCCTTTTGCTCGGATACCTTGCTGGAGGGTAAAGTTTATTTGCTGCTTGATGGATGTAGATTTGTACACTTTCCCAGGTCGTAAAAACCTCTTACATAAAAGGTTCATATCCTGAGCCACCTTGTCAAGAGCATGATCAAAGTCAGAGCCAACCAATCCAGGCAGGGATGGGCTCATCACTCCCTTCCACTTTCCATAGACAGGGATGCCGTGCCGCTTCAACAGACGGTACATTACTCGGCGAGTCTGAGGGTTCCACATATTCACTTTCATTTCCAGTCCTCCACCCGACGCTGGGCGATGTTGATATAATCGGAGTCAAGATCAACTCCCAAGAAGTTTCGTCCTTCAAGCATGGCAGCAATTCCTGTGCTACCACTTCCACAGAAAGGGTCGAGAACCGTCCCGCCCTCAGGTGTATAGATCTTAATAAGATATTGCATTAAGGCAATAGGCTTGGGAGTTGGGTGATTATTATATTCTCCACGCTCTTTACGAGTGACTCTAGGAGCGTAAAAATACTTTTGATGCTCAGGGAGCGTCGTTCCTATGATATTAGATGGATAACGCCCTTTTGGGTTGGCATCTTCTTTACCAAACTCTTTTTGTGTTCCCGTGGTTTTGCCGTCTTTGCCGAAGGTGCGGCGCTGGTGACCGCCCTTGACCCAGCCAGTGGG
>JGI25132J35274_1000442_pt1 | contig 11122 bp, 12 predicted proteins | sample ETNvirenome_6_30_FD_35274 | JGI IMG/M metagenome (IMG submission 35274)
AATGCACCATATATCTCAGGCATTTGCGTAAATAGGTAATTATGTATAGTATGACTAATAAATCCTAATTATGGCAGAGGAAAAGAAAGGAGTTTTTGAAAAGCTCAAAGAAAATATTACTGACAAAGAAGAACAACTTACCTTTATATCAGTTGTTGTCCGACTTGTAGTAGTTGCGTGGAGTGGTTTTATAGTATCCCTTAATTACATATCGCTACCGGGATACAGTAATGAACCCAAGGATATAACTTTCCCTGCAAGTTTGTTGACAGGTGCGTTAGCGAGTTTTGGTTTGGAAGGTGCTAAGAAAAGAGGTGACGGTACATATAAACCAGAAGATAAACCATTAAATAAAAAAGAAGTAGAAGCGTTACTAGCATCACAATCTGGTAGTTATCAAACAGTTAGAATTGAAACGCCAATAAAAATTATTGGTGCAGAGATTGATGATTCCAAATCAAAAAAATGAAAAAATTACTAGCACTATTATTACTGTTTAGTCCTTCTGTAGCCCTAGGAGACATCAATCATTCGATTCAGAATGTTGTTTCTGTCAGTACATTAGGATCAAGTTCAACGGCTAATCGCATAGGTACTACGTTTTCTGCATCAGGTACAAATGTCACGCCTTCAGCAGGTGATACTGCAAATGCTATCGGTACTTTAGATTTAACGGATGCACAGATTACTAATGGCGTTCCTACAATTGACGCTACAACCACATACTCAGTTACAAATTCCGGCGATGCATGGTCTGTGTCGGAAAGTTTTATCCAAGGCGATTCTATACCTACTTCAAATACTACGGTTACCAATGGTGCTGTACCTGCATTACCAATATTTGGAGATACAACAACTTTTGCAGGTGGAAATATAGGCACAACAGCTATGACTATGGACAGTGGTGGAGCAATGACAGTCAACTTATCTGCCACAGGGCCGGGTGTAACAGCACAAATGTCCAACACAATTAAATTAGAAATTGATTAATGAAATGGCTGGTACTTTTTTTATTAGGAGTACCTAGTGCATATGCAGGGGGAATTACGCCTTCGTTTTCTACAGGCCAAATGGAAAGTAGCAGTTCTAGTAAGACTATTGTGGTCGAGACCATTGTTACTGAGAACTACCGCACAGGATATTCTTATAGTTTACAAGGTCATAACATACAAGTTAAAGACGGCACAGTTATATCACCAGATGCTACATATACAAACACGCAAACAGTTAACGGAGTCTCATTTCAATGGGTTACCCCAAATTTAACTACGAAACCACAGTGGGAAATACTAGATCCACAAGAGTCATTCTCCATAACAGAAAATTTTCTTGCACCGGGATTAGATGCAACAAGCACAATACAACGCACCATAACAACAGAAAGTCAAAGTACAAGTTTGTCCATTTTTTCAAATTAAGTTTACTGTTATTATTTATATCTCCTGTTAAAGCTAATACCGTAAGTTCGCCATCGGCCAGTTCCAGTGGCACGGTGATCAATAACGGCTACCAAACAATTAATGGNGGNTTTCCAACGATGATTTATGGNGGTCAGGTGCAATGCCAACAGCCNACACTAGCCTTTACACCGTTTGTAACTAAAGGAGAAAACTATAGTACACCTAGAATTACTACAACNACTACTAATATTTACGATCTTTCAGAAGATGCTAATGGTAANCTAGTTAATCCGGGATCTATTCTTTATCAAAGTGAACAACCAAGAATAGAGCAATCAACTCATAATTTTAATTATGGATTTACTGTTAGCTTACAGATACCACTTGGAAAAGGATCTGATCTGTGTTTAAANGCAGCAGAAAATCAAATAGCAGGTCAAGAATTTATATTGGCTAAACAAAAATTAGAAGTAAATTTGGCAAGAATGAAGCTATGTGCCGAGCAATTTAAACTTGGAGTTAAACTGATAAACGAAGATGCAGTTGCGTGTAGAAATGTTGTGCTAACAACTATACCAAATCAAGTTGTGCCACATACACATGAAATAAAAACTAAGTAGATTTATCCTTAGACTTTCCTAGACGTTTTATAAGCTGCTTCGTAAGGGGTTTTACAGCGTTTAAAAGGAGAGGAGTAGTCGCAGCGATACTAGCAACAAAAAAAGTAGAGACAGCCACGCTAGGCGTAGGTATGTATTGGTCGATGAATTTAACTCTTTCATAAACAGTAGTGCAATCACCGTTACTTTCTCTAACATAATTCTTAATTCGTTCCAATCGCTTATCGTTAACAAAACTTCCTATTCTTAACGCTCCTTCTGGGGGACAGGGTTCGTATTCTATTTTTTTTTCTTTCTTTGGTTTCGGTTGTACTACGTTTGTGTCCTGTGTGGGCGTAGAAACAGTGTTAACTGGTGCTGGTGTTGTATCTATTATTTGAGCAGGGTCGTATCTCATAGGCGTATACGATGGTGTCTCACCATGTGGACATACTGTGTATGTGCCACGTTTATCTGATAGCAATAAAGATGGATTGCGTGTAGTTTCTAAATCTCTGTGATATAAGTAACATCCCGGTAACTTGCCTTTTAGTTTTGGTTTACTAAAATAAGGTGTATCTGGGATATCAATTGTTGGAAGAGTTATCTCAGGTATCTTTATTTCAGACACTTAAGGAATTAGTTTTGGTTTAGATGGTATTGGTAAAGATGGGCCTGTTACGTCAGGTAATGCACTGCCAAGTACATCTGGCATTAATCCTTGGACTTCGCCAAGTACTTTATCCATAATCTTTTTTTGAAACTGTGGTGATTGTACATATTTGTATGTAAAAAAACCACCGCCCAGAATGCCTAACATAAGGATTCCAGTTACGATGGTAATAATGTCTAAAGCCTTTCGCATGATTAAGTACCAGATAATACGAGCTTGCTCATTAATGAGTCTAGTCGTTCTGCTTCTTATAGTAGCAATTAGCCCTCTTTACGTCACTATGGGAATAATGACACGGCAGTTACAAGAAAAAATTAAGTAGTCTCTTCAGTCTCTGGTGTATTTCTGTCATTTATAATGGCCGTTAATTCAGTAAATCTTTTTTCACATTGTTTAGCAGTTGCTTGTGCTTCATTATATTTATTAACTACTTCTTGTAATTCTGTTTGCAGTTCTTCAGTTGTTGGTTTTGCCATAATAAATTTAATAGGTCTAAATATATTGTGCCACGATTAGTTAATTGCTGCCATTATGTAGTTACTTCTTCTGCTGTTATAACAGAAATTGGTCTTGTTCTATATGCATTGTTATCATCAGATGCTGTTCTGTTTACATATAAATGCGAAGTGCTACTACCTGAAAAACAACCTATTCTTATTCCATAAGTAGTTGCACTTGTTGTTGCAGGTGAATCAATAAAATCAAAAGGAATACACCTACATTCACCTCCATAAGTTGCACCCATTGTCATAGCCATAACTCTAACTCTGTTACCATCAGCATCACCTGTAGCAGTTGCGAGTATACTTCCGCCTTTATATAAAGCTATACCATAACCTCCATTATCGTCACTCATGGACATATTGATAAAACCTGTTATTCTAATTTTTGATGAGTTAAGAGTTGGAGTAATAGTAACATTTACACCAGTATCGTTTGAAAAAGTATTAACACTAACTGTACTTTGACTAAAGACATTGGTTTTAACTGTCTGTTTTACCTGTATTATTCCACCATTAGAACCACTTGGCAGACCACCAACAGGAACGATTGAATTGACTTTAAGTTGGCTCATGATTTTGGATACTTGTCTTTGATAGTTTTAATAGTAGCTTTCCATGCATCTATACCATTATGGTAAATGTTATCTAGCTGATCTTCAAGACTTGGATACTCTGCTCGTCTCTTTGATTTGTAACTGTCATTTTCTAAATCCCAAGCAGCTTGTAGTGCAGCAAGTCCATCTGTGCATTCTTTTTCTGTGGGTTTTGTACCACCATCATGCACTATAAGATTTTCATAGATTTTATTTTTATAATCAGACCACCCAAACCATTGTCCTAAACGTACGGTTATAAGATAATCTTCTATGTGATTTGGTCTCATTATGTATCTCCTAATCTAGTAAAGGTTACACCAGTATGTTTATCTGTTGAATAACCAAGTATTTGTACGGTGTCTGATACGTCATACGAAATCTTCATTCTATATGTAGATGCGTTCGTAACATCAATTACATTGCTACACACGACATTAATGTGTGCTGTATTCATATAACCGTTACCATATGTTGAACAGACATTAGTATAACTACTACCTGAATTGGTAGACACTGGGTGTCTTACACCTACATAGGTTCGTCCACCATTACCTTTAAATGTAAACATACTTTGTACTAAATAAATTCCAGCACTAGGAAATGTAAAAACTCCACTTGATTGACTCATGCCAGTACCAATATTCCCTGCTAATGCAGCAGATTGGTCTGAGTGTCTTGCCCAGTTTGATGTTATATCAGCTGTACTATTTACGTTTGCAGTAGAAGTTAACACCCAGTTATCGTGCATTGTTATGCCAAACGGCTGTACAGTACCAGAAGTGTTTTGTATTGTATTAACTTTTAATATACTCATGGCTTGGGATTAGCGTCTTTTACAGCTTTAATGTGAGTTGCCCATGTGCCAGATGTTGTGACAGTTCCAGCAACTATATCTTTGTATAGCATATCTAACTGATCGCCAAATGAAGCGTAAATTGTTGAACCATCTCTTGTCCTATCAGTTTTGTACTTAACAGCAGCAGCTTCTGTATTTAATGTAGTTCTTGCAGCATCTATTTTACTCTGGTCAAGAGACACGGAGTTACCGCTTGCGTCAAAAGCACCTGCTGAATCATCAATAGAAACTACCGTTCCAGCGTATGCTTTGTAAATCGCTTCGTGATCTAAGGACATAATCAGTTTTTAATTAGATTATACATGGAAGTAATCATGCTGACACCTCCATTACAAGAATACTTGAAGGTGGTCTAGTTCTATCGTCATCATTATTATCTTCACTTGATTTGTTCATGTAAATTGTAGATGATGGATATGTTCTACACCATGTAACTTTGTAAGTCGTAGCACTTGTTGTAGCTGGAGAATCTAAAAATATTGATGTACAATTTTGATGGTCAGCATCTTGACCAGAAACTACTCTAACAGAACCTGATGCTCGTGTTCTATTACCATCTGCATCTCCCATGTAAAGGTCTGTACTACCTCGTACTAATCTCCAAGCTATATTTTGACCATCTCCAGCAGAAAAACTTAAGTTTGCATATATTAAAATTTTACTACTTGTTGAAGTAGGTGTAATAGATACACTCAAACCTGTATCGGCAAAACTAGGTTTTTCACTTGTAGTACTAGCTGTATCTGTTTTAACTGATTGTTTTACTTGAATGATTCCACCGCCACCACCTGTTGGTACACCTGCAACTGGGATAATACTGTTGACTTTTAGTTGACTCATAATTTAAACAATAGTAAGGGTTTCATCAGCACCCACTGTAACAGTGACGCCACTCGCAATAGTTATAGGCCCTGCTGCCATTGCGTTGCGACCATTAGTAATAGTATAGTCACTGCTAACTGTCTGAGCATTTTCATAAAACACTCCACCTTGAGTTACTGCACTAGCAGATGCTTCGAGACTTATACCGGGTACTCTAAACTTGGTGTTGTTAGAATTACCTAAAGTTATCTCATTAGATATAGTATTATTTGACCCATAAACATTGTAACCAATAAGGATATTATTATTACCACTCCTATGAGCTAATCCAGCACCTCTTCCGATAAATACGTTTTGAGAATTAGTAGAGTTATTACTATCTCCTCCAGCATAATGACCAATAGCTGTATTATCACTACCTGTAGTTAAATACGATAAAGCAGTATAACCCATAGCAGTGTTGTAATCACCTTCGGTTATTCTTCTACCAGCTTCAAAACCAAATAAAGTGTTGTATTGTGCGTTGTTACCACTAAAACTACTTCCAGCGTCAGTACCACCTACAGTATTATAGTTACTGTCACTACTTACACCACTAGCAGCAGCAGCAAATCCAGCTTCACCGTTAGAATCAACTGTTAGTACATGACCATTAGTTGGTGTACCGCCGTTGTCTTTTAGAGTAAAGTTAATACCGGGGATTCTAAACTTGGTTATGTTGGTGTCACCTAAATTTATTGTATTAGATTCACTTGCAGAGGTAGTATCTGAGTTATAACCGATACATATATTATTGCTTCCAGATTCAATACTACTTCCACTTTGTCTTCCTATCGCTACGTTTTGATCTCCAGTTGTTGTATATCTTCCAGCATCTCTACCAACATATGTACAGTCATCAGAAGATGTTTGGTTATTACCAGCGTACCAACCTACAGCTACATTACCTATACCAGTAAGAGTATCACTACCAGAAGTTGCACCTACTGCTACGTTGTAACTTCCAGTTGTACCAGCATTAGCACCATCACCAATCGCTACGTTGCGATCTCCAGTAGTTATAGAGTTATTAGCACTGTTACCAATTGCAACGTTTCTTTCGGCTGTGCTAGCACCCATCATAGTCTGATAACCGATTGCAACGTTAAAACTATTATCTCCGTTGGAAAGGTTTCTTAAAGCTCCTTTGCCGAGTGCAACGTTTCCATGATTAGATTGAATATCATGCAAACACTCATGACCTAACGCAATGTTGCCATTACCTGTTGTTATACTTGTCCCAACTTTATATCCAAAAAGAGTATTATAGTTTCCTGATGTTATTTCTTCACCAGCTTCATAACCTATGGCATGGTTCGCTTCACCAGAAGTAATGTTTGAGTTAGCACCTTGACCTCCAGCTCGATAACCTCCATACATATTAACACCACTAGCACTTGCACTACCAGAATTGCTAATATGTTTAAGAGCATATTCATTTGAACCTAATCCGCCAGCAGCAGCCCATGATGTATTACCACTACCATCTGTTTGCAAGACGTAACCGTTTGTACCTCCGTTTGGCGGTAGAACAAAACTGACGTTACCAGAATATGCAGAGTGTGCAGGGGATTTAATAGCAACGTAGTGTGCGTTACTGGACTCACAATAGAATCTAGCTTCAGCTACGCTACCACTACCAGTTTTAAGAGATAAGATACCGTCATCTGCTTCAAGCCCAATACCGGGAACTCTAAACTTGGTTATAGATGTATTACCTAAAGTAATTTCGTTAGAAACATCAACTGCTGATGCTTGTGCACCATAACCAATAATTATATCGTTATCTCCAGTTGTAAGACTAGAACCAGCGTTTCTTCCTATAGCAACGTTTTCGTCGGCACTTGTTGAACTACCTAAAGAATATGTACCAACTGCTACATTGTTTTGTCCCATATTTTGGGTACATGATTCAACACCTACTACTGTATTACTATCACCACCAGTGTTTGTTCTGTAGGCTTCGTGACCTATAATTACGTTTCTTTGACCAGTTGTAATATCTTTACCAGCTTCTTTACCAATAGTTAGATTAAGAGTACCAGAAGTTAAATCTTCTAATGCAAGAGTACCTATACCTATGTTATAATCTCCAGTAACAGTATTGTTTGACATAGCGTCATAACCGATAGCAATATTATCGTCTCCAGTTGTTAGATTTGTACCAGCATCTTTACCTAAAAGTGTGTTTTTACTACCACTGGTAACTTGTCGTCCGGCTCGATATCCTACTAAGGTGTTTTCACTACCACTTACATTACCCTGACCTACTCCAGTGTAATAACCAATAGCTGTATTTTCAGTTCCAGTAGCGTTGTATCTTAAACTGTTTCTTCCTACAGCAACGTTACCTGATGTTGTTAGAGCACTTTCTAACGCTGCAAAACCAACAGCAACGTTACCAGCTCCTGTCGTATTAGAATCTAAAGCCATAGCTCCTACAGCAGTATTAAAACCGCCTGTAGTAATGGCCTTTAATGCGTCATGTCCAAAACCAGCATTGTAATCACCAGTAGTTATAGCAGTACCAGCATCATAACCAAATAAGGTATTCTTTTCTGCATCTGTACCATTAAAACTGTCTCCAGCGTTAGTACCAGCAACAGTGTTTTCTTGAGAGTCACTTGTTACACCAGCACTCATTTCAGCCCATGTAAGACCACCTGTATTACCAGACTGTGCTGTTAGTACATAGCCATTAGTAGGTGAGTTAGATACCTTTAGGTTTGCTTCGTCTACTACGTTGTCCGCAATCGTTAAAGCACCACTACCTGTAACTTCTCCTGTGTGAGTTGCGTTAGATGTAATACCAGCAACTGTTGAGTTAAGTGCAGCAATATCTACACCGTCAACTGTTCCTGATACTGTGATGTTTCCTGTTACGTCAAGCCCACCGTTTGCATCTAAATTACCTGTTATATCTACAGTTCCATCAGAAGCTATAGTTAATCTTGCAGCATTGTTTGATTCATCTACTACTCTAAAAATACCATTATTATTATCAACGGTAAAATCAGAGCCACTACCAGTGTTCGTAAGTTTTAGCTTTGGAAACGAATTATTAATGTCTAAAATTCCACCAATAGTTTGATTACCAGTAAACGTGTTAGAACCTAGACCAGCTAAGTTACCTGTTGCTGTTACACCACCTTGCCAAGATGAACCGTTATATACTCTTAACTCATTAGAAGAAGTATTGAAGTATAAGTCTCCAGCAGCTAATGAGTTGCCACCACCATCTGTTGATGGGTTAGAAGAAGCTATCTGATATGTATTAGCAAAGCTACTTACGTTAGAAATATTACTTGCAACAGTATTTACGTTTGCTATAGAACTAGCAACTGTACTGATATTACTGTTAGCTCCAGCTACTGTATTGATGTTAGAGTTATTACTAGCTACTGTAGTTACATTTGCAGATATACCAGCAACTGTCGTTATATTGCTTGCTATGTCAGCTAACGTATCCATGTCAGATACGATTGCTGAAGTAGCTAACGTATTCATATCAGAAACAACATCTGTCGTACCAAGTATTGCTAAATCTGCAACAGCATCAGCAGTTCCTAATCTGCCTATCTCTGTTGCCTTACCAGCTACAGCACCTATATCAGTTGCATCAGCAGCAACAGCGTTAATGTTTGACGTATTGTTTGCAACTGTTGTGACGTTAGATGATATGCCAGCTACAGTTGTTACGTTGCCAGATATACCAGCTACAGTATTAATGTTTGAATTGTTACCGGCTACTGTGTTTATATTTGTTGTGTTAGCTCCAGCAGCAGCAATGTTGGTTGCGTTTGTAGCTACAGTTGTAACCTCTGTTGCCTTTGGTACTAATCTATGAAATGTATATGTATGGGCTGTAGTTGTTGTTTCTACTAAAAATCCAAAACCAGAAGGTATAGTTGAAGATACACCTGTAATTACAACAGCTAATCCACTACCTCTACCGTTTGCAATAGTAACTGTTGTTCCGCTTGGTACTAAGTTAGTAGATGCTGCTGAAACTGATACGATAGTTCCTGTTCCATTTTCAGCATCTGGATTGCTTGTAGGAAAACTTGTTTCATTTGCTATTGGTACAAAGCCACCAACGTCATCTACTAAATCTAAAATACGAGCATCAATAGCTGCTGTTGTAGCAATCTTATTATCTGCTGCTGACCAAGTTTCTCCAGACTGTATTTCTTCACCACTAGATAAATTATAGAATCTAGCGTCAGCTTCTGCTTCTGTATAATATCTGTTATCTAATTGACCAGCGTTTAGTTCAGTTTCTGTATAGTATCTATTATCTAACTGCCCAGCATCTAATTCTGTTTCTGTATAATATCTACCATCAAGTGTACCGTCAACTATTTTAGCGTTAGTGACAGCATCGTCTGCTATCTTAGCTGTAGTTACAGCAGTATTATTAAGTTTAGCAGTAGTAACTTGACCATCACTTATTTTTGCTTCAGTAACAGCATCGTCTGCTAATTTAGCATTTGTAACTGCACTAGCTGCTATTTTTGCTGTAGTTACAGCATTTATATTTAATTTAGCTGTAGTTACTTGACCGTCAGCTATCTTATCTACATTTACTGCATTGTCTGCTATTTTGGCTGTTGTTACTGCACTATCAGCTATTTCAGCTGTTGCAATATTGCCACTTGATGCTGCTGTTATTCTACCCTGTGCGTCAACTGTAATATCAGCAGTAGTATATGTACCGGCTGTAACTGAGGTATTTGCTATCTTAGCAGCTGTTATTGCATCGTCAGCTATCTTTCCAGTTGTAACCGCATCATCAGCAATTTTATTTGTAGTTATTTGACCATCTGTAATGTTAGCTGTACCTGCTGCTGCTGCTGTAATCCTACCTTGTGCATCTACTGTAATGTTTGCAGTGTTGTATGTACCGGGAGTTACAGAAGTGTTTGCCAGTTTAGCAGCAGTAATTGCATCATTAGCTATGTGTACTGTTTCTATACTGCCATCATTGTAATGTTCAGAGCTAATAGCATTGTCAGCTATCTTTGCACCAACTATTGCGTCAGCAGCAATCTTAGAAGTAGTGACCGCATCTTGTGCAATAGTTAATTGAGTAGCACCTGTAACGTCACCTGTATGAGTAGCATTAGTAACTGTGTTATTTAATTTGTCATGATCTGCATCTGTAAAAACATTGCTATCACTAGCACTTTCTACTAACGCTTTAATTTCTGCTGCTGTTTGATCTGCGGTAGCATTGCTTTCAATTCCATCTAATTTTGTACCATCAGCACTTACATCTCTACCATCAACAGTTGCAGATACACTAAGATTACCAGAACCGTCAAACACTAAAGTTTTATTAGCACGGTTAGTTGCGTTCTCTGTAATTTCTAAACCACCAACACTTTGTGTTAATGGAAATCTAATAGTTTTATCTAATATGCTTTGTTGTTGTTGATTTAAAATTACGGCTTTATCTAATACATCATTAATAACTTCTGGAAAAAATCCACCTTGGTTTGTTATTTCTGTTTGTTGTAACGCACTTACTTTAGATGTAATAACAATATTGTATCCACTTGCTAAATTCTGTGGACTACCACTAGATACTAAAGTTACAGTACCACCGGGGTTTGCGTCCTGATCATCATTAAG
>JGI25132J35274_1000445_pt1 | contig 11112 bp, 12 predicted proteins | sample ETNvirenome_6_30_FD_35274 | JGI IMG/M metagenome (IMG submission 35274)
TTAGGTGGTTTTAACCAAAGTGCTTCAAGGCCGAAATTAGCGATGTTAAAGTGGCAAGAAGTTCTAAAGAAAAAACCTTTCAAGGGTTATAATAAAAAAATCCATGCAAGAACAGGTGGGCTAAGTGCTAAAGGTCGTGCTAAGTTTAAGCGTGAACAAGGTTCTAATCTAAAGCCTCCTGTTACTACCAAACCAAGTAAATTAAAAAGAGGAAGTAAAGCGGCTAAAAGACGCAAATCTTTTTGTGCAAGGTCAAGAGGATTTAAACGAGCCGATGGAACTTATAGTGAAAAAGCCAAAGCAGCAAGAAGAAGGTGGAATTGTTGAGTTATTGCGGCATTTGCTATTATTTTGAACATGATTATCCATTTGGTTATTGTAAGNCATGTTGGATTAAAGCAGGTCGCCCAAAACCAATGAAATCAGAAACCTTCATAGGGAATGCGGAACCTGCGTAATGTTAGGGGTGCTATTCTATGGTTGAAGAAAAACGAAGATTTTCCTTTACTAACTTGTTTAGGCGTTCAACTCCTAAACCTGCTGATAGAAAGGTATTCAACATAGGCATTCAAGAAAGGCAACAAGCAAGCCTGATGACGGCCCCNATNATTTATCATATTATACANAACTCAGTTATTGCTAGAACTTGTATTACTCAATTGAAACAAGAAGTCTTTAGAAGAGGATATGTTTGGGAAAAAGCCTATGAAGCAAAATGTAATAATTGTAACAAAGAACATAAAAGACCTGTTACAGTTTGTTCAAGATGTGGAAGTGAGGACTTAAAAGTTCCTGACCCTAAAGAATTGCAATACGCTGAAGATTTTATTGAAGGCTATGTAAATAAATCTGAGCAATTATTTATTGATGTTTTTAAAGAATTAGAAGATGACCTTAATATTATGGATGATGCTTATATTGTTCTTGTCAAGGAATACTTTTTAGATGGAAACGGTAAAATTAGAATGCATCGAATAAAAGAAATCTATCGTGGCGACCCTGTAACTATGGCTATTTATTCTGATGAGTTAGGTCAAAGAGGAACTAAAGGATTTACTTGTATTAATCACAGAAATGTTATTTCTCAAGACCCGCATGAAGCATGTGAAATATGTAATAGTAATTTAGCCCCTGTTCATTATGTTAATAGAGTAAATGGTAAAGACCAATACTTTGTAAAAGGAGAAGTATTGCACTTTAGTAAATATAGTCCTTCAAGGCTCTATGGTATGTCGCCTGTAATTACACTGTATAATCACATTACTACTCTTATTGCTATGGAAAATTATGTTAATTCTTCATACACAAAGAGTCGAATGCCTAAAGGTTTGTTAGCAGTTCAGACAAGAAACATGGACTCTATGAGAACATTTTGGCGTTCAGTCAAAGAAAAGATGGAAACTGACCCGCACTTTATTCCTGTCATGGGAATAGAAGCAGAAGGCGGTAAAGGTGCGGTTGAATGGGTTAAGTTCATGGATAGCCTAAAAGAAATGGATTATGTTTCAGTTAAAGATGATTTGAGAGATAGAATCTCAGCGTTCTATGGTGTAAGTAAAGTGTTTATGGCAGATAATACTACAAGCGGTGGATTAAATAATGAAGGTATGCAGATACTTGTAACTAATAGAGCAGTTCAAATGGCTCAGAATGTTTATAATGAATATGTGTTCCCGTTCTTAGTAAAGCAGTTTGGAGTCAAAGATTGGGTTCTAAAACTTCCTCCAAGTGAAGAAGAAGATGAAATTGCTTCACTTAGAAAGAAAGAAATAGAAGTTAATATTGCTGCATCTATTAAAAATCTAGGCTTTGAAGTTGATATGGATGAAGATGGTAATTTTACTTATGAAAAACCTGAACCTGTTGAAGAAGAACAACCGGCAGAAGGAGAAGAACCTGTTGAAAATGACCCTTATGCTGGAACAAATATAGATGCTTCACAAATGGGACAAATGCAAGAACAGGCTATGTCAACTCCACAAGAAAATCCACCGGCAACTAGAAATAAACCCTCTATGAATCAAGGGCCGGATAAGCGACTAACGGGATTACCGTTAGATGCCGGAAATCAAAATGTTGATAGAAGAACCGAAAGAAGAGTTGGTTAATATGACAGAAGATTTAAGACAAAAAGAAAGAAGATTAAGCAAAGAATTGGCTCAAGTAAGAGCATTAAACGCTAATAAAGATACTAGAGTAAAAAAGAGTAAAGATATGACTATGGGATTCCCTGCGGATAATAGTCATAAGGCTTCTCCTTCATCAGCAGATATTCCTGATGTAGTTACTCTTCCTCCTAAAAGGCGTGGCAAGAAAGAAAATATTCCTTTTTGAGGTGATTCAATGATTATAGAATTATCTAAGGACAAGTCTTTAAGAAATGTTTTGTTAAAGGCTAACATAGATAATAATACTATGTCTTTAGTGAAAGCAGATGCACATATTAGTGATATTAAAAACTCACTAATAGAAAATCTTAATTCATCTAACATGGTGCGATATAGAAAATATATTGCTAAAGCCGAAGATGAAGAAGATGAGTTAAGAAGCGATGAAGAAATTAGAGATGATTTAGAAGAAGAGTTAGATGAATCTATGGCTACTACTGTTACAGGTGGTGGAGGAACCGGAATTAGTCAAACAAAAGATTTAGAAGTTGATGAAGAATCTAGGACTGTTAGTGAAGGATTTGAGGCTACTGAAAATAGAAGAAGGCAGATTGAGCATAAAAGAATTATTGAAGAATTACAAGATATATCTAAGTTACTTGATGCCACTAAAGTTCTTGCTAATAATATTAAAATTAAAAAGAGTAGGAAAACTTTATCTGGATATAAATTCTTAAACTTTGCTTCTTGGGTAGGAAGAAGAGGTAATGAAGATAATTCTAATAAACTGCTTGCTATTTTAACTATTCTTAAAAAACAAACATCAGATGAAAAGAATTTTTTCTATGATAGATATAAAGAATTTTTAACTGCTGATGGTAAGTTAGAAATATTAGAAACTAAAAATAAAAAAGGCAAGACAAAAAGAAGCAAGCCTGTTAATATTAAAAAAATAGTTACTGAATTAGAGGAATTAAATAAAAGAATGCTTCCTATCGAAGATTCTAATGAAAAAATATCCTTGTATGATACTTTAATTAATTTACATATTAATGAAATAGAAAAGAATCCTTCTATTAAACAGAATAAAGGTAAGTTTGCAAGGCAAACAGCAAGGTCAAAAGAAATTGCTAGAAAGTTATCTATGCCTGACCAAGATATTGCTATGGAAATGAAAAAACAATACAATCTATTCAAAAAGAATATGATAAATTAGAAAAAGATAAAGAAAAAATAGAAGAATATATTCGTATTTTTGAATCTTTGTTAGAAGGCGGAACAGATAGTATTATTGCTAATAAAATAGAAAGGTTAACTAAAAATATTAAAGCCCTGTATGAAGAAAAAACTAGATTTAGAGATATTCCCGACACTGAAACAGAAAGAGGAAGAAGGGTTACAGAAACTATTCTCAAACCTAAAAAGGGTGAAGAAGGAAAAATAAGTGAATTAACTGAACTTATTAATCAAATCCGTGAAGGAAAGACTGATGTATTAGAAGAAGCCACTGAAGATGTTCAAAAAGATTTGCAAAAGGAACAGGCTAAATTAGAAAGAGTTGAAGAAAGCATTGAGCGAATGAATCAATTTAGGGGAGAATTAGATGAATATATTGAAATGGTTGAAAGATTCCCTAATCCTCCTGAAGTGCCTAAAGGCGTAAAAGAGGGAAAAGAAAAAGAAAAACAGGAAAGGCAATTGGAACTCAAAGAACAATGGGATAGAAGAATTAAGAATCTAATCTCGTTAGGCGAAACAATTGAAAGCATTCACTATAAATTAAAGAAAGTATCTAAACTGATAGGTAAAGTTAGTGATATGGAAGCAGAAGAGTTCCAAGAATGGGTTCAAGGAGAAGCAGGTAAGCGACCTGTTATTAATGAAACAGATAGTGAATGGCTACAAATGATTGCTGAAAACAGAGATGTTATAGATACTTATGATAATAGAGATATTAGTCAATTAGAAAAACTATCTTTGAAACTATCAAGAGATTATGAAAATATTGATAGATTGAAGTCACAATTAAGAGATTTTATAGGTGATTAAAATGACATGGGATTATTACGGAGAAGGTGAAGATTTTATTCTTAAAGAAAAGAAAAAGGTTCCTAAAAAGATTCTTGATTCATTAGATGGTAAAGGAAGAAAGAAACTAAAAAAGACTCTTCAATCTGCTGAACCAACTGAATTTTTTGGGCAAGACTTTACTAAGTTAGGTGAATTAATTGATACGCTTAAAGAATTAGACCTAATGAAATCAGATAAGAAGTTAAATAAAAAAGTAAAGTCAATGGATGAAAGGAACATTGATATAGTGGCTACTGCTACGAAACTTCGTAAAGAGTATGAATTACTTTACAGACAATTAAGAGATTTAGTTTATCCTAGAGGCAAAAAGGAGGAAAAGAAATGACAGAAGAAAATACAATTAATCAAGAGATGTTAGAGATAGTAAAGGCTCTAACTGCAAAAGTCGAAGCATTAGAGAAAACTCTTTATGCTAAGGATAACATTCTAATGAAAGCAGGTTTAGTGGTAGCAGAAAGTCCTACTCCTATGATGGATAATAATACTAGCACTGTTAATGTTGATAATATGGATTGGTCTGAGATTCATAAAATGGTTGAAAGAGCAGGTGGTAACTAATGCCGGAAAGAGTCACAAGAGAAGAAAGAACAGTAAGTCTTGCTATTGAAAAGGCAAGAAGCGCAAAAGAAGAACTATTGGCTTCATTAAATGATAATAACCGTAGTGATTTGGAAAAAGATAACATTATGGATAAAGTTAAAGTTACAAGACCAAAGGCTGAAAAAGATAAGAGTAAGAAATATTCTGAAGGAAAGCACAGTGGTTTTGGATTAGGCCAAAATAAAACTGCTGGACAAGTTACTGAATTTAAAAAGGCTTTAGATATTTTTAAAGAAAGTATTCGTGGATATGGCTATGATGAAAGAACAGGACAAGGTGAAACTAATCCTATTCTAGATAAAGAACAAGAAGAAAAAGTTGAAAGGTTAATTACTCAAGTCAATAAAGATATGACTAAATTAAAAGACGATTTAGTTGCTGGTAAAATTAATCAAGAGGATTTCCAAGAAAAAATGCAAGAATTGATTAGAGAAATCAATTTCCCTGAAATACTATCAAGTTCAATACAACGCTTCAAATGAGGGAAAATAATGAATCTCTCTGAAATAGAGAAAGATAAGCAGCCTTCTGAGGAAATACTCAGACTTTTTGAAAAAACAAGAATGGCTTATCTTTCTGCAAGAACTGACCCCGATGAATACGGTGGCCGTTGGCGCAATACTATTGATACTATTAGAGAATCCTATAATGAATTAGATGCGGCAGGTAAAGAATTAAAAGAGACTATTAGTGATGATTTACTAGATAGTAAAGAAGCAAAGAATCCTAAATCTGAACAGGCTAAAGAAATCTATGAAAAAATAAAGTTGATTAGATATTCTTCTGATTTGGTTTCTGACCCATTTGCTAAAAGATTCAAGGGTAGTGTTCTTGAAGAATTGCTAGATAATCCTGAAACTATGCTCAAATTTATTCATTATGCTTTAAGGAACGACAAAAAAGTGCTTGAACCTTCCATTTTGGCTGTTAAAGACATCGAACCTGATGATATTACAGTGGGTCTTTCGGGACTTGACCTAGAGGTGGATGATATTGCCCTGTATATTATNGAGCATTACGGGGATGGAAAAGACTCAAAGAAGGTCGAATCTAAAGTAAAGGCCGGTATGGAACTATTAGATTTATTGATGTTATCTAAGAATAGCAAAGAAGAATTAGAAGAGTTAAAGGATATAGAAAAATCCAAGACTAAATCAGGAATTACAGAAAAATCTATCAGCGATTTCATAATACCTAACAAACCTATGTATAGAATCTTTGAAATAGATGATATTAAAGAACTAAAGGGATTTAGTGGTGAATGGTATGTTCAAGAAAAATACGATGGAATGAGAGTCCAATTACATAAAATAGATAATAATATTAAAATATACTCTTATAATGAAAAAGACATTACCGATAAGTGTAAAGAACAAGTAAAAGAATTAAAGAAGAAGCATTTCGGTGATTGTATATTAGATGCCGAATTAATTCTATTTGATGGTGATGAAGCACTACATAGAGCAGATACTATCGCTCATGTATTCAAAGGTAAATATAAGGATGCAAAATTAAAGTGTCATGTCTTTGATATTATGAGGCATGAAGAAGATAATATGGTTGAAGAAGAACTATCAGAAAGGATGAAAATATTATTTAATAACTATTCTTCTCGTTCATCAGATGCTTTAGTTTTCCCATCCAAAAAAGATACTAGAGAAGCAGATAGTATAAAAGATATTGAAGAATATTCTAAAGCAATTATGGATATGCCTACTTCTGAAGGAGTTGTAATTAAAGATGCTACTTCAACATACTATATAGGAACAAGAAAGAATCCAAAATGGATTAAATGGAAAAAGTTTGTTGACTTAGATGTTATTGTATTAGATAAGAAAAAGACAAAGAGTAACTTGTATTCTTATACTCTTGGTATTGATATAGGCCCAACTGATGAAGAAGGAAAATACATCAAAGAGTTACAAGGTAAGAAGTATATGAATGTAGGAAAAGCACTCAATACTAAGATTTCTGTCGATGTTGGGGATATTATTAGAGTTAAGGTTGATGAAGTTAAAAAGTCCGGTGAAAGATATACTTTGTTTTCAGCGAAAGTAATAGAAGTTCCTGAAGTCACTATGCCGGATAAAGTAGTTACTTTAGAATTATTATCAAAAGACACTAAGAAGTCCTTGAATTATGATGTAAAGGCTTTAGAAAAAGGAGTTAAAGTTACTGATTATGTTCACGGAGAAACCACTGTTATTATTAAATCTGATATGGATGGTTTTACTATTTATGGTTTTGAAGAAGATAATCTAATGTCTAAGAATGCTTTAAATGATTTAGATATGTGGAAAACTCAAGCAGAAGCAATAATGAAAACAAAACAAAGTAAATTAACTGTTACTATTTTTAACTACTTAAAACAAAATGGTGCAAAAACTCCTAAAGAACTTCATAATTATTTAGTCAAAGATGTATCTTCTCTATATGAAGATATTTTGGAATCTGATAGTAAGAAACTTAAAAATTGGACAGAAAATAGAGATGGTATAGGCTTTGAAGAAGGAAAATTATTTGCAGAAAATGATAAAATACTCTTAGAAACAGACAGTATTATGAAAGAATACAAAACTCCTGAAAAATATCAATCTGGTAAGTTTAAGATATATGCTAGGCAAGATGATAATGTAAATATAGTTATGAAGTTAGGTGATGAAACACTAAATTGGAACATTGATTTAGATGATGAAGAAGAATTGTTTGATTTATTTGGTAAAGCAGGTAAATATCCTGCTGAAGTTGCAAGGTCTTTTGAAAGAGAAAAGGTTATTGATTCAGGAGAAGTTAAATTAGGCGTTCAAAAGAATGGTTATCACGAATACTTCTTAGAAGGAAACAAATTCCAAACTAAACTACATATTAGAGTAATACCTGTAAAGGGTAAAAGAATGTGGCTGGCATGGACAGGCTACAAACAGGAACCTGCTGATGAAGAAAGCGATGCTGGTCTATGGAATATCTATGAGGATAAGTTTAGCAAATTGACTATACCTACTGAAAATTAGGTGTTCTTTATATACTCGGATGGACAAGAGGGAGATGAAGCAAATGTCACTTCTAATAAAAAGAGATACTGCNGATGAATTAATGATTCTAAAATCAAATGANGANTTAATGATTGGTGGATATGCTTCAATAGAAATCGTTGANAAACAAAATGATTTAATTACACTCAAGGCTCTTAATGAAGCAGTTCAAAAGTATATGGAGAACCCAAAGTTTAGAAATGTAATGACAAACCATTCTAATGTTCAAGTTGGTGAAGTAGTAAAATCTTATCGAGATAAAAACGGAAAGATATGGAAAACTGAAGTTGATGATGTTGGATTCTTTGTAGTAATAAAGTTAAGAGATGATATAGAAAAAGCCAAAGAAATAAATAGAGGCATTAGAAAAGGTTCATTGAGGTCATTTAGCATTGGAGGGCAAGCAATACATAAAGTAAAGAAAAACCANCCAGAGTTAGGAGATTACAATGAAATAAGCAAACTAGAACTACATGAGGTTACAATCTGCGAAAAAGGAATAAACCCNGAAGCAAAGTTTGATATTCTTAAACAAGAAAAAGAGGCGAATAATATGAGCAAACTAGAAAAAGCCCTAGCGGAATTAGATTCTTTAATGGAAGAAGTTAATACGCTTAGGAAAGAAGAAGAAGAAGAGAGTATGATGACTGAAGAAAAAGGTGATTATATGAAAGAAGATGACATGGATAAGGGCGGCTATGGCGGTCACATGGATAAAGAAGATGAAGAGGATGAAAAGGCTGAATACATGGATGATGAAGCCAAAGCCGTTCTAAACACTCTTGATGCTGGCGGTATCGAAATTGGTGAACCAGCAGATAGAATCGTTATTGATAACGGTAAGCCAAGAGCGTCTGATTTGCCGGTTGTTAAGGCATTTAACAACGATGAATTAGAAACTCTTGATTTGTCCGTTTCTAACATTGAGAAGGCTTATGATGCTTTCCGTCAAGAACAACTTGAAAAGTTAGCATATGATAATCTTCAAAAGCAATTTGAAGCAAGGTTCAAGGCNGAAACTTCAACAAGACATGATGCAATTGCTAAGGCAAACTATGATGCAAAGTCTGAAATTGCTTCACTAAAGGATGAATTTACAGCACTAAGAAAGTCTTTAACTGCTGAAAANGAAACAATNCTAAAGGCTCAAGAAGAGTCACAAATANAACTCCCAACAATGGATGAATTGGCTGAAATGGATTGGTCNGACATTCACAAGATGGCAGGAGGAATTTAAGATGGCTGGATATATTAACACTATTGCNGATTTAGAAGCACAAACATACGGAATTGCAGGTGGCGCATTCAATAATCAACTATTGAAGGCTGCTGGCGGATTAAGCGGTATTCATGCTGGACATGATGCGGCTACACAGACAAGCCCAACAAGCGGTATTAATGGTAATCTTTACCAAGTATTATACGGCCAAAAGGTTTGGTCTATGCTAAATAGAGAATGTAATGCTCTATCAGTAATTTCAAAGCGACCATACACTTCAAGCGGTTGGAGAGTCCTTTCGGATAGACCTGCCGGTGGTAGCGGTAATTCTCTATCTATTGGAGTTACCGGAACTACTTCTCTAGATTCTTTGGGTTCTTCAACTCTTAGAGCAGACCTAATTGGTGGTGTTCCCGAAAATGCAGGTCTAAATACTGCAAATGACGGACTTGGCCCAATTGCACCAACATACACTACACTATTTACAAGCCCAAAAATCGTTGCTCATCAATTTGATTTCAGCGAATTGGCTATGGAAATGGCGGCAATTGATGATGGTATTGGAGATATTAGAGCGCAATTGCGTGAAGATATGGGTAAGCACCATGCTGAAGTTCAAAATGCTATGCTGGTAATGCCGCTAGAAAACTATGATGCTGGTTCAGCAGTAGCAACAACAACAGTAGCAAACATTGATAGAAACTATACTTCTCTATACAAGGTTNTTTGTTCTGAAGATGAGTTAGATGCTATGGCAACTGCAAATCTTTTGGGTTCCGCTACTACAACCGCAGTAAGTCACATTTACGGTTCTAACCGTGATAATGATTCTTTCCTTGATTCACAAGTTGATTTCGGGGCATCATACGCTTCTGCATCTGCTCGTCAATTGACTCTAACTGTTCTAAATAACATGATTAGAGATTTGAGAGTTGCTGGTGGTTCACCAAAGGTCATTCTAACAGGATATGATACACTTCAAACCTTGTCTGACCTATTGCAAGCACAAGAAAGATTCATGGATAGAAAGGAAATTGTTCCTACTGTTAATGGAGTTAGAGGTGTAAAGGGTCAAGAAGTTGGATTTAGAGTTTCAACTTATTACGACATTCCTTTGATTCCTGTTGCGGCTATGCCATCAACAGGTGTTAATTCATCTTGTATAAGCGATATGCTATTCTTAGACACTGACCACCTTTGGTTGTCTGTAATGAAGCCTACTCAATACTTTGAGGATGGTATTTCTAACGGAAACCCATTTGGTGTAGGAACTCTAGGAAACAAGGCTCTATACCGAACAATTGCTGAAGTTGGTTGTTCCTACTTTAAGGGACAGGGGAAGATTACAAACCTTCTTTGAGGTTTATGGAGATAAATAAGGAGAGATTATTATGGCATGGACAACAGAAACCCTTTTTGAAATGAAGATTGAAGGAAACCGAACAATGACTTTTGGCAAGACTACTACTGATTCCGCAGATGATGATATTGCTACCGGACTATCAAGCGTGGATGCGTTTTTATTCACTCATTCCGGTTCAGCAGTTGAAGCAAATGCGGCAGTAATTAAAGAAACACTACCTAATAGTGATGGTAACATTAATGTTATCTGCACAAGCGGAGATGTTCTTTATTGGTTGGCAATAGGGCAACAGTGAGGTGTTTTAATTGGCACACACTGTAACCCTATTAGCAGACCATAAAGGTTTTACTAAACCTAAAGTGGTTGGAGATGAATATGTGGTTGACGCTTATATTGTAGTAACTACTGCAACAAGTGGTGGAGAAGTAATAACTGCTACATCATTAGGGCTAGATAGCATTACTTGTGCTACTATTACAGGTAATTCGCTTCCAGCGACTTATGATGTGGATATTGAAGTATCAGCAACAGGCGCATATGAGAGTAATAGCAGTATTGCACTACTATTTACCGCTATGGATGGAACAAACGCTGCGGCTAACGGTGATATTACAGATACTACCGTAAGACTTAGAGTTTGGGGCAACCTTTGAAGGTGGTTTAATTGGTTTCAGTTAAACTATCTGAAAACGCTACTGT
>JGI25132J35274_1000448_pt1 | contig 11077 bp, 12 predicted proteins | sample ETNvirenome_6_30_FD_35274 | JGI IMG/M metagenome (IMG submission 35274)
TGGGTGGACATGGGAGATACCAACCCGTGAAAAGGTTGGTAGAGGATATGTTTACTGTGATGAATTTGCAACTGATGTTGAACAGGAGATAGAGAAAAGATATGGCCAGGTCGAATGGGGTAAAGAAATCTCATTCAGATCTGGTAGACTTGAGAAGTTCGTCAATAAGAACTGTGTTTCCATCGGTCTTGCATCAGCATTCTTAGAACCACTTCAGGCAACTAGTATTCATTGTACATTGGTTCAATTAGAACTATTTGTGCAAGAGTTTATGTCTGACATTAGACTTCTGGAGGATGATTTCCTAGCTCAGAAGTACAATGATATGGTAGCTAAGGTCTATGATGATATGAGAGACTTCGTAGCTCTTCATTACACTGGTGGAAAGTCCGACACAGAGTTCTGGTTACATTGTGAAACCATGGACAAACCTGATAGAGTGAGAGCTATTCTCTATCTGGCACAGGCTAGACTGACACGGTCATTTGATTTTGATAACGTTGTTGGTACAGTGAGACAGGAATCTTGGAATCCAATCCTCGCTGGTCTTGGACACTTCCCACAATCTGTCATCAACTCAGTAATGAGTAGTGATGGTGCATCTCAGACATTCTGGAGAGATCAGATTGAGAAGTTCAGAAAAGAAACAGAGAAGACGATAAGAAGAAACCTAAGTGCTGACGAACTCAATGATTTGTTATTAAGTCTCGGGTAGACACAAAACTCGCCCTGGTCGGGATGGTCATTGACCCTCGTTGGTTTCCAATTTCCAGATAAAGAATTGGTGGCGTGCATGTAAGACCTTTAAGAGGACGGGAAAACCCCGTCCTTTTTTCATAAATAGGGTCGTAGAATTATTAGTGAAAAAATGGCAACACAAGGAAGAGCAGCGAAATCTGCTAGTGGCGCAGCTATGTCGAAGTATGATGTTGAAGTTGAAGCTCGTCTGAAGAAGATTGAAGCTGAAATTGCATCCATCAAAGAAGGACTGGCAAAACATTCTCATACGTCCTCTGGTGGAGATGGTGGAAAAGTTGATAAGCTGATTGACGCACTGAACAAGTGTGAAACCATCACTCAGTACTATCCTAAAGATGCTGATGGTGTCAGAAGAATTGACATCTGATCCTAACAGCCATACAATAGCTACAGACAAATTATAACAATGAGTGAGTATAAGAAAACCGCACTAGTCCTTGGTGCGGGTGGCTTTATTGGTAGTCACATGGTCAAACGACTGCGTTCCGAAGGATACTGGGTGCGTGGAGTGGATCTTAAGTATCCAGAGTTTGGTGAGACTGAAGCTAATGAGTTCATCATTGGTGATCTTCGTTCTCCTGGATTTGTGAATTCTATCCTTGAGTACAAGGGAGAACAGGGAAACTATTACAAATCAGTTCCTTATCAACACATCCTACCCTTTGATGAGATCTATCAGTTTGCTGCTGACATGGGCGGTGCTGGTTTCGTTTTCACTGGTGAGAACGATGCAGACATCATGCACAACTCAGTCACAATCAATCTGAATGTTCTTGAGGGTGTTCGTCAACTGAATGAAACCTTTGATGGTGTAGAGAAAGAATATACTGTTTGTAATCGTCCTAAGTTAGATCAACCAACTAAGATCTTCTACTCTGGATCAGCGTGCATGTATCCAGAACACAACCAACTTGACCCTGATAATCCTGACTGTCGTGAAGAATCAGCATACCCAGCAGCCCCTGACTCAGAGTATGGTTGGGAGAAATTATTCTCTGAGAGGCTCTATTTTGCTTACAATCGTAACCATGGCATTCCTGTTAGGGTTGCCAGGTATCATAACATCTTTGGACCAGAAGGAACCTGGGATGGAGGAAGAGAGAAAGCGCCAGCTGCAATCTGCCGTAAGGTCGCTTTCCTCCCGAACGATGGTGGAGCAATCGAGGTGTGGGGAGATGGCTTACAAACTCGTTCCTTCCTGTTCATTGATGAATGCATTGAAGCAACTCGAAGGTTGATGGATAGTGACTTCATGGGACCTGTGAACATTGGTTCTGAGGAGATGGTCACCATCAACGAACTGGTAGAGACAGCTGCCCGTGTCAGTGGAAAGGAAGTCAGAAGGATGCACATTGACGGACCCCTTGGTGTCCGTGGTCGTAACTCAAACAATGATCTCATCCGTGAGAAACTTGGATGGGANTACTCACAAACCCTTGAGGAAGGTATCCGCAAAACCTACAATTGGATTGTTGAACAGATTGAATCATGAAAACATTACAGGAAATTCTTAAAGAACATAACCTGAACATTACGACTAACCCAAAATATGGGACAGATAAAGGAGATCCAAAGACATTTGTTGATGGATTCTATCAAGAGAAGTTTGAACCACTGAGAAATAAGAAACTCACTCTGGTTGAGATTGGTGTCCGTTCTGGGGCTTCTCTGAAGATGTGGAAGGAGTTCTTTTCTAAGAGAGCAACGATCATCGGTATCGATAATTTCCAAGATTTCAATGATAATCAGACACCATACAATGAAGAATGGTTGTCTGATGGTGTACAGTTTCTCGATGCTGATGGATACACTCAGGAGACCGTAGATAAGATCGATGGTGGTATTGATATCCTCATTGATGACGGTCCCCACACTCCTCAGAGTCATCAAAAACTTCTGGAATTGTATCTTCCCAAGATGAACAAGGGTGGATATGTTGTCATTGAAGACATCTCATACAATCCAGATGCTATCTTCTCATCTGTTCCAGAGGAACTTCAAGATGATGCATATGTCTGTGACTTTGGTGGATATGACGACAGACTGATTATTATTCCAACCTGATCTCATGAAAGTATTTGATGTATTCTTGTTCTTTAATGAACTGGATCTTCTTGAAGTTAGATTAAATCTACTCTATCCCTTTGTTGATCACTTTGTTATCAATGAAGCGACCAAGACATTCTCAGGTTTAGATAAACCACTCTACTATCTTGAGAACAAAGATAGGTTTGAGAAGTTCCAAGACAAAATTATTCACAATGTTGTACCACTTCCTACAGATCAACAACTAGATGATCTGGGGAGACGGTATAATACACCTGTAAGGTGTCATCAGAATGATGCCTTCCAGAAGAATAGTATTGCAGACTTTCTTGATACTGTCTGTGACTCTGAGGATGTCATCATTTGGAGTGATCTTGACGAGATTCCAAACCCAGAAGTCATTGAAAATATGACTGATTTCTATACTCCTGGTAAAGTTTATAACTTTGCTCAAGAATATTGTATGTGTTACCTGAACTATGTCGAAAAGACAGGTGTGTATAGGTCACAAACCCCTGATTTTGACTATGAAGACTATCCAAAATGGATAGGAACAAAGATGTTTGACTTCTCTTTCCTAGAGAAATATACACTCACCGACATGAAGAGGAACTTACCTGATGAGGAGAATTTTAGATTGTCACCAGGTGGATGGCACTGGACATACGTTGGAAGTGAGGGTGCCTCAGTAGAAGATAGAGTCATCACTAAGCTTGAGAGTGCGGCACATCAGGAACACAACAATGATTCTGTGAAGAAAGCGATCATAAATCGTTTAAATTCCAGTCAGGATCCACTGGGTCGTGGTCAAGGTAGGTATGAAACCGTTGAGGTTGATGACAGTTATCCTGATTTTATTCTGAAAAACAAAGAACACTATTCTTATTTGATTAAAGATGTTAGCAACTGAGATTCTTAGAGGTCAGGGTATTGGTAACCAACTATTCTGCTATGTAACTGCGAGGTCTATCGCTCACACCAGGGGACTAGACTTTGGTGTCAAGGACACTGGTTGGAGTGGAGATAAGAGATATAATCAGAGTGGTTTTTACTGGTTTGACCTTGACTGGGGACAGGAAGTTCCAGATGGTTTGGATGTTTATTATGAAAAAGAGGTAAGAAAGAAGCTCAATACCTGTCATCATGACATGACTGTTGGATGTGATGTCAGAGGATATGACCAAGGATTGATGAATGTTCCCGATAATACCATCATTTTTGGTAATATGCAGGATGAAAAGTACTTTGATCACAACAAAGAGTTAGTCAAAGAGTGGTTGAAGGTCAAGGAAGAGTATGACACATATGAATACATGGATGATGATGTCTGTGTGTTGAACTACAGAGGTGGTGAGTATGTTGGATTCCATGAACTATATTTGACCAGAGAATACTGGTTGAACGCTATGGAAAACATGACAAAGATTAATCCAAACATGAAATTTGTCACCATTACTGATGATGTGAAGGCATCACAGGCTATGTTACCAGAGATTCCAGCCTATCATTTCACTGTTGATAAGGATTATGCTATCATCAAGAACTCAAAACATGTGATTTTGTCCAATTCTAGCTTCCCATTCTTCGCTGTTTATACTAGTGATACGATTGAGAACATTATTGCTCCCAAGTATTGGGCTAGACACAACGTATCTGATGGGTACTGGGCGATGTCACAGAACATCTACAGTGGCTGGACATACCAAGACAGAGATGGTAACCTATCAACATCTGAGGAGTGTGTAAAAGAATTGGAGGAGTACAATGGATAAAGCTCTGGTAGTTTCCAACTACAATACTGAACTTGACTGGTTGAAAGAGACATATTCTCATGGATTTTCCTATGAGAATACTTTTATCTACGATAAGAGTGACAAAGAAATAGATTTCAATCGTCTTGGGTGGGTCACTAGAGTCCCAAATTATGGTGCAAATCAGTATGATTATATCTCATTCATCATTGATCACTATGATAACCTCCCAAAGATGTCATATTTCATCAAAGGGAATATGTTTTCTAAACATGAAAACTATTACACTACCAGAGAAAGATTTGCTCAGATGTTAGACTCTGAAGAACTTTTCAGTGGATGGCAAGATAAACAACTTCTGGTTGGTGATCAATCTCATACCAACACAACTCCCCTTGAGGTTCTTCAGGGTGGTAGACTCCGACAACCGATTGCTTGGTGTAGTTTTGGTGATAATCCAAGCATGGAAAGTAGGTATTTTGCTGACCATACATCTTTGATTCAGAATCTATTTGAGAATCCCCCATCTACAGACACTATTGAGTTTGTACCTGGGTCTATCTTTGCTGTACCAAAGGAGAACATCTTAAAATATAGTAAGAATCTCTATCAAAGACTGAAGGATATTCTATCCTATACACCAGAACCACCAAAGAATCCAACGTGTACTGAGGCTTTTGTGGTTGAAAGAATCTTCTGGTTCATGTGGACTAATGACCTAATTGAGAGACAATAAATACAGTGAAAACTAACAAATTTTACCCTGGAGTGAGTGATGACTACCGTACCTTATAAGGGAGTTAATATTTTTAATGAGGATGGCACATTCCGAAAGGAAGATGATAAAGTCCAAGGAAGAAGTTACAGTAGTAATCTCACCAAACTGGTAAAACATCTTGATAAATTAGAGAATTTGCAACAGGGTAAGCCAGCATCCCCTGTGATGGCTCACATTTCTCTGACGAATGCTTGTAATCTGACTTGTTCTTTCTGTTGTTTTGCAAACAGAGATATCTCAGATAAAATGCCTACCGAAAAGGTATTCCAGGCACTTGAGAGTTTCAAAGCTATTGGTGTGACTGGTGTTGAATTCACTGGTGGTGGTGAACCAAGTATTCACCCACACTTCAAAGAGATTGTACAGTATGCAAAAGACCTGGGATTTAGTCTGGGTATCTGTACTAATGCCGCAAGATTTGGTGCTAATAGACCAATCAAAAAAGACATTGTAGAACTCTTTGATTGGGTTAGAATGGGTATGTATGGGTTCTATGAGGGTTATGATTATGACTTGAGTGTCTTTGAAGGGACCAATTGTAAACCATCAGCTGCATATGTATGGGATGAGAATCTAGAAACTTCTAACAACCCTAACATCACTGGTGATTGGTCTGACGTAAAGAACAAACGTGTCCTCTCTAAGAAGTTCCAGACTACCGAGAACTTCATTCGTATGTTAGACTGGGTAGAAGAGAATCAGATTCCTTGTCGTATCGCTTTCAACGCCATTAAGGATGTGAAAGAGACGGCTAAGGACATTGAGACCATCCGTGGTATCATTGAGGCATACGAACAGGACAGAGGTAGAAAACTGAAGTCCGCATTCTTGTCTGACTTCAACTTCAAAGGTGAACGCAGGAACGATCACTGTTATATGCACATGGTCAAACCATTCCTGTTCACTGATGGATACATTTACGCCTGTCCATCGGCTGAATTATCCATTGAAAACAACTACAACTATGTTCCTGAGTCACAATTTGCTGTATGTGACATTGATGGAATCGAAGAATTTTACGCTCAAGGTCCAACCCTGAGACATCATGCGTGTCATTACTGTAAGTACGCTATGCAGAATGAACTGGTTGATGATATACTGACTGATACGATCCACAATGACTTTGCTTGAGATGCATCAATTTACCAAAGATTATTATGAGGACGGCATCCGAAAACATATCTCTGGTTATGAAAACTATAGTTGGATGCCGACCAGATCAATCCCAGAAGCTCTAGATATTCAACAGAATTTTGAGTTTGAGACCTGTGTTGACTATGGATGTGCTAAGGGTTTCTTAGTTCATGCTCTTAGAATCATTGGTTGTGATGCATATGGAGAGGATATTAGTGAATATGCAGTAGAGAATTGTCATCCAGGTGTGGAACCCTATGTCACACTACCTAATGACAAGAAGTATGACCTTTTGATTTGTAAGGATGTACTGGAACACATTGAAGTTGAGGACATTCCTGGAGTCCTTGATACCTTCAGAGAGAAGGCTGACCAGTTCTTCTTCACCATTCCTCTAGGTGATGATGATAGGTTTAGAATCAGAGAATATGAGGTAGATGTTACTCACGTCACAAAGAAAGACGAAGAGTGGTGGATTAATATGTTTGAATCCCATGGATTGAAACTAGAAAAGTTCTCTTATAGTTTCGGATCTATCAAAGAAAAGTGGATAGGTCCATACCCATATGGAAATGGGTTCTTCGTTCTTTCAAAGTAGTTGATATGATATCTGTTTATGGTGGCACTGGATTTATTGGTGGAGCATTTTGTGATCTATATCCAGATGAAGTTATAAAGATTCCCAGAGAGTCTAGNAAACCTGAGTCAAAAGATATACTGTATCTTATTAGTACAACTTCAAACTATAATATACTTGAAGACCTACATTTAGATATCAATACTAATTTGAATGTGTTGATGGAAACTCTTCAACACTGTAAGAACAATGATACTACCATTAACTTCATCAGTACTGGATTTGTTTATGGTCTAGATGTTATTGATTCTAAAGAAACAGACCTCCCAGATCCTAGAGGACTGTACTCAATCACGAAGAGATCTGCAGAAGAAATTTTAGTTTGTTTCTGTGAAAACTTTGGGTGCAAGTATCGTATCATTAGACTATCTAATGTTTATGGGACCGATAAGACTATCTCCATGAAGAAGAATGTCCTCGGTTTCATGGTGAATAAGTTGAAGAGTAACGAAGACGTGTGTTTATATGAGGGGGGAATGGTCTATAGAGACTATATGCACGTCGATGACGTATGTAGAGCTATCAGATTCCTGATGGATCATGGAGAAGAAAACGAAATATATAACGTTGGCACTGGACAACCCATGTATTACTATGATATTATAAGTATGGTTAGGGGTGCCATCCCAGGGTGTACCAGTGAAATTACTTCTATGGAGACGCCAGAGTTTTACGCAAAGAATCAACCTAAGAACTTCTATTTGAATTGTGAAAAATTAATTCAATTGGGTTTCAAACAAAACATTTCACTACAGACTGGAATCGAGAAATTATGTACCAACTGATTGAGAAGTTCATTCAAGACGCCAAGGAGATGGATGACAATGTGTTTCCATTCATGGCTAATAAGGATTGGAAACCTGGAAAGAATGTCTATTACTCTGGTCCCTACTGGGATGACCTAGAGGCACAGGAACTCATCTATGGTGTCATGAAGGGTAAGTGGTTATCCTCTGGTGAGAAGGTGAATAGGTTTGAACATGAGTTCTCTCAGAGATTTGGGTTTGATCACTCAGTCATGGTGAACTCTGGATCATCAGCAAACCTGGTGATGATTGCCGCACTCAAGAAATACTTTGGATGGGAAGATGGTGACGAGATCATCGTCTGTTCCTGTGGNTTTGCTACAACTATTGCACCCGTTGTTCAGGCTGGTTTGAAACCAGTGTTCGTTGACATCAACTGGCAAGACCTGAACTGGGACATGGAACAGGTATTCAAAAAGGTTACACCTAGAACTCGTGCTGTATTCTCTTCCCCTGTTCTGGGTAATGCATATGACCTTGACAGATTGGTGAAATTCTGTAAGGCAAAGGGTATTGAGATTATCTCTGACAATTGTGATAGTTTGGGTAGTAAGTACAAAGGTGACTACCTGACCAAAAACTCTATTGCTGCATCTTGTTCCTTCTATCCTGCACACCACATCTGTACCATTGAAGGTGGTATGGTATCATCCAATGTCAAAGCAATTGTAGACCTGGCTCGTAGTTTTGCTTGGTGGGGGCGTGGTTGTTATTGTGTTGGACAACAGAATCTGTTGACTAATGGTGTCTGCGGTCATCGTTTTGACAAGTGGTTGGAGGGGTACGATGACATCGTTGACCATAAGTATGTGTTCGGACAGATGGGATACAATCTCAAGCCACTAGATATGCAGGGTGGTGTTGGTTCAGTTCAACTTCTGAAGTTTGATGAAATTCATAGACTGAGAAGGAAGAATAAAGAGAATATTCAGAAGATCATTGAGACTATCCCTGGTTGTCGTGTTGTGAATGAACGTGACGATAGTGAGACAAGTTGGTTTGGTGTTCCTATCATTTGTGATGATGGTAAACTTAAACACTCTTTGGTTGCTTTCCTAGAACAGAACAAGATCCAGACTAGGAACTATTTTGCTGGTAATATTCTTCTACATCCTGGTTATTCACATCTTGATGATGCCAAGAAGTATCCAGAAGCCAACAAGGTTCTTAACAAAGTATTCTTCTTGGGTTGTTCTCCCGTCATTACTGATGATATGATTGGATATATTGCTGACACTGTGAAAAGATTCAAGAATGATTGATTTACCCGACGTAACACTCTTTACTGTATCCAGTATTGATATTGATAAACACATCTATGCTCTGAGAAAAAGTATGGAGGGTATCAACTTTGGAGCTGTTAAGTTCGTGACCCATGAGGACATAGAACTTGATGGTATCCAGGTAGAGAAGTGTGAGAAGATTGACTCTATCGACAAGTTCAACCACTACATGATCTATGATTTACATAAACATGTAGATACTTCTCACGTTCTTACCATTCATGATGATGGTTTTGTTATCAACCCTGAGAAGTGGGATCCCTTCTGGTTGGAATTTGACTATATCGGAGCTCCATGGGAGTACTCTGAGAACTCCTTTATTGACCCTTGGGGAAACCATGTTAGGGTTGGTAACGGAGGGTTTAGTTTGAGGTCTAAGAAACTTTTAGAGGTCCCTCTCAGAGCTAACATTCCATGGGACATCAACTGGGGAGATTTCTACAAACACATGGACGCGGGGTTAGCTTCTGAAGATGGAAACATCTGTGTTCACAACAGACATATATACGAAGTATTAGGTTGTAAGTTTGCCCCTGTTAATGTTGCGGCTAGGTTCTCTCACGAACGACCCACACCAGAGACTAAGGGTATTACTCCCTTTGGATTTCATTATTTCCTACCTGAAGGAACAGTTTTATGAAGATTATTATTTGGGGACACTACCCCATTCATACATCGACACACGGATATATTCACGACACATATTACAAAACGTTTACTAGTCTAGGTCATGACGTAACCTGGGTCTCTAATGAACCACATAATCTGGATTACACTGACGCTGTATTCTTTGTAGAGGACTCGCAGAAGTCCCACATGCCCATCAGAAAAGACTGTAAGTATATTACTCACCACGTCCCTACAGAGTATCTGACTGACCGTGGGGTTCCCTACGAGAATGTATTGAAACTGGGCAATTGTATCCGTGATACTGTTCACTTTGAGAAGATTGAGGACCTGTGTCACTGGGATGAATCAACCAGGACACTGTACCAAACCTGGGGTACTGATCTTCTACCTGAAGAGATCAATGTCGATGATTATGTGAGGTTTGATGCGTCGAAAAAAGACATTCATTATGTTGGTATGATGTATGAACAGGGTCCTTATTGGATTCAATACTTCGCATACTGTGCTGAACAAGAGGGTAAAGAAGTTCAACTATATACTCAATCAATCGAACATTCAGAGAATCGTAGGTTGATTCGTGACTCCTATATCTGTCCAGATTTCAGGAGTGACTGGCATCTTCAGTGTGGTTATATCCCCTGTCGTATCCAAAAGAACATCAGTTATGGTAGAATTGCGGGAACGAATTCACCATTCATCAAGGAAGCCTTTGGTGACTATGTTGTTTATGGTGGAACTCCAGAAACTCTCTACAACAACCTTGTTCAAGCAGAGAAAGGTATAGGTGGTGGCATCAATATGAGAGAAGCCATGCAGTTCATTAAGGACAAACACACCTACGTCAATCGTATTAATAACATCTTGAAATTCTTATGATCGGATTCAATCACCTAGGTATCGTTGGTCGTTTGGGAAACCAGATGTTCCAGTACGCAACTCTCAGAGCTATTGCGGATAAACATGGTTATGATTTTACCATTCCCGAGAGTGACTTTGCGGACGAATGGAATGATCATCAACTATTTGAGGCTTTCAAACTTCCCAACCTCAAAAACAGAGGGAAGATTGGCGATAAGTATCTCCAAGAACGTCAGTTTCACTTTGATCAGGAGCTAGTTGATCAGTGTCCTGATGATGTAAGTCTCTATGGATACTTCCAGACAGAGAAATACTTTTCCAGTATTGCTGATTCCATCAAAGAAGATTTCAGATTCCATGATGAGATCTATAACAACTGTAAGGAAGTCATGGAT
>JGI25132J35274_1000449_pt1 | contig 11074 bp, 11 predicted proteins | sample ETNvirenome_6_30_FD_35274 | JGI IMG/M metagenome (IMG submission 35274)
TCGAAGATGCTGCACCCAGCGTTTCAGTAGCTACGTAAACAAAAGCTACATCGTTGAAATACGTAACTTCACTACAGGATCTCTTGCACTCTATACAAATCTAATATATAAAATTCTTACTATACAATTAATTAGAACATAGACGCGGTATAGTCGACGGCCTAGAGACTATGTTCGGAAAACTAGGAGGATATAATTATGGCAAGTACTACATTTAATGGACCGGTACGTTCGGAAAAAGGTTTCCAAGTGGCAACCAAAAATACGTCTACAGGTGCATTTACAACTAGAATGAGCTCAGGTATGCCTGACTTAACTGGTTTAACTAAAAATGATTTAGCAACAGGTGCTAACATCACTTTAACAGCAGACGCAGTTAATATCGTAAACTACACGGGAGCAGCAGCTTGTGCTGCAGCTTTNCCTGCCGCAACAGCAGGAACAGTAGTTGTTTACATGCAAGCAGTTGACACAACTGGTGGGACTAACACTCTAACCTTTAATGCAGCTGGAACTGACGTTTGGGCTACTGGTTCAGTTATTGAATCAAGAGCAGGTGGAGAAGCTGATATTGACATCTCTACAGCAGGTGAAACAGCATTAGTTTTCACAGCAGCTAACGCAACAACAAACTTGTTAACTGTTGGTGGGCAAATTGCTTTCATTTGTTATGAAAAAGGCACATGGCATATTGCATCATCATTAGCGAGAGAAACAACTCAAACTACAGGTGCATTTGCATTTGGAGCATAATAAATAATTAGTGTGGGGCTTCGGCCCCACATAAATTTTAAGGAGATATAAAATGGCAAGTAAAGGTGATATACAAGCAACAAGATCAACTGCAGCAGCTGGTTCCGCTGCAATTGTAGCTCAACCAATAAGACTAAGAGGTTTAATCATAGCCTCTGATGGTAGTGGAGCTGGAGTTTTAGAACTTACAACAACTTCCAATACTGGAACTACATTGTTTATTGGAGATGTTCCTGAAGGAGATGTAATTAACTTTTCATTCCCTGAAGATGGAATTTTGTTTCCAAAAGGAATTTTTTGTAAAACTAAAACAAACGTTGCAGCATATACATTATTAACTGATAAGTTTTCTGGCCCTAATTTAACTACTGGTTAAGGAGTTTAAATGGCTAATACTACTTCGGGTACTACAACTTTTGATAAAACATTTGCTATCGACGAGATAATCGAAGAGGCATATGAGAGAATAGGTTTGCAGGGCGTTTCTGGCAATCAGTTACGTATGGCAAGAAGATCTCTTAATATTATGTTTCAAGAGTGGGGTAATAGAGGACTTCACTATTGGGAAGTGGCAAATAACTCAATTACATTAGTTGATGGTCAAGCAACATACACAATGTTTAGATCAACAGGCGACGGCACATCAGACGCTACAGCTGTGTATGGTGTAGATGATGTATTAGAAGCTGTATATAGAAACTCGTCAAATGTTGATACACCTCTTACAAAAATAAACAGATCTACATATCAAGGTCTGTCAAATAAAACATCTGAAGGAACACCTTCACAATATTTTGTGCAGAGATTTATAGATAAAGTTACAATTACTTTATATTTAACACCTGGTTCAACAGAGGCAGGTAATACAATTAATTATTACTATGTAAAAAGAATACAAGATGTTGGTGATTATACTAATGCAACAGACGTTCCGTATAGATTTGTACCATGTATGGCATCAGGTTTAGCTTATTATTTGTCACAAAAATTTAAACCAGAACTAACTCAAAACATGAAGCTATTATATGAAGATGAATTACAAAGAGCTTTAGCGGAAGATGGCTCATCATCTAGTTCTTACATAACACCAAAAACTTATTATCCAAATGTCTAATTTTTCAAAAGGTAAACATGCAAAATTTATATCAGATAGATCTGGCATGGCATTTCCATATTCTGAAATGGTTAGAGAATGGAACGGTTCTAGAGTTCATGTATCAGAATTTGAACCTAAACAGCCACAATTAGAACCAAGAGCACACGGAGCTGATCCTGAAGGTTTACAAAATGCAAAACCTGATAGAAAAGAATTTCCAACGCAAGAATTTTTACCAGATAATCCGTTTGTAACTGCTTCAAATACAACTTTAAAAATTTTATTTCCTGATGGAGATTTATCTGTAAATGATCATATTAGATTTCAAAATGTAAAAAATCCTGTAGGTGGTTTAGCTATAACTACTTTACAACTTTCTACTACTTTAAATGGTGCAATAAATGCTTCGGTAACTTCGATTGATTTAACTGATGCTACACAGTTTCCATCAAGTGGTTTTATTATGATTGAAAAAGTAGATGCAACTTCAGGGTTGTTTGTAAATGAAGTTATTCAATATACAGGTAAGTCTACAAATCAACTAACTGGATGTACTAGAGGAACTAGCGCGCCTTTTAGAGGAGTATCTCCAGCAAAAACAACAGCAACTACACACGCTGATGATGCTAAAGTTTTTGGATCTTTTAAAGTTGCATCTTTAAATACTAGAACAGTAACAAATCCAGGACAGCCTGCTACGCTTACTAAGTTTGATGGTGTTAACGTTACATTGACTAACGCTGCAAGTAGTACAGAAACAGGAGGTGGCTTTCAGTGTACAATTGGGCCAATAAATGATAGAGGTTAGATATGGCAGGAATAAGCTACAGCACATTGATTACACAAATTAGAAACTACACAGAAGTAGATTCTAATGTTTTAACTGCTGATCAGTTAGAAAATATTATTTTAAATGCGCAATACAGAATTATGCGTGATGTTCCTATCGACGCAGATAGAAAACAACAGATAGGTAATTTAGTTACAGGTCAAGAAACAATAAATGCTCCAGGAGGAGCTTTNTTTATNAGGGCNGTGCAAGTATATGATTCTACATCNGCTGCAACTGGNGCAAATAGATTTNTAGANAANAANGATGTTACATATCTGCAAGAGTATGTACCATCAACAGAGACAGCAAAAAGAGGACAACCTAAATACTATGCTATGTTTGGAGGTGCTACTGGAGATGGTGACACTAACTCTGGAAGAATGATGTTTGCACCCGTGCCAGACACAACGTACAAATTTAGAGTGCATTATAACAAAATGCCAGCTACTTTAGCGTCTGATAATCAAAGCAATTATATTAGTCTAAACTTCCCTAATGGCCTATTATATTGCTGTTTGGCGGAGACATATGCTTTCTTAAAAGGGCCAGCAGATATGTTGACACTATATGAAAATAAGTATAAACAGGAAGTAGACAAGTTTGGTGTAGAGCAAATCGGCAGAAGAAGACGAGATGACTACACAGATGGCGCTGTTAGAATAACAATACCATCCACGAACCCTTAGGAGTTTTATTATGGCAATAACATCGGCAATATGTAATAGTTTTAAAGTAGAAATTCTACAAGGCGGACATAATTTTAACGATTCAAGTGGAGCACCTACAGGCAACACATACAAAATAGCTTTATTTACAAGTTCAGCAACTTTAAGTAAATCAACGACTGCATATACTGCACCATCAGATGGCACAGCAGATCCAACAAACACACATGAAGTTAGTTCAACTTCAACTGGATATACGACAGGCGGAAACACTTTAACTGCAAGCGCAGATCCTGTTTTATCTGGAGATACAGCTTGTGTAAAATTTAACGATACAAGTTTTAGTTCTGCAACTTTTACAGCAAGAGGATGTTTAATTTACAACACGACAGCTGTTACAGGATTTACAACTAATAGAGCAGTTTGCGCTATCAATTTTGGTGCTGATAAAACTGTAACTAGCGGAACTTTCACAATTCAATTCCCAGCTCAAACAGCCGGCAACGCAATCGTTCAGATAGCATAAGGAGGAAGTCCTTATGTCAGTAGCTCAGACATTTACAGTAACAGTGGTTAGCACTGGTGGTGGTAATAAATATTTTATCGATGGAGTTCAACAAGACACCGTAATGATCGGTGCTGGTCTTACCTATAAGTTTGATCAATCTGATTCAAGTAATAGCACACACCCATTAAGATTTTCTACAAACGATAATAATTCACCTTCTGCTCCTTATACTACTGGAGTTACTGCAGTTGGAACTCCTGGTAACGCTGGTGCTTACACGCAAATTGAAGTAGCTGCAGGCGCACCATCAACTTTATATTATTATTGTACTAATCACAGTGGAATGGGTGGTCAAGCTAATACTGATGGTTGGGGTCGTTCTTATTGGAGTCAAATGGATTGGGGTGACTCTAATGTTATTGAAACTGGATGGGGTAGAAACACATGGGGTTACCAATCTTGGGGCGATACACCTATTATTACACTTACAGGATTATCTTCATCAACAGCTCTTGGTGAATTAGAAGTAGAAATAAAACCAGGTTGGGGCACATTATCTTGGGGTACTAATGGTTGGGGTTCTATAGAAACAGCTATTGAAGCATTACCAGGATTCTCTTTAACATCTTCTTTAGGATCAATAACCATAGCGGATCAAGTTATGGGATTAACAGGCCTATCAGCCACAAGCGCTNTTGGATCTTTAACTATTGATGGAAGTTTATCTTTAACCTTACCTAATCAAGGTGTTATATCTTCGTTAGGTCTTTTAGAAACAGCAGATTCTGTAGGTTTATCTGGTCAATCTGCAACCACATCTTTAGGAACTATTACTTCAACTCCAGAAACCATAGCGGCTTTATCGGGTATTTCAGCAACAAGCACCGTTGGATCTATTACAACATCAGGAGCTTTATTATTACCTTTATCTGGTCAATCTGCCACTGCATCCGTAGGAAATATCTCACCAGCAGATGTAATGGGATTAACTGGAATTCAATCATCTTCTACAGTTGGATCTATTAGTTTAAATATTAATACAGGAGCATTTCCTACTGGACAGTCAGCAACCGCTTCTGTAGCAGTATTTGGCACTGCCACAGGCTTTGGAATACAAGCATTTTCAAATGTTGACACAGGTTCAAATTCGTCTTATAGTAATGTCTCAACAGGCTCGAATACTTCATATTCAGATGTTGCAACTGGATCAAATACAAGTTATAATGACGTAGAGGCGGCATAAAAAATTATGGCATCAACATATACAAATCTTGGAATAGAACTTATGGCTACTGGCGAAAACGCTGGTACATGGGGAACAAAAACAAACGCTAACTTACAACTTATCCAACAACTTCTTAGTGGATATTCAGCATTATCTATTGCAGGCGGAGCACAAACTACCGCTTTGGATATAGATGATGGAGCTTTAACAGGCACAGCTCAACAAAGAATTATAGAATTTACAGGAACAATAACTGGTAATCAAATTGTTACAATTCCTGATTCAATAGATAACTTTTTCTTTATTAAAAATAACACATCAGGAGCTCACACTGTACAAGTTAAAACAGCTTCTGGCACAGGGTTTACTTTTTCTGCAACAGATAAAGGAACAAGATTATGTTACTCAAACGCAACTAATTTAATTGATGTAAACGCTGCTTTTACAACAATAGCTGGTTTTACTTTACCATCTTCAGATGGATCAAATGGACAAGCTATGATTACTAACGGATCTGGTACTTTAAGCTTTGGAACAGCAGGTATAACAACAGGAAAAGCTATTGCAATGGCTATAGTTTTCGGCTAAAAGAACGAAGGAGATTAAAAAATGGCTAACCCAAATATAGTAAATGTAACATCAATCGTAGGCGGAAATCTTGGTTTCAATTTATCTGCTACTACAACAGCTACTTTATTAACAGTAGACTCAGATAAAATTTTAAAAATAAATAGAATTACAGTTGCAAACGTTGATGGCACAAATGCTGCTGACGTAGATTTATTTGTGGANGGTTTAACAACTGCAGGTGCATCTGGAATAACTCCAACTGGAGCAGACGCAACAGTTTATTTAGCAAAAACAGTTTCAGTCCCAGCTGACGCAACGTTAGTTATCTTGGACACACCTATCTACCTTATGGAAGGTGATATATTAAAAGGAGGCGCTAGNTCAGCTAGTGACCTAGATCTATTTATTTCATACGAAGTATTAGACGACGCGTAGGAGGAACTATAAGCTATGGCAAATGGCGGAATTATAGGACCAGTCAACACTACGACAAAAAAGAAAAAACCAAAAGTTTCTGTCTTTACAGCTTCTGGAACTTTAACAACTGATTCAGACACAACTAAAATTAATACAGTAGTCATTGCTGGTGGCGGTGCTGGTGGTGGAAACGACCATGGAGGTGGTGGCGGTGCAGGAGGTTTTAGAAATCTTTCTGGACAATGTATCACTGGAGGTTCACCATACACTGTTACAGTTGGCGCTGGCGGTACTGGTGGTTCAGCTCCTACAGGTTTTAGAGGAAACGATGGTGGTGTTTCATCAATATCAGGCACAGGAGTAACAACAATTACTTCCGCAGGTGGCGGAGGTGGAGGTTCAAATCACCCGTCTGGTCCTGGACCAGTAGCGATAAATGGTAAAGACGGTGGTTCTGGCGGAGGCGGTGCTGGAATTGCAGGAGGAAGTCCATCACCATGCGGTGTAGGAGGTTCAGGAAATACACCTCCAACTAATCCACCACAAGGTAATGATGGTGGTGATGGTAATTATTCAGGTGGAAGTCCAGCAGGTTATCCAACAGGCGGTGGAGGTGGAGCAGGTGCCGTAGGTGCTGATGGTTCAGGTCCAAACGCTGGTGCTGGTGGTGCTGGTGCATGTACTAGCGGAACTATATTATCTACATTTGGTGGAGCAACAACATCTCTTACTCCAGGAGGAGTATTAGCTAAAATAGGTGGCGGCGGTGGTGGTTCTGCTTATCCAAATGGAAACAATGCAGCCGGTGGCGCAGGCGGAGGTGGCGCAGGAGTAACTAACACTACTGTTAACCCAGGCGCTGAAAATACAGGTGGCGGTGGTGGAGGAATTTCACAAGCATGTTCAACAGCAGGTGGACTAGGTGGATCAGGTTTAGTAGCTGTCGAAGAAATTACAACAACAGGACCAGGAGCAACTGGTATCTTTACAATGGAAGAACTTTATGATGCAAGATTAAATAATAAATGGCCTTCTCCATCTTTTGGAAGTATAAATATTTTAACAATAGGTGGTGGTGCAGGAGCTGCACCAAACAGAGGTGGTGGCGGTGGAGCTGGTGGATATAGATTTAATACAGCTTTAGAATTAGGTAGTAACAATNATTACACAGTAGGTATAGGTGCTGGTGGAGCAAACACACCTAACACCGATCAGACCCAATCAACTTGCTCAACTGCTGGTAATGGAAGTGATTCATTTTTTTCTGGACCAGACATTTCAACTTTTACAGCAGCTGGCGGTGGACACGGAGGTATGGGAGGAGCTGCAACATCTCCTTCACCTGCTACTGCTAAATCTGGTGGAAACGGTGGTTCAGGCGGTGGATCTGGATCTGGCGATGGAGCAGGAGCAGGAACATTAGGATCTGGTAACAGTCCAGCTACGTATACTACACAAGGTAATCCCGGCGGAACAGGATCGCCTAGTAACACTGCAGGCGGTGGCGGCGGTGGAGCAGGAGCTGCAGGAACACCTTCTCCAGGATCAAACGTTGGTGGAGCTGGTGGAGCAGGAGCTAATAACTGGCCAGGAGATTGCACATTAAGAGCTGGTGGCGGCGGTGGTGGAAGAAATTGTGGCTCAGGAACTAATGGAGCAGCAGGTCCCGGTGGTGGAGGAACAGCTAACGGAAACGGAACTGCTAGCACTGGAGGTGGAGCAGGATCTGGAGGTACAGGAACAGCTGGTACTGGTGGATCAGGTGTAGTAATTATTCAATATCCAGGACCTCAAAGAGCAACAGGTGGAACAGTTTCATGTGTTTCTTGTAAGACACAACATTTATTTGCAGGTTCAGGAACTTTTAGAACTGCAACAGGAACTTTTACTAATCTTGACTATTTAGTAATCGGTGGTGGCGGTGGAGGTGGAACAGGTTATGGTGGTGGAGGTGGAGCAGGTGGTTATAGAACTTCTTATTGTGAACCTTTAGTTGAGAAATTATTTTTATCAGATTGTTCAACACACACTGTTACAGTGGGTGGTGGAGGCGCTGGCGGTGCCAGCCCAGGAGCAAGTGGTGTTAACGGAACATTTTCATCCATTGGAACTATCACAGCAGCAGGTGGTGGTGGCGGTGGTAAAAATTGTGGTGTAGCAGGATTAGCTGGAGGATCTGGCGGTGGTGGCGGTGGAGCTTTAGGTACTGCAGGAGCTGGAAACACACCTTCTACAACTCCACCTCAAGGAAACCCTGGTGGATCAGGAGGTCCCGCACCTGGTGGATACTACGGTGGTGGCGGCGGTGGAGCTGGCGTTAGAGGATTTAATGGAGCAGGCGAACCCGGTGCAGGTGGAGCAGGTTTAACATCTTGTATTACTGGTTCACCAGTAGCAAGAGGTGGTGGCGGTGGTGGAGCACACTATCCAGGTGGTGGTAGACCAACATCAGGAGCTGTTGGAGGTTCAGGCGGTGGAGGAAACGCAGGAAATATTGGACCAACAGGTGCAGGTGGAAGTCCAGGAACTGTTAACACAGGTGGCGGTGGTGGAGCAGGTGGTTTTAACCCTGGAGGACCAAATCCAGGACACCAAACTGCTGGAAATGGAGCAACAGGTATAGTAATATTAAGATTACCTACATCTAATAAACCATCTAATTTTGCTGTAGCTCCAGGTACAAATACAATAACTACAACAGGTTCTTGCACTGTGGCTACTTTTACTGTAACAGGAACGTTGACTTTATAGTTGATTGTACTATTAAAATTATATATAAAATAAAAATAGGAGATAAAAAAATGGCACATTTTGCAGAACTTATACAAAAAAAAGATCCATCTGGTTTTACAGAAGATTTACACTGGGTTGTAGAAAGAGTTGTTGTGGTTGATAACAAACATGTTTCAGCTGATGAAGCTCTTGATGGAGAAAATTGGTGTTCAACATTTTTTGGTGGAGGCACTTGGAAACAAACTTCTTATAATCACAATTTTAGAAAAATGTATGCTGGTAAAGGTTTTATTTATGATCCAGCTAAAAATAAATTTTTACATCAACAACCTTTTGCATCTTGGTCATTAGATGAAAATGATGACTGGAAAGCTCCAGTTACATATCCAACTGATACAGAGGGAAAAATAGTTAGTTGGGACGAAGCTGGTCAGAAATGGACCGCTAAAGATTCAGAAGACAATAATTATAATTGGGACGCATCAGGTCTATCTTGGGTGTCCGCATAGGAGGACATTAAATGCCAAGTACCAAAGGCGGATCATTAAACGGCGGAATAATTGGTAAATCCAATAAAGCATCTTTTGGAAAAGATAATGTTACAACCGTAACTGCATCAGGAAATTATACAACACCTTCATCAGTAACTAAAATTAGAGCTGCTCTAGTAGCAGGTGGTGGCGGTGGTGGTTATGATTTAGCTGCAGGTGGTGGAGCAGGTGGTTTATTAAATGACGGAAGTGTAATTTCATTATGTGCAAGTACAGCTTATCCAATTGTTATTGGTGCTGGTGGTGCTGCTGGTAGTTCTTCAAAAGGAGCTAACGGTCAAGACACAACTGGTTTTTGTAAAACAGCTGTCGGAGGTGGCGGTGCTGGAAGTGGATGTGCAGGTTTAAATGATGGAGCCCCTGGTGGATCAGGAGGTGGTGGAGCAAGAGCAGGATCTAGTGGTGGTTGCGGAACAGCTTGTCAAGGAAATGATGGCGGAGCTGGAGCAGGACCTCCAACATATGGTGGCGGAGGTGGTGGTGGAGCCAACGCTGCAGGAGCAGATGGTACTGCGCCAGGTGGTGGCGGTGCTGGTGGAGCTGGAACAAATATTAGTCCTTCATTTGCAGGAGCACCTAATTGTGGAGTTTATGCCGGAGGCGGTGGTGGAGCTTCAGGTTCCTCAGGTGGAACTGCAGGGGCAGGTGGAACTGGAGGTGGTGGAAGAGGTAGAGATGGACCAGGAGCTTCGGTTGCTGGGACTACAAATACTGGTGGTGGCGGTGGCGGTGGAAATAACGTTGCTGGCGGTGCAGCTGGTGGATCAGGAATAGCAGTAATAAAAGAATTAAGTTCATCTTCAGGAGTTTGGTCTATGCAATCTCAGTTTGCTGCAACAAAACAAGGCACATGGCCACAAGCAGGAATTAATGTAGATTATTTAGCAATAGCAGGTGGTGGTGGAAGTGGTAACGCACCAAACCAACCAGTAGGATCTGGTGGAGGTGGAGCAGGTGGATATCGTACATCTTTTTCTGGAGGTTCTGGTGGAGGAGCTTCTCCTGAATCAAAATTATTTATAGCACCTTCTGGTGGAACAATTACAATTACAGTAGGTGGTGGTGGAGCTGGAGGTCCTTCAGCTTATGCAAGTCCTGCTACTCAAGGTACAACAGGAACTAATAGTGTGATATGTGGAGCTGGCGCTAGCATTACTTCACTCGGTGGTGGAGGTGGCGGTGGAATTGGTGTAGACGGTCGTCCTGGTGGTTCTGGAGGTGGATCTGCAGGAACAGCTAATACCTGTGGAACAGGTACTGCTTGTCAAGGTTTTCCAGGTGGACCTGGTGGTCCTAATTATTTTAGAGGTTCTGGTGGTGGAGGAGCTGGTGGTGCTGGCGGTGAAGGAGGCCCTTCAGGTCCAAAAGCTGGTGGTGCTGGTTTAACTTCTTGTATAACAGGTTCTCCTGTAGCAAGAGGAGGCGGTGGTGCTGGTGGAGGTGGCGGAACCGCTACTGCAGGTGGTGGAAATGGTGGAGCAGTTGCTTCAGGAAGTGCACAAGTTGGTACTGTTGGTACAGCAAATACTGGAGGAGGTGGTGGAGGATCTTATGCTTGTGGTGTTCCAGGCGGACACCCTATTTTAAATGCTTCTGCTGGAGCTGCTGGTGGATCAGGTATAGTTATTGTAAGAACACCAAATGCTTTTACTGTTGCAGTAGCACCTTGTACAAATACTGTAGCAAGCTGTGTAGGACCAGCCAATGATAAAGTAGCTACATTC
>JGI25132J35274_1000452_pt1 | contig 11028 bp, 12 predicted proteins | sample ETNvirenome_6_30_FD_35274 | JGI IMG/M metagenome (IMG submission 35274)
GTGATTCTTTTACTTTTGCGGCAGGAGATAAAGGAGATGCTCTTGTATTTGCTACTGCAAATGATGGAACTAATCCAGATATTGATACTTTACCTGCTGGTAATGTTACAACCACAGGAACACAAACTTTAACAAACAAAACTTTAACCTCTCCTGCAATAGGAACTTCAATTTTAGATACTAATGGAAACCAATTAGCTTTACTTACAGCTACAGGTTCTGCTGTAAATGAATTTACAATAGCAAATGCTGCTACAGGAAATGATCCAACATTATCTGCAACGGGTGATGATTCAAACATTGATATAGCTATTAAACCAAAAGGAACTGGAGAAACAGTATTTGGAACAGGAGCAGCGAACGCCACAATTACGACTAGTGGAGCACACGATTTAATTTTAGATACTAACTCAGGTACTAACTCAGGTACAATTACAATTACAGATGCAGCTAATGGAGACATAACTATTGCACCAAATGGTACAGGTGTTGCTAAAGCAGTAGATGCTGGCGATAATACAGGTGCTATTAAAATTGCAGGTAAAGAAACTATGTGGGTGCCTGCTTCAGCTATGTATGGAGCAACTACTAATGGTGCAGATGCACAACAAGTAGAAACAACAGCAACAAGACCAGATTTAAAAGTTTTAGATTTTGACAAAGACACAGATGAGTTTGCACAATTTTCAGTAGCATTTCCTAAATCTTGGAATGAGGGTACAATAACTTATCAAGTATATTGGACACCTGGAAGCACTAATACTGGAGATTGTATTTTTGGATTACAAGGAGTTGCGTGTGCAGATAATGATACAATTGATGTAGCTTATGGAACTGCAGTAAATGTTACAGATGCAGGAATAGGAACAGTTGAGGATCAACAGATTTCCGCAGAAAGCGGTGCTGTTACTATAGCAGGATCTCCTGCAGCTGGTGAGATAACTTATTTTCAATTATTTAGAGATGCAAACGCTGGCGGAGATACTTTTACTTCTGATGCTAGAGTCATCGGAGTTAGAATATTCTTCACTACGGATGCTGCTAACGACGCATAAGGAAGTAGAATATGAGAGATTTAAACAATAAACTTACTACTGGTAAGAACACAAAAAATATCCAACAGAGAAAAGCTAAATCGTTTGGTTATCAAGTCTTAGGATTTGGAGCTGGCGGTGCTGGAAACCCTTTTATAGAAGCAACGGGTGGTACAACTTCTACTTGTGGAAATTATAAAATTCATACATTTACAAGTCCTGGAACTTTTACTGTATGTAAAGTAGCTACTTGTGCTGGAGAAAATGTTGTTTCATATATGGTCGTCGCGGGAGGCGGCGGGGGAGGCCGAACAGGTGGCGGAGGAGCAGGCGGATTTAGAGAATATAAAAATTCTAACGATGGTTACACTGCAAGTCCATTAAACGGTAATCCAGGAGGAACAGCCATTACAGTTACTGCACAAGGTTATCCAATAACTGTGGGTGCTGGCGGAGGAGGTGCTACACCAAATCAACCGGGACAAGGTCCTAATGGTAACAATTCAGTTTTTTCATCAATAACATCCACAGCTGGAGGCGGAGGCGGAGGCCAAAATTCACCACAACCTGGTAATCCAGCAGGATTAAACGGGGGATCTGGCGGAGGCGGAGGACCTCAAAATGGTCCTGCGGGAAGCGGAAATACACCTCCAACTACACCACCTCAAGGAAACGATGGACACCCAGGAAGACCTTGTAGTGGAATGGGTGGCGGTGGCGGAGCCACTTGCTCACCTCAAGAAGCTGGTAATCAACCAGGACCAAGTGCGATAGCAGGAGATGGTGGTGATGGAGCAGCTACAGGTATTAATCCAAGCACATGTGTCGGGACACCGGGACCAACTCCAGGAAGATGGTTTGCAGGCGGTGGACAATCAGCACCTGCCGGAGCGCCAAATGTTGCAGGCGGAGCTGGAGGAGGCGGATGGAGAGGATCTCCACCAGGACCAAGTGTACCAGTTACTGATAGAGCAGGACTAGCAAATACCGGAGGTGGCGGTGCAGCTGAATATGCCGGCGGATCAGGTATTGTAATTATAAGGTATAAGGTCGCGTAATATGGCTCACTTTGCAAAAATATCAGAAGAGAATGAAGTTTTAAGTGTCTTAGTTGTAGACGATAGAGAATTATTAGATGGAGGAGTTGAAACTGAATCTGTCGGTCAAGCTTATTTAGAAAAACATAATAATTGGCCTGCNCATTTATGGATTCAAACTTCTTATAACACACATGAAAATAATCATATAAACGGTGGGACTCCTTTTAGAGGAAATTATGCAGTAGTAGGATCTACTTGGGATGCAGAGAATCAAATTTTTTGGTTACCGAAACCTGCACCTTCATGGGTAAAAGATATACCAAATGCAAAATGGACTTCACCAGTTGGTGATGAACCTGCATTAACATCAGAACAACAATCTCAAAACGCAGCCAATACTCATAGTTGGGCATACACGTGGAATGAATCTAATCAAACTTGGGACCTTTTAAATCATTTCGATAGTCCTGAAACTTTTGATTAATATTGAAATTATATATAATTAGTATATAAATTTTTTAGAATGGAAAAGAAAGTATTAACTGAACAAGCTTTATATTTTGGTGAAGTTAACATGCCAAAACATTGGGAGATAGATACAGTTTTTTTATCTAATCAAATTTTATATTCTGATTTAACTAACAATAAATTTTTATTTTCTCCGACTTGGGATAAACTAAACAGATACATTATAGAATATCTTAATCTTAAACATAAGCTACAATTAGTAAATAAAGATACATGGGGGAATATTTATAAACCTTTAGAAAAAGAAACGTTTTTATTAAACGTTGATCCTACTGATTTAAAAAACTCTGCTGACTTTACATTGTTATATGGAGTTAATGTTCAAGATTGTAAAGTTAAAATTTTTTATGATGATAACAGAAGAAAAGGTAAGTCACACACAATACCTTTAAAAAATAATCACTTTGTCATGTTACCAGCTACAAACTCATACAAAGTTATAAATGATCAAAAAAATAATTTAAATTTTATACAAACCATAACATATGAATTTATTTAATTATTATTGGTATTTTACATCCGCAATCCCACCTAGACTTTGTGACGACATAATTAAATATGGTTTATCGAAAGAAGAAAGAATGGCTAGGACAGGAGGTCTTGAAGATAAAAAATTAACTAAAGATGAGATAAGAAATTTAAAACATAAAAGATCTTCTGATGTTGTATGGCTTAATGATCCTTGGATATATAAAGAGATACATCCATATGTAAATATAGCAAACAAAAATGCTGGTTGGAATTTTAATTGGGATCAATCTGAAGCTTGTCAATTTACAAAATATAAATTAAATCAACATTATGATTGGCATTGTGATTCTTGGGACAGACCTTATAACAAACCAAATCATCCTAATGAACACGGAAAAATTAGAAAAATATCTATGACTTGTCAATTAACTGATGGTTCAGAATATGAAGGGGGAGAGTTAGAATTTGATTACAGAAATTATGATCCTCACATGAGAGATACATCAAAACATGTGGTACAGGTAAAACAAATATTACCCAAAGGATCTATTGTAGTATTTCCCTCTTTTGTTTGGCATAGAGTAAAACCTGTTACAAGCGGAACTAGATATTCATTAGTTGTATGGAACTTAGGATACCCGTATCAGTAAAATTATTTGACTTTAAAAAAATAAAAAGTAGTATGCGTATACATGAAAGGAAAAATAAATGGAAAAAGTAGATTACTTTAAAACCCCAATATGGGTTGAATACAAACCTGAGTTTGTAACTGATTTAAATAAAGCTTCTAACAAGTATATAAAAGAAGCTAGAAAAAGAGAAAAAGAACATATTAAAAAAGCAGGTGACTTTGGAATAAGCTATCACTCAACACCTCTTACTCGTGATACTAATTTTAAAGATTTAAGAAATTATATTGGTCAAAAGGCTTGGGATTTTTTAGACTATCAAGGTGTTGACATGTCCCATTACGTTAACATGTATACTGAAATGTGGGTACAGGAGTTTGCTAAAAAAGGTGGGGGGCATCACTCTGCTCACATACATTGGAATCAACATGTATCAGGTTTTTACTTTTTAAAGTGCAGTGATAAAACTTCTATTCCAGTTTTTCATGATCCAAGATCTGGTGCGAGAGCCACCAAGCTAAGAATGAAACCCGACATTGGTATATGTCATGCAACAGAACTAGTTCACTTTAAACCAAAAGTAGGAACTCTTGTAATGTTTCCTGGTTATTTAGAGCACGAGTTTACAGTAGACTATGGATTACATCCTTTTAGATTTATTCATTTTAACATACAAGCTTTTCCAAAAGAGATAGTTGCAGATGCTTAAAGTTATTGATAATTTTTTAGATCCTGAATACTTTAATGAGTTAAAAGAATTTATCTCTAGCGATAATTTTCCTTGGTATTATAATAATTGCATTACAGATAAAAATGATCCAAAAAATTATTTTTATTTTACTCATGTTTTTTATAGTCCAGAAGCTTTTCAAAACAGTAATCATTTTTCAATATGGAAAAGATTTTTAAAAAAAATTAATTGTAAAGCACTTATAAGAATAAAAGCAGGAATGTATGTAAACGTTGATAAGAAAAGAAAACATGAAACTCATGTTGATTATGACTTTCCACATAAAGGTTGTTTATTTTATATAAACGATAATAACGGAGAAACACATTTTGAGAATAAAAAAGTAAAACCAAAAGAAAATAGAGTTGTATTCTTTGATCCACATAAACCACATGCTAGTTCTCTTTGCACAGATCAAAAAAGAAGGATAGTTATAAACTTTAATTATTTTTAATATGAATTTTAAAAAAGATAAATATACGATTATTAGAAAAGCAATCGATAAGAACTTAGCTAATTTTCTTTACAATTATTTTTTAATGAAAAAACAAGTTTATGATACTTGTCTAAAACAAAAATATATTTCTCCTTACGAGCAATTATTAGGATACTATGAACCAGAGATTGATGGACAAGTAATTAACACTTATGCATGTTATTCGGATATTGCAATGGAAACTCTAATGTTAAAATGTCAACCAGGTATGGAAAAAGCAACAGGATTAAAATTATATCCTGCGTATACATATGGAAGAGTTTACAAAAAAGGCGATGTTCTTGAAAGACACAAAGATAGATTTAGTTGTGAGATATCTACAACTATGTTTTTAGGTGGAGATGAATGGGATATATATTTAAGTCCTAATGAAAATGTAGGTAAGCCAGAACACATGGGTGGAGCAAAAGGAATTACTTCGCAGAGTAATGCCAAAGGTGTGAAAGTAGATTTAAAACCGGGAGACATGTTAGTTTATAGAGGTCAAGATTTAGAACACTGGAGAGAAAAATTTAAAGGTAATGAATGTGCACAAGTTTTTTTACATTATAATAATGTTAAAACAAAAGGTGCTAAACAAAATATGTTTGATACGCGTCCACATTTAGGATTACCAAATTGGTTTTCTAAAAAACAATGAACATATTAGCAATTCANACATCTCACGATGGGTGTATGACATATGTAAAAAATAATAAAATNGTATTTCATACACAATTAGACAGGTACAATAGATTTAAGCATAGCACTTTTCCTGTAAAACCAATATTTGAAATAATTGAAAATTTAAAAATAGACAAAATTTTAATAACATCTTTAGCAGCTCCAACATTACCCTCAACTCCAATATGGAGAAATATGTTAGAGAAAAGTAAATTAAAAAATGTAAGCATAGTATATTCTGAAGATCGGTTTCATCATGCGTTTCATGCTTACTGCGCAATGACCTGGAATAAAAAAATTAAAAATATTTTAGTTTGTGATGGATGTGGTGCTAAATATGGAGACAGTTGGGAAAGAGAAAGTTTATTTTTTTTAAATAAAAACCTAGAACACATAACAACAGAATCAAATAAAATTGGAGATCGTTATGAAACATTTACAAAAAAACATTTTAATCATGAATTAGATTGTGGAAAAACTATGGCGTGGAGTTTGTATGACGAAAGACCTGCAAAAATACAAAATGATTTTGAGAACAGTATGGANAAACTAATACACCAATGGAATCTTAAAGGCAGTTTACATTTTACGGGAGGATGTGCACAAAATGTTTTATATAACTCTAAACTTTTAAACAAATTTAAAAGTTTATTCTGTGATCCATTTAACGGAGATTTTGGAATAAGTATAGGTGCTGCTAATTATTTNCTTAATGGTAAAATTAAAAANGATCAAATATATCTAGGTATACCACAAGACTTAAATTTAGATATTTTTTTAAAACACAAGATATGTAATGTAACTCCAGACGAAGTTGCTAAAGTTTTGATGAATGAACCTGTAGCTATCTTTCAATCAAGAAGTGAACAAGGACAAAGGGGGCTTGGAAATAGGTCATTGTTGATGAGTCCAATACATAAGAAAGCTCACGATAAAATAAATGCAATTAAAAAAAGAGAATGGTTTAGACCGTTTGCATGTTCAATATTAAAAGAACACGCTAAAGAATGGTTTGAAATGCCTATAGATGAGTCACCTCACATGATGTATGTGTTTAAGATAAAAAAACAGGGTATTCTAAAAACTGGTTTGTCTAAGAACAATGACTCCAGAATACAGACTGTCAGCAAAAAAGATAATCTACATTATTATAATTTAATTAAAGCGTTTAATAAATTAACAAATATACCTATTGTAATTAATACAAGTTTAAATCTACCAGGAGAAGTCTTGGTTGAGACCATGTACAATTTAAAAGAACTGTTTGATAAGAGTAAANTAAATTATATCTATCTACCTGAAATTGGTAAGATGATTAAGAAAAATAGTTAAAAGCGCTGTCTTTACTTTCTTTTTTAGAATAGTATATAATACTACCAAAATAATAAAAAGTATATATAGTGGGATATTATGCTACAAAAAATCGGTTTTGCCCCTGGAATCAANAAACAAATCACACCAACTGGAGCTGAAGGACAGTGGATCGATTGTGATAATGTTAGATTTAGATACGGTATACCTGAAAAAATAGGCGGTTGGAATCAATTAGGAAACGTAAATGAAAACGAATTAACTGGTGCTGGTAGNGGACTTCATCATTTTATCAATAGTCAATCAAGAAGATACGCTATAATAGGAACAAACAGGATTCTATATGCATTTTCTGGTGGTGTATTTTATGACATACATCCCATAAAATCTACAACAACGCTCACAAGTGCATTTAGCACGACTAACGGATCACCAACTGTTACAATAACTTTCTCAACTTCTCACAATATCGGTCCTAATGATATTATATTATTAGACAATTTTACTGCCATAACTGATTCTAATTTTGGTGCTTCTGATTTTGACAATAAAAAATTTATGGTAACAAGCGTACCATCAGCTACAACCTTGACAATTACAATGCCATCAAACGAGTCAGGATCTGGTGCAACAACATCGGGTGGCATAAGAGTACAACATTATTTTCCTGTTGGAACACCTGTTCAAGAAAAAGGATATGGTTGGGGTCTTGGATCTTGGGGTGGAGAAGCGTCTTCTGCTGTCACAACAACTCTTAATGGTGCTTTAGGAGATAATGAATTTGGAACAGGAGGATCAGGAACTTCTATTGTTTTAACTGATGCTACACAATTTCCAGATACAGGAACTAATTTTATAAAAGTGGGAACAGAAGAAATTTCTTACACTGGAGTAACTGGAGGAACTACTTTAACAGGAATTACAAGAGCTGTTAGAGGAACAACCAGAGCGGCTCATAGTAGTGGTGCCACTGTAACAAACACCAGTGACTTTGGAGCTTGGAACCAAGAAACCTCAGAAGGTCTTGCATTAGATCCGGGTATGTGGTCCATAGATAATTTTGGAGATAAAGCCATTTGTTTAATTCACGATGGTGCATGTTTTTCTTGGGACTCTAGTTTAGGCAATGCAACAGAAACAAGAGCTGCAATTATTACAGGTGCTCCAACTGCATCAAGACACATGGTTGTATCTACACCGGATAGACACTTGGTATTCTTTGGAACAGAAACAACTATTGGTGATACATCAACACAAGATGATATGTTTATTAGATTCTCTGATCAAGAGGATATAAATACTTACGCGCCTTCAGCAACCAATACAGCTGGTACACAAAGATTGGCTGACGGATCACGGATCATGGGAGCTATCAGGGGTCGTGATGCAATCTATGTTTGGACTGATACAGCTTTATTTACACAACGTTTTGTTGGTCAACCTTTTACATTTGCTTTTTCACAAGTGGGCACAAACTGTGGTTTGGTTGGACAGAATGCATGTGTTGAAGTTGATGGTGCTGCATACTGGATGTCAGAGAATGGTTTCTTTAGATTTGCTGGTAGATTAGAATCTTTGTCCTGCCTGGTAGAGGACTTTGTTTACGATGATATAAATTTATTATCTGGTAATCAAATGGTGTCAGCAGGATTAAATAATCTATTTGGTGAAGTCATATGGTTTTATCCATCGGCAACATCAGATGTAATTAACAAATGTGTTGCATATAATTATTTTGACTCTTCACCACAAAGACCAGTATGGACTGTGGGAACTTTAGATAGAACTATGTGGAGAGACTCTGCTGTATTTGGTCAACCGCATGCTTTAGATTATGATGCTGGTAATGATTCATCTTTTGATGTTGTAGGAAACACTGAAGGTAGAACGGCTTACTATGAACATGAAGTTGGAACAGATCAAAATAGAAATGGAACGATAACTGCCATATTAGCAAATATTTCATCAGGAGATTTTGATATTAGTCAAAGAAGAGGTATTACAGGACAATCAACTGGCATAGCTGATATTAGAGGAGATGGTGAGTTTCTAATGAAGATAAGAAGATTTATACCAGATTTTATATCTCAAACAGGGACAACAAGAATAACTTTACAATTAAGAAATTTTCCTAATGACACACAAGCTAGTTCATCTTTAGGTCCATTTGACATAACATCAAGCACACAAAAAGTTGATACAAGAGCAAGAGCTAGAGCGATAGCTCTTAAGGTAGAAAATACAGCAGTCAGCCAAAGCTGGAAATTAGGAACATTTAGATTAGACATACAACCGGATGGACGTAGATAATGGCAAAGATAGTACAAGTATTAACAAGACCTGCACAAGAATATGACTATACTGTGGCAGAGGCACAGACAAGAGACTTAGATGGTGTCATAGTAAAATTAAATACAACATATCAACAAGAATTAAAAGATGAGATAGAAGCACAAAACTTCTTTTTAAATTAATGGCTAATAGTTTTAAAAATAAAAAAGTAGATTTAACTACAACTGATCTTACAACATTGTACACAGTACCAAGTGCAACAACTACTGTTGTAAAATCTTTATTAGTTTCTAATGATGCAGGATCTGGTTGTAATATAGATGTTACTTTAGTAGATGCTAGTGGTGCTATATTTAGTTTATTTAAAACAAAGACTATAGCAACAATTACCACAACAGAACTTTTAACCAATCCTCTTGTAATGGAAGAGAGTGAGGTTCTTAAAGTACAGGCTTCCGACGCGAACGAGCTGCACGTCATAGCTTCAATATTAGAAATACAGCCAAGAGAGGTAACATCATAATGCAAGTATTAAAACCAGCAAAAGTAGAAACAACTTACAGACACAAAGAAACAGGGGAGCTTTTTAAGGAAAGAAAAGACTGGGAATCAAAAGGTTATAAAGAAGAAGATATGGCTCAAGACGTAAATGTCATAATGCCAACCCTTGATTTATTTGCAAAAACAAAATAAGATAGATAAATGGCCATAACTAGATCACAACAAGCAAAACAGATGTTACAAGACGGCGGTATGCTAGTCAAACCAGGATTTGGTGGTACTAGACAAGGGTATCGTGGTGAGGCTGCAGCTGCCTCTGATAAAGCGGCAGGTAGAAATGCAGGCAGAGATACAAGCGCTGCCGGAACTGGTAATGTTGGTGGTGATTTTGACAGAGGTTCTTTTCAAGATGCTGTTAGACGTGGAGAGTTAAAAGCTGAAGTTGAAAGACAACAAAAAGAAAAAATAGAAGAGGACCTAGAAAAATTTAGAAGATTAGGAAGTAATAAGAGAAGAATTGAAAGTTTTATATCGAAGGTTTCACCAATCGCAATGTTTGCATCAAGGTTTGGTCCANTAAACACTAGAGATTTTTTTCTAGAAAACTATTTAAGTTCTAAAAATGCACCTATGACTAAAGAACAATTTGCACTATTAAGTGATGAGGACCAAGAAAAACAATTCCAAGAATACATGAAAGGTAGACTGTCTGGTGAAACAGATGCTTATGGTAATCTACTAAACCAAGGTGGGGGAGGCGATGGTATAACTCAAATCATACCTATGGACACAACCTTTGATCAAGCATCAAGCGACATGGACCAAGAATCAGAAGAGGATGATAAAGATCTAAGATTAGCGTTTAGAGCTAATGGTGGTAGAATAGGATTTTTTAAAGGTGCACAAGCAGATACAGCAAAAGGTAAAGCAATGTCACCAGGAACAACTGCCTCTGGCGGATTTAGAGGTGGAGGAAAAGACGGACCTAGCGGACCATCTACAACTGGTGGTGGCGGTGGAGTAACATCGATTATAAAAGAAAAACCACCTGTTAATATCGTAAAAGAAAAAAGTAATATTCAAAAAATCATGGATATTTTTGGTTTAAGTGATGATAATGATCCTAAGAGTGTTAGTTTAGGTACAGGTTTAGCAGAACAAGCTAAACAAGATATTATTAAAGATAAAGAAATAAAAGCACAGGGAATGTCAGAAGCTGAAGCTGAATTAAGAGCACAAGGACTTTTGGCCATTGGTGGTCGAGTTGGTCTTATGGAAGGCGGCATGCCTTACGAAGGTGGGATCATGGACCTTGAATCAGCAAGACAGATGT
>JGI25132J35274_1000453_pt1 | contig 11023 bp, 9 predicted proteins | sample ETNvirenome_6_30_FD_35274 | JGI IMG/M metagenome (IMG submission 35274)
CCACTAGCCGCTCCTCCGCCGCCTCCGCCGCCGGCTGAGCCACTAAACCAAGCGCCATTTCCGCCTCCGCCACCACCACCACCGTTACCGGTGATAGTTTTTGTTCCTGCTGAACCGCCTGTGCGTGTACCTGCTGTATCAAATATCACAGATAAATTGTTGTCACCAGTTTGTGAATGTTCAAAAGCGTTGCCACCGTTGTTTGCGGCATCTGCTGAACCACTACCTGTGTTACCTGCTGAACCTGATGAACCTGCCGCTCCATTACTGTTACCACCGTTTCCTCCACTTCCTCCTCCTGATGATGGATTTCCTGACGTGTTAGAGCCTGCTGAACCTATTATTGAACCATTATTAGTAATATTTATTGTTGTGCCTGAACCCCAACCAGTATCAGTTTTCATTGCCGGTGTTGATGTATTATTANACCACCGCCGCCTCCTCCGCCGCCGCCGCCGTTACCGGTGATAGTTTTTGTTCCTGCTGAACCGCCTGTGCGTGTACCTGCTGTATCAAATATTACGGATAAATTGTTGTCTCCAGTCTGTGAGTGTTCAAAAGCGTTGCCACCATTGTTTGCAGAATCTGCTGAACCACTACCTGTGTTACCTGCCGAACCTGCTGAACCTGTTCCTGAGCTAGCACCACTACCATTTCCTCCACTTCCTCCTCCTGAGCCGGGATTTCCTGATGTGTTAGAGCCTGCTGAACCTACAATTGAACCATTATTTGTAATATTAATTGTTACACCACTACCCCAACCTGTATCTGTTTTCATTGCAGGTGTTGAAGCATTACTACCACTTACTGTAACACCACTATTAATAGTTAATATGACTGGTGTGTTTGTATCACCACCTGCCGCCACAGCCGCAGTCTTGATGTTATAGTCACTTGTGTTACTAGATATGGTTAATACCGTAGCCGCTACTGTTCCATACATGTCGCTAAATGCAATTTGACCTGAAGTCGGAACACCTGAGTTTGCACCCGCAGGTACTAAACCTGCACCACCATAATACTCACTTATAGCATGAGGTGCTGTACCACCAAACTCAGCTACAATGTCATCTGTTATTGATAAGTCTGCTCCTGATGATTGTACTGCCATTATTTTCTCTCCAGTTTTTCTACTTTCGCAGTTAACTCCTTAATTGCTTCTATTAAGATTGCATGTAGTGAATCGTAGTTTAGAGTTTTATATTTTTTGTCATCACCTGTATGTAAAGGTACTTTTCTTTCAGTTACTGCTGAAGGTAATACCTTTTCAACATCCTGTGCTAACAACCCTGCTGACTCTTTGTCACCATTAAGGTATTTGTATGTTACACCTTTTAGTTGGTTAATTTTATCAAGTGCGTACTCTACAGGGTTTATGTCATACTTTAGCGTTGCATCTGAAATAGTAGATGAAAATGCAATTACGTCACCATCAACGTGTAAATCACCATCAGCTTCTAAACGCATTTCATTGCCACCGTTTACATAGAAATCTGTTTGTGTGTCAGCAGTAAATTTAATATAGTCACCTGCATCAGCACCAATTTTATTTGCACCTAGCAACAAATCACCTGTCATTGTGCCACCTGCTAATGCTAGTTTTGCATCAAGTTGTGTCTGTATTGCACTTGTAACACCATCGACATAGTTAAGTTCTGCTGTAGTAGCTGTCACTCCATCTAATAAATTTAGTTCTGCCGCAGTAGCTGTAACACCATCAAGTATATTTAACTCTGCCGCAGTTGATGTAACTGCTGTGCCACCTACTTCCCATTGACTAGCTGTTAAATTTGGCTTAATCGCTGTAGTACCATCTAGTAAGTCATCAATAGTGTCTAGGTTAGTGTTTAGTTTTGTTCCCCAAGTATCAGCAGAAGCTCCCACTTCAGGCTTTGTCAAAGAGAACGTAGTAGTAGTTGTATCTGCCATTTCTTATCTCCTAAAAAGTTCCTTGCCATACTCGGAATTTGTCAAACTCACCACTAAGAATGTTTTTTCTGACAACTTCTTTTCTCGCTTCAATATCGTTCCAGTTAACTCCTGCATCCTTGCACCATTGAGCCATGATGTGTAAAGGTATAGAGCCTACAAGACGATTTTCACCAGTCATACCCACCTTAGCCTTTCTTAAATCTTCTGCTCTGTCTAGGCTTGGTGCGTTATCAAATGTACGTGCAATCTCAATTTTATCTTCTTTTTGATTGTATTGTACTTGTTCTTTTACTTTCATATCTCTCCAATTAAAGGTGTGGGAAGCTTAACTCAGACTCCCCACAAGGGTGTGGGGAGATTAAGGAGGACTCCCCACAACTCGTATTCTACCTCATTATGAAGTAGTACAGTCAGCAACTAAACCTGAAGCCTTCTCATTTTTTGAGATTAGCGTTAGTTCAGTCAATACTTGACGTTTAGTTGAGTCACCAGTTTTAGCTAACTCAGAGTTCTTAGTTGGTCTAAGAACACCACATGCCCACATATCAGACTGCATAATCCAAACGTCTCTGCTACGATTCTCACGTGAAGGTACGAAGTCTACTGTACCCCAAGGAGTAACGTAAACATCAACTGCATTTACAACAGCATTAGTACCACCAACAGCCGCACCAATTGTAGAACGTTGGTTATTCATACCAGTAAATCCTAGTGCCTTGTTCATTTGGAACGCACTTAGATATACAGTATCAGGCTTACCACCTTCTTCCCAAATAGACTGCATAACAGTATCGAAGTCTGCTTGAGCGAAAACAGTTTGTGTACCATCTGTACGTGCTGTTGCACCCGGTGTTGAACCTGTAGGCTCTGCACCGTTTGTACCAACATTAGCTGTATTAGTTGTAACGTAAGCACCACAACCTGCTAACTCACGTGCTGTAGTAGCATTACCTGCGACATAAGCGTTGTTATCAAACAATGCCTTTTCAATGTCGAGCTTTTGCTCTTTAGCAATCTTCAACACTTGGTATGCCATCTCAGCCGCACGACCTGCTTTATCAAGTCCTTCGTCTGTGTCAGGAATAACAACAGCGTTTTTAAAGATTTGTGTGTAATTACCCAAACGAACAGTAGCAGTTCTTGCCTCTGCTGTTGTGTCATCACCTTCAATATGAGCATTGGCGGCTGATGAACGTAGTGCATCTGTCTGCCACTCATGGTAAGTGTTACTTGCTTTTACTTTTTTAAGCGATGAATAGAAAGGAGTTTCTTCAGGAGAGATGTCGTAAATAACGTTCTCTAAGTCCTCACGAATACCTTTTGCATCATAGCTGTCGAAAGTATTACTTGGCTGTGCCATAATATTTCTCCATTAACTATTTAAAATTAAGCCAAGAGCATCATCAATGCTACCTGACTCCCTAAGTTTTGCCTTTTGGCGTGAACGTACTTTAGCATTTGGAGTTGCCATTTTCTTAGCACCCGGTTTTACTACAGGTTTCGCAGACTTAGTTTTAACTTTAGCCTTTGATTTGCCTGAAATAATATCCTGATACCTCATAGCATCGTGCAATACCTTAATGGCTCGATAGTCGGATATTTGAGAAATTTCCTCAGTCGTATAACCGTACTGAGATTTCCCGGTAGCAACTAACTGCTCCCTTAATTTACTGGCTTTTGTAGAGTCAGCAAACTCAGGAATTTCTTTTTGTAAAATTTGCATCTGTTCTTGCAGATAAGCTTGTTTAGCGTTCTGTTGGGCAACACTATTTTGCTGTGATGCCTGTTGGAGTTGTGCCATTTGCCTATCATAATTTGCCTTTTGCTCCTCATATTCAAGATTTTTTTGCATGTACCCAATAGGGTCTGCATCGAAATCTTCTTTAGTAGGTTTAACAGGCTCAGGTGCAAATTGTCCATTTTGGAGCTGTTGGTATAAATCAGCCATCTGCTGACGTTCATTAGTCAAGGCTTCATAGACTGCTTCGGCTTCTTTTTTCGCCGCCGCAACCTCCTGCATACCTTGTTGGACGTACTTCTGTCCACTATAGCCTTGCTTTAAGTCCTCTAAGGTTACTTCAGACTCTACACCATTTACTTTTACAGAATATAGTGTAGGCTCTTGAAGGTCTTCAGGACTGGCATCATCTATTGGGTCTTCGTCATCCTCAGAGTCAGAAGCTTCAATTTCTTCAACTTCATCTTCTGTTACTTCTTCTTCAACTTCTTCTGTAACTTCAGCCTCAGCAGAAATTTCTTCTGTTTCCTGAGATTCTTCTATTACTTCTTCAGTTGTCTCTTCTACTGGCTCTAGAATGCTACTTAAAGCACTATCTACGTCAGTTATTTTGGTTTCAGTCTCGTTACTCAAGGTGCTGTCTCCTGTTTAAGTTTATGATTGTACATTACCTCATCCGTTTTTACAGAGTCGAAGTAATCATCAATCTTTCGTAACGCACGTATCATGTTGTGCGCCTCCTCTCGCTCATCCGTAGTCGAATCAGCGTTTACAAACACAGCTATTTGCTGTTCTGTAATCTCTTTTATGGCTAATTGAAACATATCATCAGCCTGTAATGTTCTCATCTTAGCAGATTTTTCTACTATTGATAGCTTATTAGCCACTAGAATCTACCTCCAGTTACTGCCTGTGCAGGTGACTCTTGTGGGTATCTAGCTTCTTGTTGTGCCGCCTTAATTTGTTCAACATCAACTTTCGTGCCATAATTACCTAATATTTCTGCCGCCTTAATAATAAGGTCTTGGTCAAGCTTATCACGTTCTCTGTCATCTACTGCCAATGCTTTCTGTGCTTCAATCTGTAGTTTTAATTGTTGCATTTCCATTTGCTTATCAGCTTTGTATTGTTCTGCTTGTACAAGTGCTTCACCATCTGACATTTGTGGATTTTCTTGTGCGAGTTGCTGTTGCTGTTGTATCAGCATTTGTTCAATCTCAGGTGTAATTGGGTTAAAGTATCTATCAGCATTTTTTACACCTTGTAAAGCTAACATATCAGCAAGTGTGTTACGAATTCCTGTCATAGTAACTAAACCATTGCCATTGCCATACTGACTCCATATTTGCATTTGCATTTGTAATGCTTGTGACAATGCGGCATGTCTTTCAGCTTCTTGTCCTGTTCCTACACCAACATTAACTGACATATCCATGTCTGTATTCCAAACACGTGGGTCTACTGGCTGAAATTGTCCATGTAGACGCATCATAGTCTCTTCACAGCTATTTTCTACCATAAGATGTAGCATTAGCTTAAATAACCGTTTCATACCTCCCTCGGCAATATTTCGAGCCATGACTTCAATTTGTGCTGAACCTTGTTGTGCTTGGAGACGAGCCGCAGTAGCTGAGGTATTTTGTAATGCATCAGGGTCTAATCCCATAGACGCTCTGCTTACACCAGTTTTAGCTTCTACAGCATCGTCCATGTATTGCATCGCAGTTAATACCTGACCTGCGACAAAAGGAGTTGCAATATCTACCAAGGCTTGGGGGGATTTCATTCTTACGAGACCACCAATCTCATTGTTCATTAAATCGTCTACATTAACTTGACCTTGTACGTAACCTTGTCTTGGTGAATTAGTTAATGCTACGTTGTCCATCATACCTCTAAGCATAGCTGTTGATGAGTCTTGGTCGTTCATAACTAAGTCTGCAACACTACGACCAAAGAATGTATGTGGCTCAGGGTCTATTTCAAAAACTGCAAATGGTACATCACCATATGGCTCACACTCTAAAAGCTTGTCATCACCACCTGCAAGTAACAATCTATACATCATTGCTACACCAGTACCTTCTTTGTCAATCTTCATGTACGCTTCAGTCACAGAAACTTTTTTCATTGATGGGTCAGCGTGGTGGTCTTCTTCATCTTGTTCGTAGCCTTTACGCTCAAATGCTTCTGAGTCTGTATACGTATCGTCAGAGCTTAGACCTGATAAATTAGATATTTCTTCAAAGTCATATCCCATTTGTACAAGGTCGCTTACTCGCATTTCTGTACGATGAGCTACAATATAGGCATCTTCAACACTCTTAGCGTTTCTGTCTACAATAAACTCTTCCGGTGGTACAGATTGCATTTGCAGACTACCTGTTTGTTTTTGATGACTTACTTTTAACACATGCATAGGTACTTCAGTCTCAATACCAAGCTCGTCTAATTCCATTTCTATTTCTACACTATGCTCTAAAACTGTAACGTTTTCATCATTAACGATGGCATACATTTCTTCTTCAGATACATTTGTGTATGAATGTATTTCTGCTTCTGTGTTATCTTCCCACCATATTTTAATAACACCTGTTTTTTTTATTAACGCATCATGTATTGCATCATTAAGTAATCTATAACCATTTAATTGCTGAAACTTCCAATGAGCATATTTAGTCGCTTGTTCTGCCCCTACAACATCTTCTTGCGTTGTTGGTATAAACTCTACTGGATTTTCTGCTGACAAGAAAACACGCATCAGACTTGGCTTTATTGCTCTAATTGTGTCTCTAACTTTTGTAGCTACAATTTTAGAACGTCCATCTTCTTGACCAATGTCTACTTCACCTTCAAAGTAACGTTGTGATTTAATTCTGTCTTCTGCTATTTCGCTTTCTACAAAAGATATTGCAGAATCTAATGCATCTTTGGCTATGCTTTGTACTTCATCATCATCCATTTTTTTTAATTCTGCCATTAGTTATCCTCTTTAAATGCTTCTGCCGCCGCAGAAACTGCTACTGTAGGTTTCATTCCTAATCTACTTGCCATTAAATCAGTCAATTCTTTTAATTGTCTTTGACTCATAGCATTGTTTTTAAATGCATTATACAAATCTCTAAAATCTTTCATTGCCGCACTACCACGTTTTTCTACCATGACTTGTGCTAATTCTCTCATAATAATAGCTCTATCTTGATTTGTAATTTCTTTAATTTTTAAAATTTTATCTAAGAATCTTGTGGTTGCTAAAGGTATATTTCCTTGCATAAATAATGTTTTAACTGCACCACCTTCAACCACGTCCATAAGCTCTTCATTTAAAGCTGTTCTTGTGTAAGTTTTAGAATTTATATTAACAGCATTTTGTAAATTTAATACTGCTTTAGCTTTATTTAATTCTTTAACAATACGGTTATATTCTTTATTATCAGTAATTATAAGTTTTAATTTTTTCTTTGCATTTTTACTAGAAAATTCAGCTAAAAGTTTTTTCATTGCTTGTATTTCTGTACCTGTTGATGCTGTAGATTTAACATTGCCTAACATTCTATCTAATTCAGCACGAAGACCCATAGCGACCATTTGTCTTTCTTCTGCACCAATGTTTTTATCACTTAATTTTTTAGCTAACTGTGCGTAAGTATTTTCTTTGCCGGGTTTTAAAGCATTTTCACCAATCTCTATAGCATTTTCACGAGTTATTTTTTCTTGACCTAGTTTTAATGCTTTTGCATAATTAGGGTTTAATTTTTTTAACGCTTCTGATAATTGGTATCGCATAGTACCGGCTGATTTAGACAATCCTGACACTTTTAAAGGGTCGTAAGCTAATTCACTTAATGCTCTTTTTATGTAATCTAGTTGCATCATGTTAGGTTGTGTTTTAAATTTTAAAAGTCCGTCTTGACCAACTTCTAAAACCATTTGTCCTATTTCTTTACCTTCCATTTGCAAAATATGATTTGCTTCATTTGTAGCGGCTGTTTTTAAGTCATTAGGAATTCTTTTTAAAACTTCTAATAGTTTTTTACCTGCATCTGAATTGTAATTTATTTTTGTGTTGTAAGCTTTTTGGTATGCTTTTTCTCTAGCAGGTGCTGTTTTCTTAGCAAGATTTTCTGCAACTAATCTAGCATCCTGATATAAACCTTCAGATTTTTTTGTACCCGGTATTAAAGGCAATTCTGCTATATTTTTATTTAAAACTCTATCGGTAGAACCTGCTACTGTTTCTGACCTTTTTAATATATTGCCAGTTACAATTTCTGCGGCTTCATTTCCTGATGCGGCTATCATATCTAACAACGTTTTAGTTGCTTCTGTTGCATCACCAACCATAGCTTGTGAACCTGCACCAAGTCTTAATTCTTTTAATACATTTTCTAAACTTTCACCACTAGCTAAAATTGTCTTTTTAAGCATTTTAGCCGCACCTTCAGATATACCAAAACTTTCAGATATTTCTTTAACAGGGTCTCTGATTATTCCATTTTTAACAGAATGCCAACCCCACGCTAAAAACTTCGGTGCTACTGGAATAAAACCACCTAACATCAAACCAAACATACCTTGGTCTACACCTCTTTGCATGGCATCTTCGCCTCTTTGACCTTCATCACTAGCTAACCATCCACTTATTGCACCTTCTGCTGTATTAAAAGCACCACCAGTTGCCGCACCGGATACTGCCGCTAAAGGAAGAGGCAACGAAGCCATCCAAGTATACATTTTTGTTGGCAAAGCATACATAGCAGGTAAGGTACTGTAAATTGCACCTGCGGCTTTCCATGCCATGTACTCTTTTGGTCTTGTTTCTTTAAAAGCTTTTAATCGTAAATTGTATTCATCACGCAATTTTTCACCGTCTTTACCAAATGAATTTCCTGCTATTTCATAAGCTTCATCTATACCTTCACCTACAAATAAATAACCTGATTGAAAAACACCACCTCTAGCTAAAAATGTGTCTTGATTAACAATGTCTTCATAATAATTAAGTTTTGACCTGTCACCAGTAGTCATACCGTTATACTGTTGACCTTGACTAACTGCGGCATATTCGTCCATAGCTAGTTTTATCATTTCAGGGTCTGTTGTGCTTAATCCTGCTTGTTGGTCTAAAAAGTTATATTTACCATTAGGTAATTCAATAATAAATTTACCATCTCCCCATTGTGCAATAACTGCATCTTCTTGATTCCATTGCGTCTGTGTTTCAGGCTGTATTTCTGTTTCAGTTTGTGCTTGTGTTTGTGTTGTAGCAGTCACAGGAACATCTGAATTTATTTCAGTTTCCTGATTTGGGTTTAATACTTCAACACCACTTTGTGCAACATCTAATAGTTGATTAACAGCCGGTTGGTCATTAACAGGCACAACAGCTTGTTGTGTGTTTACAGGTTGTGCGCCATCATTTAATTCTGTTACTGAATTAAGCAATGACATTTGTTCGTCCGGTATAGTTTGTTCTGCAACTACTGGTTGTTCATTTACAGCAGTTTGTAATTCGCTTAGTTGTGTATCTAATGCTTGTACAGATGTATCAGCTACTGCTTTAGGACTATAATCAGGATGCTCAAGTTTCATGTCAGAAACCATTTTATTTATATCTGATAATATTTCATTAGCCAATGCTGTATCACCTGCCTGTTGTGCCGCCATTAATTGTTTGTCAGCATTAACTATCGCTTGTTGATATTGTGCTAGTGAAGTTGCCATTAAAAATATTTACTCACAGTTTCATTTATTTTATTTTTTAATTCCTTTTCTCGTAAGGGAATTTCTAATCTTTGAATATTTCTATCAAACGTTTGTTCATACAGTTTGAAATATGCTGAATTTTTACCGTCCTCTGTTCTCCTGTCTACTTTTTTGTTAAAAGAGTCAACTGCCTCCAATAAAACATTTAACCTAGCTTGTGTCATTGACTGCAATTGTGCAACTGTCATAGTTGGTGTACCAACAAAAGATTCTTGCAAAAATATTCTTTCAGGAACAGTATCAATACCTTTAGTACCAAGTCCTAAAACTTTGAGCATTTTAAATGTTTCAGCACCAAAAGCGGACTGCATCAATCCTACTTTGGTTGCTTGATTACCATCTGATAAACCTATAGCTTCTGCAAATTGTGATGCTTTTGTGTAAAAAGGCTCTAACATGCCAAATGTAATATCACCCTGTTCTGCTTCATCTAATATGTCTTGTAATCGATATAATTCTTTAATATCGTATAAAAGTCCATCAGCACCATCTACAAGTGTTTTATGGTCATTAACTAAGTCTGTTGTAGCGGCTGTTCCGTAAGCGTTTTCATTAAGACCGGGCATATTAACATCTACATCTACACCACCACCTTTCATTAACAATTTATAGTCTTTAAATGACATTGGTGGATTGTCAGTAGTATTAGCTTTATAGTATTCGTATTCTTGTACAGCATTAGGTGACGATGGTTCATCTAGTAACACACCTAATTTTTTAAGTTTCATTTTTCTGACAACTTCAGGAGTATAAGTTGTAGGGTCTAGTTTTGCTAAACTATCGATTTCTTCAAATGCCGCTTGAAATACAGGTACATCATCAGGTTTTATGCCAAATCCTACTTCTAATTGTTGTTCTGTCCAAGGAATGACAACACCGTTTGCGTCTGTTGGTGGATTAGCTAAAGCAGTCATTTTTTGCATCCAATCCGGCTCTTTTGGAACATCTATGTCTAAAATACCATGCATGTAAGAAGGAATGTCAGCTACTGTACCTGTTTCGCCATCAGCCATAATTTTTTCTGCGTATTGTAGTTTTTGTTTCCACTCAGGAACTTCTTCTTTTTTTGAGCCTAACTCAAAAGCTTTGGCAGGTGTCAATATGTCTGCCTGTAGCATTGATACTAAGTCATTTCTACCTATAGTTTCTAACCAAGTAGCTGTTTGGTTTTTTTGTCCTGCTAATTTTTCTGCGGCGGCTACTCTAACTTTTTCATCATTTATTCTTTTAACTCTTGATTCAAATTGTGATGCTAAATTTGGGTCAGGTTCAAGACGTAACGTATTAAATCCAAGACCCATTCTGTATACATCTTCTTGACTCATACCTTTAAACATAGAATTACTGATGCCTTGAAATGCACCACCTATGCTGTTGTTAGCCATCTGTGTTGGCTGTTCTTCTTCTTGTTTACCACCTAATAGTCCTCCACCTAATTGGCTTAACAAACCTATACCTAAAATTTGACCCAATCCTAATGGCATCTTTAGCCTCCGTACATTTGTGTTGCGGCTGTTAGGTAATCAAACAGACCATTTTGTTTAGTAGTTGTCTGTGTTTCAGGTACAGGTGTGTTGCCTAAAGCGG
>JGI25132J35274_1000454_pt1 | contig 11022 bp, 26 predicted proteins | sample ETNvirenome_6_30_FD_35274 | JGI IMG/M metagenome (IMG submission 35274)
AAAAGTTGGTTTAATTTATCCATTACTTTCTCCAATTTACAGGCTCGCAAAAGTGTCCGCCTTGGTAGAATTATCTCAAATTAGAGACAAATTGTAAAATCTAATTAGCTGAGGATCTATCGCAAGTGGCGGTCTTATATTAGGGGGATCTGCGGCCAGCTGGTTTGGGCCAGCGTCGGCCAGCAAAAAAAAATTTATTTATATATGTATATATATGTGTGTGCCTTACCCTATATAGCCCAGCATTTTTTAGAGAAACCCGAACCCGAACCCGAAACCCTATCCCGAACCCGAACCGCCTTAGAGCGTCAAGGCTAAGCCCAAGCCCGAACCCGAACAAATACAAGGGGAAACCCGAAACTTTTAAAAGGGAAAGCCGAGGAACAAGGGAAATGCTATTTTTTATATAGCTATCCCCTGCCTATAGAATAGGAACAAATGTTATCGTTGACGCTAAGTATAAAAAAGGGGCTAAAAAGCCCCTTAAACTATTGGAGATAGTTTTAAATATTCGCAATTAAATCAAAGTGGTTTTCCTCGTCATACTCCTCATACCAGCTATAAAATAAGTCAGTTTCTATCTCAAATATTTTATAATCGGTATAACCACCTCTAACATCTGCCCCATTATGGACGGACAAGGCAATAATATTTGAATCGTAAGTATCACCCAAAGTTATAAATTGTAGCGTCTGATCTAAACTAGATTCCCCATTATAGGTATTTATAATATGAGTATCTAAATTATATTTTTCGGACATATACTCCTCAATATCATACATACTGCCCAAAGATCGCCCATTTTCATTTTTAAAATAGTCATACTCATTTTGACTTACCCATTCAACAAGGTCTGCATTTTCATTCGGCAAGTAAATGCAAGAATCTGCCAAATGGTGAAAAGTAGATTTTTCATAATATGGATAATTGCTATCTTGATCTAACAATATTAGGCGTGGCTCATTCTCAAAATCTTTTAATGATTTCTTTTGATTTCTTTGCCAATGGCGTCCGTCGTCTTGTCCACTATCCAGCATATGTTTGCCAGTAGACTCGGTTAACATCTCATAAATAATTTCGTTAGTTCTACTCACTTTCCACCCCCTCTAGGTTAAAGTCATTAAATTTAACATCATCAACATATAACAATTTATCTTTCCACCCTTTAACAGTAAGAGAAATACATTTTTTAAATTCCATATGATCTTCTAAACCTTTATGTCTGCTTGGCATATCGGAACAATGAATTGTTATATTGACTGTATCGCAATCTGAATTTTGATATTCTGGATTGTTGGTTATTGCTCTATCGTGTTCAATGGTTATGTGAGTGGCATTATCAATGGTTATATTATCGCCAAAGTAAGTATTTAAATTTATATCTTTAAGGCTCATTATTTCACCCCCTCTAGAATATTAGCTACTCTTTCAAGATCGCTAAGGGATAATTTATTAATAGCGTCGGTATTAACTAAACTGCCGTCTTGCCAAGCTTTTAAATTATTTCTATCGGCTAATTCATTTCTAGCAAATTTTGATAATTCGCTATCGTTTCCTTTTCGCTGATTAACAAAGTTTTCCAAAGTTTGATTATTCATTTCAAGCACTTTTTGTTTAGCTTGGTCTAAAGTCATACTATTATTCATTTTTTATTTTCCTATAAATGCCCTATCGGGTAAGTTCATTATACATATATTTTCTACAATTAGTAGACAATAATTAAATCTTTCTATACTATTAAGAAATAAGAAATTTATTACCAGCTTGGAGAGGTATATAAAAATGAATATAGAACAAAAAATATTAGAGCAAATTTGGGATACTTTAATGCAAAACAATAAATATCCCGACCATTTCAATTTTGCTACCGATCTTAGGTACGACCATTCAATCAATTACAATCCCGATAACCCGACGATTAACCTAGCTGTTTTAAAAGCTGGACGCCCGACAACTTACAAAATTTCAATTAACGAGGTAAAAAATGAAATCATTACTTAGAACAATTTTAGATGAGTGCGAAAAAAATAAACTCATGTACCGAGCCAATGCTTGCGATCTCTGGAACAACGGATGCGAAGATATGATTGAGCCTTGGGGGTATGACTTTGAAGCTTTAACTGAAACTATGAAAGCTTTCGAGTTAGACGAACGCTTAGGCAATATCCAAATTATCCCCGAGAGCCAAGTTAAGACTCATGCCGAACTTATAAAAGAAATTAGATTCAATGCTTTGAAAAATTGTTTCTCAGAGTATGAGGAACATTTTAAAAAATGTAGTGAAGATGATCTTATCCAAGAGTTCCCCGACGAATACTACTCTGGGCATATGTGGATTATGTGGACTAATTACGGGGGCAACGAACACCTTGATTGTTTCACCGACTATACAACAGGCTTGGATAAATACTTTGATGTGATGAAGTTAACCAATGAATGGGAAGATGAGTACAACCAATTCAGATTGGGATTGATCTAATGAAACCTAAAAAAACAATAACAGTAAAATTAAATTATCATTTTGTTGATTGGATAGTTCAAGAATATTCAGCAAGTGAATTAGTAGATGCTTTAAAAGGAGAAACTTCTATTGAAGATTTTGCGATTAGTATTATGGGAGATTTTATATACATCGAACATATTAATAATTGGGAAGAAATAAAACCTAAGTTAAACGAATCTTATTATAACGGATGCTATGAATTTGTAAGTAAAGACAAAGGTGTTCCTTTTGGTGATTGGTGTGAAGAAAAAGATGAGTTTGTTCCTTTTTCCGAAACTGATAAATACCAAATTATTTATATCGTTGAGGAGAATCAATAATGGATAACCAATATTATGAAATGCCTAAGTGGTCAACTTGGGAAATTGAAACTTGGAGAAGAAAAGATAGTGCAGATTTTGAAATGTACCGAAAATTTAAGTGGGCAACGCTCAATACAGATGAGTTGGAATATATCAGCAGAGACAAAGATTTTGATGAATCTCTTTTTAAATTATTTCCAACTTGCCCAAAAGAAACAGGATTTTATATTTGTATTTTTTGCTCAATAGATTCTGGATGTGATATTTATAATTTCCCGTCTTGCGAAGATGAAGAAATATTAAAAGAGTATGAAAAATTGGTTAAAGAGGAAGATTGGCTAGATGTTCTGGAAGATATGGGATATGAGCAAGAAGAATCTGCAACATATTTTCAGTTAAAAAGAACGGGAGATTTTTCTTTTGATATAACCAAAGACTTTGAAAAGTATTTTGAGGAGAACGCCAAATGAACCGACAACAAATGTTAGATATCTTATTAGAGGAAAATCTTAGTGGCGATTGGGATGATACATATTATTTTGAAAAAGATAATATAGAGATAGTCTGGTGTGCATCTTTAGAACTTTGGCTCATGCTAGATTACAAGACCTTTCCTAAAACTTTTGAATCTAGCCCCACTTTAGAGGAAGCATTTAAATATGTTTTTGAAGATCAATTATCAACCCAAGGAATAAAGCAATTTTTAGAGGAGAGAGACTTAATATGTGCCAAGCAATAGAAACAATGAAAACCAAGAACTATGTTATGGATATCGGCAACAGATGTGTGAATTGTGGTAAAGATACTTCTTTTGGTTCTGGACTCTTTGTTAACAGGATTCCAGCAGACGCTGATTACGAATCCGATATCAACGACGAACAGGGCAATCCTATCTTTGCAGAGGGAGAGTACAGAGACGGATATCTTTGTCCCGATTGCTCAGCTTTACCTTGCGACAGATGTGATGAAATGATTCCTACCGACGAAGATATATGTCCATATGATGTGTACGACAAAGACGACCAGAGAAGCCGAGAAAACTTCTCAGACGGCACTTACAGAGTGCATTTTGAATGTTTAACCAAAGAAGAAAAACAATTTTTAAAGGAGAACGAAGATGAATGATGTATTAGAAAAAGTAAAAACTTGGTTAGAGGAAGAAATAGAACATAACGAGCCCGTATTAAATGGTGATGAAGAATTATCTGATAATACTCTAAGTATTCACGAGGGCAGAAGCGAATGTGCTACTGGTTTACTCAAACTAATTAAAAAATGGGAGAGTCAAGAAACTTGGGATAGCCTAGCAGAGCAAGGTCATTCCCCTAAAATGATTGAAAGTATTTTAGCAAAACAGGAGAACGAAGATGAGGACTAATCCTCGTCCTCGTCTTTTGCTTCCTCTGGTATAGGTCTGGCCTTGCTCGGTTTCTTAATTTCTTCTTCCCCGACGATCTCCCCGACTTCTATTTCCCCCGATCCCGACAGATCCTCAATCTCGATTCCCGACTTATGTTCTATAGCTTGCTTCCCGAGTAAATCAGCTAGGCGTCTTTCAACTTCATCCCGACTCATTTGATCTACCTTCCCATGCAATACTTCCCGACGATCGACAATAAGGCCCCCGACTTTCAAAAGTAAATTCTGCGCGTTAATCGCCGCTGTAAAATTACCTGCACTCCAGGCATCATCCCTAAGCTTATACAAATCCTCAACTGCACCCTCATGCGTAAGCTCAAATTTTTTTTTCGCTTCCGCCATCAATCTTTCATATTCTCTATACACGTGCTGATACTTCCCGTTGGGCCCCATGTACCGACTAACAACCTTTGGATTCTTAAAGCCTGCTTTCTTTGCAGCTTCCGCAAAAGTCAGCGTAGGATCGTTGACTGCATTCCAGACTAACAAACGCTGCCGCTTGGTTAGATTCTTCTCGTTATGATTCATATACTCAACTGGCATATCATCTGCATCTGCAAGTGTAGGCTCAACCTTCACTTTCTGTCTGATCCTCGATTCGTCCTTGCTCATCTCTCACCTTATAGCTAATTAATCGTCCGTTAAAATATCTAACTAATTCTACTACATCTGGTCTTTCTAGCAAATCGATAACTTCTGGCGGTAAAACCTCTCGACATTTTTTTACTAATTTATACACATCTTCTCCTACTTTTGTCAGAGCTCTTGACAAAACTCTGACAAAACTATCAGTACCTCTCTAAGCCCTACTAATATAATAAATAATAATATATATGTTTTTATATATATACCTTATTTATTAGTTTTGTCATACTTTTTCTTACCCCCCCTTATATTTTACAATTATGAGGGGAATATCAGGGTTATTTTAAGGGTATCCTGACAAAATGACAAAACGCCTAAAGTGCATTCTTATCACGTTTCTAGCTGTCAGAGACTTCTGACACTCTGACAAAACTAAGCCAATTCCAGCCAAAATCGACCCAAAAGGGGGTACTTTTGTCAGAAAAGTGTGACAAAACTATTTAATGATATTTATCTCTGCTTCTGTCTCGATAACAACCCTAGCGCCGCAAGACAAAATAGGTTTGTCGTTGCCGCCATATCTAAGAATGCTCGGACCAAGAACCTCTACTTCGTGGCAATAGGTGTTTGTTTTACCAGCTTTGATTGTAATGACGGGCTCGTCAGTACCATGTTTTTTATTTGCGCGAATCTTATGTTGATTGACGTGAATGTATTTTTTCATTCAGGGTCTTTTTCTTCTGTTAAGAACTCAGGAGTAAAAACAACTTCTTTCTCTAAACCAAACTCTGCATTTAGAATATCGTCTATTTTTCTAACGCCTTCTTCGACCGATTGCGCGTAATTGAGAGTTTCGGTTACGCCGTAAGTAAAGATGAGTAAGGCGGTAAACTCTGCGTCTGCGCCTCTAGAAATAAAATCTTCAAAGAGTGTATCGAGTCTGCGTCGACCTTCTTCGATGGTGGGTGGGCCCTTTTCCATTTTTACTATCTTCATTCAAATAGTGTAGCTTATAAATCTTCATATGGGTATAACCAGATAGGTGTGTTTTCTCCAACGTAAGCGCCAGAGACGTTAAATTCAAAATATTCTATGGCTTCTAGCTCGCTCATGTCGTGATCTTTGATAAGAATATCAATGCATTTGTTGGCGTCGTAAATTAATCTTTGGCCGCTGGTTGCTATGTCGTCAGCCATACCGATAATGGCTTCGTCAAATCCGTCTGCTTTTAACATGTAATCTCCAATAAAAGGTGAGGTGTGTATCGTTGCAAGACTACACCTCAAAGTCCCTGGAGACGAGTATGAATTAAACTCGCCGCAACTGCACTTCTATTGTTTATACAAGCCGAATGATTGCCTGTTCGCGATTAGCCGTCGCCGTATTTCCAACGGCACTCTTCCTTGTAATCATCCCAAGTCTGTCTAATCATCCCTGGTGAATACAGGTAATTGATGTCATACATGCGATCGCAAAACTCTGTAAAGTTTTCGCAATCACCTACGACTATCTGAGCATCTGCTTGAATGTCGATAAGTAAATCTCCTGTTCGACTCATATCTCCTCCTATATCTTTTTTTTGTAGTTGCTACTACTAATGATCTCTGCAAACGCCACGCCGATAACTTTGTGGAGTTTACCCTCTAACAAGAAAGCCTGTCTTTCAAACTCTTCTTGTTCCTTTGCTGTCATTTGATTCCAATCAACAATGACATCCTCTGGATTTTTAACAACTTGATTGACCCAAGCAATAACCACGTCAGACAATTCATGTTTGACTTTGGTTCTGACTGTAACTTTTTTACCTTGATACTCAACCATGTTAATGCGTTTTAACTTTTCTCTTTTCGACCTCGGCTAGATTATTAACCATATTAATCAAACGCTCTTTGTCAGCTTCTATTTGTTGTAAGGTTGCGTCTGAATTAGAAATCTCAAGGCCAGCAGATTGCAAATAAACTTTAATCATTTGGCATACCAGTTGTTGTAAGTAATCTCTGGTGTGGTCCACGTAATCTGACATCTTTTTATCTATCGTCATTTATGTTCTCCAAAATAAATATACCCTTAGTATATCAAAAGGTGTTTACAAAGCAACTGAAATTTTATACTATTAATAAAACAATTAATCGAGGAGAAGATTATGCCAATGACAGAAATAGATTTTATTAGGGAAGGTATGAAAGCTTTACAGCCAGGATTACCAGCTCCCAAGCATACTGCGGATGTAGAAGATGACATGCAATCAACCGAAAGGTTGAGCAAGTTTGTTGAGTACATTCGTCAACATCACCCAGCTTTATTTGAGCATGCTTATAAGGAGGCATCCAAATGAGCATTGAGATAGATCAAAGGTCTGAAGTTTCTGCGTATATAAAGGTAGGAGATATAACTATATATGTAGAGCACTCAGGCGCGGCTCCAGAATTTATTGATATTTGGAGAAATACTGAAGAAACTTTATTTACAAACGATGCTTGAGTTTCTTTTATGGGTTTTAGGAATAATAGCCACTTATTTTGTGGGTGGCTTGCTTTATTTTATTTGGTTAATGAATAAACATTTATGAAAGACCTAAACAAGAAGCGAGAAGTTTTAGTGGGGGCAACATTTTATGTTGATGGTGTAGATCCAAATGCTGAAGGCTTACCAGATTTATTAAGAGATAAGTTTGAGCAAGAGGTTGATAGGAACAAAATATTTTTTAATATTTGTATTCCAGGTGATAACAATCAAATAGATTTAGAAAAACTAGCAGAAGAGAACAACGACTTGAAACATCAAGTTAAGTTTTGGCAAGAGCTCTATTTAAAAGCGATGGGCCTAAAATGAGAAAATGCACTATATGCAAGCAAACAAAAGAATTGAACTCAGTTAATTTTCCTAATAGAAAACTAAAGAAAGCTCCGCCTTTTAGGTGGGAATGTCGATCTTGCTACAACGAAAACAAAAGAAATAAACCTTCTTATTGGGCGCATAAGATGTTATCTGGCGCTAGGCGCAGAACTTTAGACAGGGGTTGGCCGCCTTGCACTCTTAAACCGCAGGATATTTGGAACGTATGGCCAGAAGATTTTAAGTGTCCAGTTCTTGGTATTGAGCTTGTGCATGGATATGAAAACAGATACAACTCACCCACAATGGAAAGAATAGACAACAGCAAAGGTTATGTTATAGGCAACATTCTTGTTGTTTCGCATCGGGCCAACTGTATTAAAAGCGACGGCACTTGGCAGGAGATAATGGCAGTTGCCGAATTTTATAAACAATTAGAGGAAAAAAACAATGGCAAAAACGTGGATTAAAGAAAAAATAGAAAGAGTTAAAAAGAAAACATCTATTGGCAACTCAAGACTTAGCCGAGGCGCTGGAACTAACAAACGCAAAACGCGTAAAAAATATCGAGGTCAAGGCAAATGAGAGGTGTAAATTATCCGTGCGGTTGGTTTGACGTTGAACAATTACCAGGGGGATCAAGAGAAAATGACTCAGTATAAAAAAAATGTAGAGAAGCAAAGAAAGAAACTTCAAGCTGAAGAGGAAGATAAAAAAGTAGTTTGGTATGAGTATCAAAAAGGCGCAGGAGAACATTTTAGAAGAATAAGATATGCAAGCGGCAAAGAAATTAAAACTGATTTTGCAAAAGAAAAAAAATAAATGCCCTTAAGAGATTACCAACAAGAAGCTTTAGATGCGCTGGAAAACTATATTGCTATAGAAGACGGCAATCCTTTGGTTGTCATGCCAACAGGTTCTGGTAAGTCTCATGTGATTGCAGACTTTGTGCTGCATATGAATGAACAAAAGAAACAAAAAACTTTAATTGTTTCGCACGTTAAAGAAATACTTTTTCAAAATTATGAAAAGCTACAAGACGCTTGGCCTTATGGAGATATAGGTTTGTATGGCAACAGTTTAAAGAGTCGAGATACAGATAACGATATTATCTATGCTCAGCTCCAATCAGTTTGGAACAAGGTGGATCAACTGCCCTTATTCGATCTCCTCGCTATTGATGAAGCGCATCTTGTTCCAAAAGACGGCGAGGGAATGTACCGCTCCCTCGTTGTCGCCCTTAAAGAACGTAACCCAAACTTACGCGTGGTTGGCTTTACTGCTACCCCTTATAGACTAAATTCTGGCATGTTAACTGAAGGTGAGGGATCTATCTTTGATGATGTCGCAATAGACTTTGGTAGCGGTGATAACTTTATTCGTTTGATTGATGACGGTTATTTATCACCTTTGGTAACTAAGTGTATGGATACTGAATACGAGTTAGAAGATATTGGTTTAAGAGGTGGAGAGTTTATTCAAACAGATTTACAAGCCAAGATGAACGACAGCGGCAGAACCAATAAAGCCATACAAGAAGTTTTAATCAAAGGCGCAAACAGAAAACAATGGCTAATATTTTGTGCTGGCATCAATCATGCAGAAATGGTCAGCGGTATTTTAAATGCCAACAATATAACTTCTCGCGTGGTGACGGGAGATACCAATCAACTGCAAAGAGATAAGTTAATAGCTGATTATAAGAAAGGAGAGATTAGAGCTTTAGTTAATTGCGATGTATTAACGACGGGCTTTGATGCGCCAAATACAGATTTAATTATAATGCTGCGACCTACACATTCACCAGGTTTATATGTGCAAATGATGGGTCGGGGCATGCGTATAGCAGAGGGCAAGAAAGATTGTTTGATTTTAGACTTTGCTAAAAATATTGAACGCCATGGTCCAATCAATCAAATAGCGCCCAATCAAAAAGGCAAGCGCAAAAAGACGGGTGAAGCCCTGGTTAAGAGCTGCCCAGAATGTCAATCATATGTACCCAAAGCTGTAACCACTTGTCCAGATTGTGGCTATGTCTATCCTATGCGTAAGTTAGAGTTAGAGCTGGTTGCATCTAAGTTAGATATTATTTCTAAAACAGCCAAGAAAGAACGCTACGATACCAAGGTTATCAACATGTGGTTTGGCAATCATCAGAAACAAGGCAAGCCGTTGCCCGTCCTAAAGGTCAGCTATAAGACACCCAATAAGATTATTAGTGAGTACATCTGCTTTGAGCATTCGGGCTACGCAAGAGAAAAAGCTGTGGCTTGGTGGAGAAAAATGGTAAGTGGTGATAGCTTGCGAAGATCCCCGCCCTCTACAGTAGATGAGGCTTTGTTTAGACAAACAGAGGTCAACAAACCAGATTTAATTAAAGTCGATTATTCGGGCAAGTTTCCTAATATCGTCAACCATATTTATGCAGATAGGTAAGCCAACACGTTGTTATCCATTTAGGAAGGAGACGGGAGATTTTATGTTTATACCCTATGACTATACAGAGGCAGAATTAAAATATGTTGGCGGTGGTAGAGATACGTTAGAACAAATAGAAGATTTTTGGGATTCGATAGGAAACCCTATGTATAACAAGCGGCTGTCCCTTGAGGACAACATGCTAAACTTATACAGCAAGTTGCGGTATTGGCCTCAGCCAATGCTAAATGATAATGTCGTGCAAACGATGATTTTGGAGTATGAATATGATAATAGAAGAACTAAAAGAGTTTGAGTCTGAGCAAAAGGGTGACACCCTGGTGTTCTCAGATATACCCAACCCTGTTTACCATGCAGGGGTCGGAGTAAGCAGCAGTAAGATTAGAGCCTTTGGCAAATCGCAACTGCATGCGGTGGAGAAAGTCCAAGAGACAACACCTGCGATGAACTTTGGTACAGCTGCCCACGCTTTGCTAGTAGAGGGTGAGGAGGCTTTTAACCAAACAGTAGCAGTAATAGTGGGATCTCCCTATACCAATGCTAACAAAGAGCTAAAGAAGGAGTATGAGGAGCGTGGCTTAACGGTGATTAAAGAAGCTGAGATGACGGCAATCAAAGGTATGAAGGAGCATATGATTGAAGAAGGCAACATCTACCTTAACGCTGAAGGCAAGGTAGCAGAGGCCAGCTTCTATTGGTATGAAGGCGAGGTTCTTTGTAAGTGCCGACCAGATGTTATCTGTCCGCCAGTCCAAAGCCCATATCCAGACAACGCTATATGTGTAGTCGATTACAAGACCACTCAATCATGTGATCCAGTAGAGTTTGCTTATTCGGTTAAAAAATATGGCTACGATATGCAGGCTGCTTGGTATCGAAGAGGTATGGAAAAAGCTGGTTTTAAGTTAGATGAGTTTGTCTTTGTGGCGCAAGAGAAGG
>JGI25132J35274_1000456_pt1 | contig 10973 bp, 10 predicted proteins | sample ETNvirenome_6_30_FD_35274 | JGI IMG/M metagenome (IMG submission 35274)
AATGTAAACTATAATAATTACTGTGGTGATTATACACCTGACCCACTTCCACAATACAACTACACATTGTTTCCGTTTTGGACTGACCTTATTAGAGATAATGACTCTAAAATGTTAGCCAAGAACTTTAGCGATAAGACAGTCTTTGGTTGGTATGATTTACGTGAATATAACCGTAGTAATACGGACAACAGTTTTGAAGTAATACTTTGGACCAACGACTCTTATGAGTTTAGATACGGTGAATTAGATATTATTCAGCATGACGTTTTAATTGGTGAGCAAGGTAAAGAAGATGAAATATATACCTATTACTATCACGATGAATGTAATACAGGAACAACTAATACCTCAAGTTGTTACAGTTATGATTGGAATAACTCAGACAAAAACGATAACTTAGAAGATGGTGGTTCTTTATATTATTCNCCAATAGATTGTAGTAATCCTTTAAATGATTCTAGTTGTGCAGGTTATGCTGATGCCTATCAAACTCAACAATGTAATATAGATCAGTTATATTCACAGTCGTGTCCTTATTATTGGGATGCTTACGATGACCTACAGTGTGATTTAGACCCACAATACAGACCGTTCTGTCAGGGCTATAGACAAGAAGAATCAGTAGCATATTTTGTAGAAGAAGAACTGTTTGATTATGGTTATGAAGAGTATGACATGTATGAAATTTTTGAAGAACCAATAGTNTTTGAAGAGTACGTTTTTGAAGAAGAGTATGATGTTTTTGAAGAACCTGAGTTTGTTTTTGAAGAAGAAATAATCTTTGAAGAGTTTCAACCTATTGATGATTTTATAGAACCATTACCATTTATACTGGAAGAAGAAGTCTTTATACCTATTGAAAATTTAATGGTTGAAGAGTTTGTATTTCAAGAAACATTTATTGAAGAGGTGGAGGAGTGGTTTGAGGAAGAGACAATTGTGGAAGAGGAACTTGCGTATGCAGAAGAGCCGGAGGAAGAACTTATTGAAGAGCTGGTTGAAGAAGAAGATGAGGTAATAGAGAAAGAACAAGAGGAGGAGGAGCTTGTTGCTGAAGAAAAAGGTTCTAGTTTAACAAAAGAAAAATCATTGGCTGTTGTTGCATCTACAATAAAAATTGCAAAACAAAGCGTTAGCGGAACTCAATCTGGTAATTCTATACATGCTACTGGGAATGCTGTAGCATCTGGCAACGCTGTAAGCAACTCATCTAATGTTGGCATTAGCACCAGCAGTTCTCCAAGTATATCAGATCAATTTGCTTCATCTACAGCTCAAACCAATCAAGTTCTTAATATGAGCAGTATGTCTGTATCAGATTCTTCTTTTAGTTCAACAACAGCGGGAACAGAAACGGTAACAACAGAGGTAGCAGTTGCTAACGTAACAACAGAAACAACCCAAGATCAGATAGATACGTCTATTGCATCTGTTGATTCTGATTCAGAAACTACCGTTGAAAATATTATTGCTCAAAACTTACAGACAGCTCAAGAACAAGTTGCAGCTAAACAGGAAGAAACTGGAGAATATGGCTCAGAAAACGCTATTATAGCGGTTATGGGTTTTTTGCCAGGTTTTAATAGTTATAGAGCAGTAAACATACCTGAAAAAGAATTTTGGTATGAACCAAAAAGCATTTATACTAATAGCAACCTTTCAGATAATACTGCGGCTTTTTATGGGCTGGCAGGACAAAGTATAAAAACTTTGACTGAATTAAAACAAATGCAGCCAACTCTTTAGGAGGTTTAAATGAATTGGTTTGAAAATAAAACAACGCAACTCATAGCTCTTGTTGGTATTGTTACAACACTTGCTGGCTTCGGTTATCAAGGCGCTCAATATGTTAATAGATTAGATAATCTAGAAGCTCAAATAGGTGGTATAGGTGATACTGAACAAAAACAAAAAGTTATCGAAGAGCGTTTTGCATCTATCGAAACATCCGTACAATTTTTAGAAAAAAGTATTGATGGTATAAAAGTTCCAGATGTTACTGAAATAAAAACAGATATAGCTACAATTAAAGCTGACATTCAATCTTTAAGCAAAGAAGTAGATAAGATAGAAGCAAAAATAAATGATAAAAATCCATTAGCGGGGTAATTATGAAATTTGGTTTAATTAAAAATGTAGTAGGGGCGCTTGCTCCAACGCTTGGTTCAGCCTTGGGTGGTCCTTTAGGCGGTCAAGCAGCGTCAGTTATTGCTGGTGTGCTTGGATGTCAATCAGATCCTAAGTCTATTAACAACGCAATACAAGCAGCGACTCCAGAACAAATGCTTGAACTTAAAAAAGCAGAACAACAATTTGAAGTTCAAATGAAAGAGCTTGATGTAGATGTATTTAAGTTGGAAGTCCAAGACAAAGCAGATGCCAGAGGTAAGTTTAGCAAAGATTGGACAGCAAGAATTATGGGAACTGCTGTTGTAGGCGGTTTTTTAGGCTATATATTTTTAGTAACTTTACAGCCGCCTGAGCAAAACAGCGAAGCGCTAATTAATCTTGTTCTTGGATATCTTGGAGGATTAGCAAGTGCGGTTATTTCATTCTATTTTGGAGCATCTAACTCAGGCGAGAAAAAAGATGGCGAGTAGAAATACAGTACAATCTGTTGCATCAGACTTAAAAGCGCATGAGGCAAAATGTGAAGAAAGATGGAAAAGCATATTCAAAGAAACAGCAGAGATAAAGCAAGAAATGAACGATTTAAACAGAACGCTAAGGATAGCAATGTTTGGAACTTTCGGTTTTATAGGAACTTTATTTATTGCTTTTATAACAATTGTATTCGGAAACTAATGCACACTTCAGACGAAGGCTTTGAGCTTATAAAAAAATTTGAAGGCTGTGAGCTTGAAGCTTATCAATGTGCTGCTGGAGTATGGACTATAGGCTATGGCCATACCAAAGATGTACAAGAAGGCGATAAATGGTCTGAAGAAAAAGCAGACTTTATGTTATGGCGTGAGCTTGATGACGAGTATGAACATTATGTTAATTCATTGGTAACCGTCCCAATGAATCAATCCCAATTCGATTCTTTAGTTTCTTGGACATATAACTTAGGGCCAAACAATTTAAAAAAGTCTAGTATGCTTAGAGTTTTAAATGAAGGAAAATACGATGAAGTTCCCGCGCAAATGAAAAGATGGAACAAAGCAAAAGGCAAAGTTTTGGCTGGTCTTACAAGAAGAAGAGAGGCAGAAGCTTTGATGTTTGAGGGTAAAAGCTGGGAACACATATAAAATGGCGTTACAAAAAACATTATTCAAACCAGGGGTAAATAGAGAAGGAACTGATTATAGTAATGAGGGCGGTTGGTTTGATATTAATCTTGTAAGATTTAGAAAAGGCTTGCCAGAAAAATTTGGCGGCTGGGCAAAAGAAAATTTTAATACTTTTTTAGGAACTTGCAGAGCTTTACATGCTTGGGTAGCCTTGGGTGGAACCAAATACTTAGGTTTAGGCACAACTTGGAAATATTATATAGAAGAAGGGTCTACCTTTAATGATATTACTCCAATAAGATCTACGACTAGCGCTGGAGATGTTACCTTTTCTGCATCCAATGGCGATGCGACAATTACTGTCGCTGATACATCTCATGGAGCAGTTGCTAATGACTTTGTAACTTTTTCTGGAGCGGCGTCTCTTGGCGGCAATATTACTGCTACCGTACTTAATCAAGAATACCAAATAGCGACAATCGTAAATGCTAACTCTTATACCATAGAAGCCAAGGATACTAGCGGAGCTACTGTAACAGCCAGCGCAAGTGACAGCGGTAATGGAGGAGGTTCTACGGTTGGAACTTACCAAATAAATGTAGGTCTTGATGTTTATGTTCCTGGAACTGGTTGGGGAGTAAATGGATGGGGCGAAGGAACTTTTGGTTCTGTTACTGCTTTATCAGCTACCAATCAGTTAAGACTTTGGACTCATGATAACTTTGGCGAAAACTTAATTATTAATGTTAGAGGTGGCGGTATTTATCAATGGACTGAAAACAATGGCGTTACAACAAGAGCTGTTGACATGTCTGGAATAGCTGGCGCTAATTTAGTGCCTACAGTTGGCTTGCAAGTTATTACTTCAGAAATTGACAGACATTTAATTGTTTTGGGCGCTGATCCAATTAATGATGCAGGCTCAGCTAGAACAGGAACGGTTGATCCTATGTTAATTGCTTTTAGCGATCAAGAAAACAACTTAGATTTTGAGCCAACAATTACTAATACTGCTGGGTCTTTAAGACTATCTTCTGGCTCTTCAATTATTGGAGCCGTTAAATCAAGACAAGAGGTATTGGTTTGGACTGATACTGCTTTATACAGCATGCAGTTTGTTGGGCCGCCGTTTACATTTTCGGTTAACTTAATTAACGAGGGTACTGGCTTGGTAGGGCCAAAAGCTGCAACAACAGCTACTTCTGCTGTTTACTGGATGGGCTATAATAACTTTTACTCTTATAGCGGTAGCGTACAAACTTTGCCTTGCAGCGTTCATAATTACGTATTCAGCGATATTAACCTTACGCAATCTTTTAAAATTAACGCTTTTACAATCGCTGATAAAAATGAAGTAGGTTGGTTCTATTGCTCTGCTTCAAGCAACGAAATAGACAGATATGTTATTTATAATTATGCAGAACAAACTTGGGTGTATGGCCAACTTAGTAGAACGGCTTGGCTAGATGCTGGTATAGAAAACTATCCTAGAGCTGTAAGCAGCGGTTATCTGTATCAACAAGAACTAGGCTTTGACGATGATGGCTCGCCGATGACAAATGTGTTTATTGAAAGCTCTGACTTTGATATAGGTGATGGCGAACAGTTTACTTTTATTAGAAGAATAATACCCGACTTTAAATTTATCCAAAATGACAACGAGAATGGCTCAGTCAATATTGTTGTTAAAACAAGAAACTTTCCTGGAGATTCTTTAACAACCAACTCTACCAGCGCCATACAAGCTAGCACTCAGCAAGCTTACGTTAGAGGCCGAGCAAGACAAATGGTTCTTAGGTTTGAATCAGATGATGATGCTGAAAACAACGGTAATTTAGGAATTGGCTGGAGACTCGGCGCAACAAGAATAGATATCAGAACTGACGGAAGGAGATGAGCAAGCTACTTCCAACTCAGCTCCCGCAAGCGCAAGGAGAGGGCGTTACTTCTTCTACTTTTAATAGACTTATAAGAATTTTAGAGATAAACTTAGGAGCAGTAGACCCTGATAATACTTTGCAATTATCAACTACTCAACGTGATAAGTTAAATTTTAATCTTGGCACGCTAATCTTTAATACGACAACCCAAGTGTTGCAAGTATTTAACGGGACTGAGTTTATTGATTTAATGGATGAACCCAATCCTCAAGGATACGAAGCCCAAGGTTTACTGGGTAGTATTTCGGTAAAAACAAACGGAAATATTACAATAACCTTGTAAATAATAAAATAACATATGGAACAAGGTATGCTTGCAGAACAATTAGAACAAGACTATCAGCTAAAGAATCTTCTTTTGGCTTATCCTAACGATTGGTTTATTGATAAAGAAACTCTAGAAAAAACAAAACTATCTCTTCCAAACTTATTAAAATTTTATAAATCAGAAGGCACTCAAAACCCAGACCCTACTTTGGTTCAAAGTATTATTGAAGAAACAGTTAAAGATGTATACAAGGTTCCTTTGTTTTCTCAAACATTTTGCAATCTACTAATAGACGAAATGAAAAACTTAGAATCTTTTTACGGCTTTACGCCAAATCCAGACGAGGATAAGTTAAGACAAATACCAGAAATAGTATTGCAAGAATGTTGTCTTCCTATATACAATTCTTTATTAGAGATAGTTTTTTCAGTTGTTAATCCTATCTTATTAAGCATTTGGAATCGTCACGTAACAGGCGGAGGCATCCAAATAGCAAATTATAATTTAAAAGACAAAAAACAGGGTGCTTGGCATCACGATGCTAGTGCAGATATAAGCATTGTTGTTCCTTTAAATACAGGCGAATACGAGGGTGGCGGAACAGAATTTTTAAACCGAGGCATTGTTGATCCCATCCCAACAGGAAATGCTTTGATATTTCCAAGCTTTACGCACATGCACCGAGGCTTACCAGTAAAAAGTGGCAATCGCTATTTGTTGGTTTTTTGGTTAACATGTGATGAAGAAGAGAGTAAAATTTAAATATGATTATTGATAATTCAGGAACAGGTATAGCAAGTTTAGGTAGGGATGAAGATCGTTTTGTAGCACATGTTGCTCCAGGCGAAAGAGTCGTTCCTCCAGTAATAAGCGCTGATACGCAAGCAAGATTAAGCAGAGAAATGATGGCGGCTGGATTAGATCCAGATGAGTATATTGTAGGGCCGCATATGAGTATCAACCCGATTACAGGACAACCTGAGTTTGGTTGGTTGAAAAAAACCTTTAAATCTGTAAAAAAGGTAGTTAAAAAAGTTGCTCCCGTAGCGATGCTTGTACCTGGGGTTGGAACAGCTTTAGGTGGAGTATTGGGGGGTATTGGTAGCTTGGCTACTAAAATACCTGGTATTGGTGGAGCTTTAGGCTCAATAGGAAGCACAGTTGCTGGCGGTATAGCAAATTTAGGCATACCAGGCATTTCATCTATAGCAGGCGGTACAGCTGGTGGTTTTGGAGGAATTGCTGATGCTCTTACAACAAAAGCTGGATTATTTGGTGGCGGTCCTTTGGCTGGAATAATGGGAGTTGGCGGACCCGCACCTGTAACAGTTCAACCAGGAGACAATTTAACAAAAATTGCTCAAAAAGCAGGAGTTTCTGTTCAAGATTTAATTGCAGCAAATCCTCAAATAACCAACCCAAATTTAATACAAGCAGGAATGAAAATTAATATTCCTGGAGGCGGAGGCGGATTTTTATCAAACATTTTAGGGCCAGGGCAAGGATCTGTAGCTGATTATGACCCAGCAACAGGAGCGGGTCAAAGCGGAATAGGATTAATTGAGGATTTAATAAAAGGTACTGGAAAAAAAATATTTCCAGATGGCGTCTCTCCAGGTCAAGGTGGGGGCGGCGGTATGTTTGGCGGCAACCTTGGACTTATGGGTTTAGCAGGTTTGGCTGGTAAAATTGCTTACGACGCATCTAAAGAAAGAATGGGTGGTATAGCAGAAACTCCTAAAGTAACGATGGATCAATTAGGCAGATACCAAATGGCTCAAAACTTAGGAACAGGCGGTAGTAGAGCAGACTTTGATTTGGCTCCTGCACCTGTAGCTTTAGAGTTTGCTAACGGCGGTGAGGCTAGACAATATTTTAATCAAGGTGGTTTAGCAACAATGATTGGCGAGCTTGATATGCGCGAAGGTGGAGAATCAGAAGGACCAGGTACTGGCACTTCAGATGATATACCAGCGATGTTAAGTGATGGTGAGTTTGTAATGACTGCTAAAGCTACACGCGGAGCTGGAGCATTTGACGTTAATAAAACTAAATCTGGTATCGAGCTTATTAAAGGTGGTAGCGCCTCACGTGAAGAAGGCGTAAAAAATATGCGCGAGTTAATGAATATTTTTGAGGCAATATAATGGCTGAACCAATGAATCCTGTTTTACAGGCTTTAGACAGAAGAGAGGTTATTTCTGATCCTGCGGTAAGAGAATTATATTTTGGCTCTACTGATACGCCAGGTTTAATTAATCAAGCAACAAGAGCCGCTCAAAAAGCTTATCTAGATCAACCTGCTATCTTACAAGAAACAGCAGGATTATCAGCTCAAGAGCAACAAGCAAGACAGTTAGCTCAACAAGGTATTGGTTCTTATCAACCCTTTTTAGATAGACAGCAAAGTTTAATCCAACAAGGCATTTCTGATTTAGGTACGCAAAGAAGTTTATTAGATGAGTCTTTAGGTGGCTATAGATCTGCTTACGGCATGCAACAACCTTACTTTGGACAAGCCGAACAACAATTAGGTTCGGGGCTTGGCGGTCTTTTTGGCAGTTTAGGTTTTGGCGGCCCATCAGCCAGACAGCTTCTTGGTCAATCTTTACGTGGTTACGATCCAAGAATGGCAGGCCAGTTCTACAATCCATTTGAACAACAAGTCGTTGACCAAACAATTCAAGACGTTTTAAAAGCTGGAGAAATGCAGGACATCAAACAAAGAGCGTCCGATATTTCTCGAGGCGGCGAATCAGCGTTTGGTTCAAGAGCTAGGCTAACAGCTCAAGAAAGACAAGAATCTTTAGGCAGAGGTCTAGGCGACGTGTTAAGCAAAATTAGATCTGGCGGATTTAATACTGCTCAAGAAAGAGCGTTACAAGAATTACAAAATCAAAGATCGGCAGCTCAAAGAGGGGCTCAGTTAGAAGCTGGGTTTGGAGCTCAAGGATCTGACGCTCAAAGACAATATGCTCAAGACTTGCTTGGTTTAGGTCAAGGCAGATCAGCCGCGGCAAGACAGTTGGCTGGAGATATATCTGGCGTAGGGACTGGGATTGCTGGAATAGGAGCTAACTTAGCAGGATATGGCTCTCAACTAGGAGATCTAGGCGCAACGCAACAACGACTAAGAGCTCAAGATATTAGTTTATTAGAAGGTTTAGGATCTACTCAAAGAGGAATTGAGCAGCAAAGACTAGACAGACAATATGCTCAGCAACAGGCTACAAGAATGGCTCCAACTCAAGCTGCATCTTACATACAAGGTTTTGCTCCTGCATATCAATCAGGACAAACCCAAGTTGATAAAACATATGGTTTACCCGTTGACCCAAGAAATGCAGCGCTTGCAGCTGGTTTAGGGGTTTATAATACTTTTAGACCGCAACAACAGCAGCAAGCTAATACTACAGACGCTGCCAGAAGATATTACGAGCAACAATTAGCTGCGCTTCAAGGTCAGCAAACAGGAAATACAGCTCCCGCTCCCGCGACATATCAAACTCCACCACCACCAGCAGGACCTCAAGCCAGTTACGGAGCTCCAGGTGTAGGCCAAGGATATGCGCCTCCAGGAACAGATTCTAATTACTATAATCAGTTTGGAGTAGGACCTTAAAGTGAATGTATTACAACGAAGAATGTTTGCAGCTGGAGATGAAGCAGCGTCTAAACAAAATATATTACCCTTGTATGAGAAACATGCAAAAGGAAATCCAATTGTAGATGATCGGGGTATGGACCCTCTTTTCGATTCTTTTCTAGATCGATACGGAATTACCCCAGCTCAATATGCTGAAATTCATCAAAAAGCTGGCAACAGAGTTATTTACGATCCTGGTCTAAAACCTGTTACTCCATTCCTTGATCTTTTTGCAGGCAGAACAGCGTTAAAAGGAATAGGCAATCTTCTTCTAAATAGAGGAATGAAAGAAACTGGCGAGTATGCAGCTGTAAAAGCTACAGGCAATATGGGCCCTCCTTTAGTTACTCCGATAATGAAACCATCTACCACTTTAAATGCTCCTGGCAGAGTTGCGGCAACTGCTGTTAGCTTGCCTTTAATATCAGGCGCAGCCGCAGTACCTCAAGATGATGAGGATGAAGAAGCACCTTTGGTCGCTCTAGATCAAACTCAAGTAGAGTTAGATAAAATTAAAGCCGAAGCAGAGGCAAAGGCAAAGTCAGAAGCTGAAAAAGCAAAAGCAGATAAGGTAAAAACAAAACAAGAAATTGAAAACGTAAACTCTATTTTAAAAGTTCTAGATTTAGAGGACAAAGAAAACAGAGAAGCTTTTATACAAAAAAGACAAGAAAGAAAAAATAGAAATACAGGAATCTTTCTTAACGAAATGTCTAAAGCTTTTGCAGCAACAGACAATCTTGCAGACGGTATAGCAATTGGAGCAGCAAATGCTTCAGATGCTGTAATGAATGCTGATGAAATAGAAAGACTAGAAGATGTTGAAGCGGGTAAAGACTTAAAAAAATTAATGGCAGACGCGGCAGAAGATAGCAAAGTTAGCGATCAAGACTGGCAAGATTTAACCAAAAGATACCAAGAATCTGCAACTTTATTGCAAAAGCAAGGTAACTTAATGAGTATTGTTGACGAGCTAGATGCAGCCGCTGCAACAGGAAGTGTTACTGGTATTAATGGAATTATAGGAAGATTAATAGATGATATAGCTGGTTTTACTGGTGTTGGTGGAGATATAGTTGGAGCAGCAACAAAAGCTGTAAATCAAGGTAAATTTTTAACAGCTCAATCTATTACAGAAATATTACAAGAGGGTGGAAAAACTGTATCAGATAGAGACAGAGATTTAATTAAAGATATTATGGCTAACTTTGAAAGTTGGTTTATGACTAAAGGTGAAGCAAGAGATAATTTAGGCAGAGTTAGAGTAAACATGCAATCAGCATTTAATAAAAGCAAGGCAGACTTAGTTGCAATAAAAAGAAAGTTTGGCAAACAAATACCAGAGCTAGAAGAGTACGATAAAATTTATGGAATATCGCCAACTCAAACCGATCAAAAGGATGATGCAACCATGCTAGATCCATCTTTAATACAACCTATTGGCTAGTAAATGGCAATAAAAATAAGATTACCCAACGGCAGATTTATTAAAGTCGATACCGACGATATGAATGTTGCTCAAAAAACAGCGGCTCAATATTACAATTCTGGAGAAGCTGGTTTTGTAGACAACATAACTCAGAACATGGCAGCAGAATCAGATAAAAATAAATTTGATACTGAATCTGGCGTAAACGCTCCTTGGCTAAGAGCTAAGTTAGGAGCGATGGAAACTCAAGGCGGCAAAGAAAGAGTGTTGGAAGAAGCTGTTGGCAGCGATGGCTTTACCAGAAACAGCAAAGGTGATCTGGCTTTAACTCCTAGAGGCTTGAGAAAATTAGGAATAAAACCAAAATCAAACAAATACGTTGTTATTGACGAATCTGGTTTTTCTGCAAATGATTTTGCAGACTTTTCTGGAATCCTTGGGCCAATCGTTGGAT
>JGI25132J35274_1000460_pt1 | contig 10954 bp, 14 predicted proteins | sample ETNvirenome_6_30_FD_35274 | JGI IMG/M metagenome (IMG submission 35274)
GCTACAGGTATCATTGACGAAAACGGTAATGAACAACTTAAATTTGTAACTACTGGATCTGCAGTTAACGAATTTCAGCTCACAAACGCAGCAACTGGTAATGCCCCTGCACTTGCAGTAACAGGTGGCGACACTAACATTGATTTAAATCTTACACCAAAAGGAATCGGTAGAGCGACTTTCAATGGTCAAGGTAAAATTCAAAGTGTTGCAGAAAAAGTTACAAACTCAGCTACAGCAGCAACAGGTACAATTAACTATGATGTGCTTACTCAAGCAGTCTTAAATTTTACATCAGATGCAGGTGCTAACTGGACATTAAATGTTAGAGGAGATGGATCAAACGCTTTAAATGCAATTATGGATACTGGCGAATCTGTCACTATAGCTCACGTTGTAAAACAAGGCTCATCAGCTTACTATAATTCAGCATTTCAAATCGATGGATCAAGTGTTACTCCAGAATGGCAAGGTGGATCTGCGCCTACTGGTGGTAATGCGAACTCATTAGATGTTTATACATATACTATTATAAAAACTGGGGATGCTACGTTCACAGCGTTAGCAGCTCAAACACAGTTTGCGTAATAAATAATTAGGAGGAGAAAGACTATGCCAATAATAGGATCATTCGGAGCAGGATCAGCCAGAGGCTATGGCCAAGGCGGTATCAGTAAAGGGTTAATTAACGCTACTGGTGGAACAATTACTTGCGATGGTGATTACAGAATTCATACATTTACAGGACCAGGAACTTTTTGTGTGGCCTGTATTTGTGCGTGTGTACCCGCTCCAACAAGAAAAGTTGATTGGGTAATCGGAGGTGGCGGCGGAGCTGGAGGCCAAACTGGCCGATCCGGTGGCGGCGGAGCAGGGGGTTTTAGAGAATCTCATTGTTCTTCTATCTCAGGTACATATACAGCAAGCCCTGTGGCAACAGCTAACTCTCAAACTATTGCGGGATGTACTTCTTATCCTATCGCAGTCGGTGCAGGTGGATCACCTGCTAACCCACCATCAGTTGCTCCAAACACAACAGCGTTTGGAATTTCTGCAACTGGAGGAGGACAAGGAGCTCAAGAATGGAACCCAGGACAACGTCCAGGGGGAACTGGAGGATCTGGAGGCGGTGGAGGAACCGAGGCCGGATCAGCTAACAACGCTGCTGGAAGTGGTAATGCAGGGGGATATTCTCCACCTGAAGGAAAACCTGGCGGTGGTGGAACTGGAAGTCCTCCCGGTCCTTTTTATGGAGCAGGGGGAGGAGGCGGAGGAGCCTTAAACCCTGGAAGCGGAGCACCTAATTCTACTAGAGGTGGTAATGGTGGTGAAGGAGCTGGAACACAAATTAGTCCAGCAGACGGAACTCCCGGACCTGATGGAACATTAAGATATTTTGCTGGTGGTGGCGGTGGTAAATCGCAAGCGCCAGGTGCACCAAGTCCTTTAAGAGGGACAGGTGGAGCCGGAGGTGGCGGAGGCCAACCTGGTTCTCAAGTATGTGGTTTTAGTCCAGTGTGTGTTAACGTACCTGTAGGTGAAGATGGAACAGCCGGTGGCGCTGCTTTCGGAACCGGAGCTGCAGGTGTTGTAATTATAAGGTATAAATTTAAATAATGGCTAATTTTGCAAAAATAGATGACAACAACGTTGTTCTTACTGTATTACATGTAGACGATAAAGACTGTCTAGATGAAAATGGAAATGAATCTGAGGCAGTAGGTCAAGCTTATTTAGAAAAGCATAATAATTGGCCAGCTAATAAATGGATTCAAACTTCAAGAAATACTATTCATGGAAAACACATGTTAGGCGGAACTCCTTTTAGAGGATACTTCGCAGGCGTAGGTTGGACATGGGATCCAGAAAATCAACAATTTTTTCCACCTAAACCAGAAGGTTTTACCTCTTGGGTAAAAAATTTAGCTATATCAGATTGGGAATCTCCAGCTGGTCCTAAGCCAGAAGTAACTGCAGAGATGGATAGCAATCATCAAAACTGGGTTTGGAGTGAAGCAAATCAAGCTTGGGAAATCCAAGATAATTAATAACAAACTTCTGAAGCGTTTACGTAATTAAAAGTTTGAATGTAATTCAAATAAGAATTATTTTTGTTTTCAATATAGTATTCTAGTGTAGCAGGGAACATTACAAATTTATTATTTTCTAAATTAACCCTCCATTTTTTATCTTTTTTTCTGTTATCATCATACTTTATAACTATAGTGCAAGTACCTGGATCTATTTCTACTCCATATAAACATATCCAATCAGGTGAAGATTTTAAATCAAATCGATTTACTTCTAACAGGGGTGGAGATATTTCATTTCTTTCATAGTATCTAGCATGAGGATAATGTCTGTCCCCTCTTGTTATAAGCACTTGATGATCAACATGCATATATTCTCTTATAAACGTTTCTAATCTATCTCTTGTTTTATAAAACCTATCATCTAGATCTTCATAATAATGAGCTAGAGTAATGTGAGATACCATTATATCTTTTTCTATATGCCATGCCTCAGGCATTTTTACTTCTCCATAGTATAGACTTATTTCTGATAACGTTTGTTTATTAATCATTTTCTACCCCTGAACCAAAATGGTAAACCTATATGTGGTTTTTTATCAAACATATTTAGTTTAGCATCTTTTGTTTTTTTGTTGTTATAATGAAAAAATACTTGCGCACAGTCTTTACCTTTGAAAGGTTCTCTCCAATGTTCTAATTCTTCACCTCTGTATATTAACATATCACCAGGTTTTAAATTTACTTTAACTTCTTTTTTATTTATCAATAAAAATATTGGCCATTCGTTTCCACCTAAATTCATTGTAGTAGATATCTCACAACTAAATCTATCTATATGTCTTTTAAGAATATCTCCTTTTTTATAAACTCTACAGTAAGAATAATTAGGATATAATTTAAGACCTGTTGCTTTCTCCATAAGTGGATTTAATCTTAAAAGTAAAGTCTCCATAGCAACATCGGCATAGTGACTATAAGTATTAGGAACTTGATTATCAGTCCAATGACCCCAAGATAACTCTATAGGTGAAATATACTGATGCTTAAACATAGTTTCTGCTACCTGTCTTTTTATTAAAATATAATTGTATAAGAATAAAGCTAACTCTTTAGAGATAGCCTCTTTAATTATAGTATATTTTTTCTTTTTAAAGCTCATTAAAAATACTTCACTGGATGTTTTAGATTAATATTTGCTGCCATACTTATTCTCGTGCCTTTACTTTTAAAACCGTTTACTGTGTGACGAAGATTAGCTGGGAATATATACATATCGCCTTCTACTGGTTTTGCTTCTACGTCTGTTATACAATGTGGTCTATCTTCCCCGTAAATAAATTTAATCCCACCAGGTCCAGCTGCGTCTCGACCTACAAAATTATCATTTTCTTTTTTTAAAGAATCAGGAATTTGTAAATAGAGTACACAAGAAAAATCACCATCATGTGTATGTGGTGGATTAGCATCACCTGCTTTCATAATATTTACCCAACACGACTCAACAAAATAATCTTTACTGGATAAAGTTTTAGCATTGTAATGTTCATAAAAATTAAAGTAGTCAATAAATTTATTTCCAACATGTTTTTGAAATTCTCTTGTATCATAAGCATAAGTTTCGTCGATATCAGAGCCTAAATGTTTATTGTAGTTATATTCTTTTTTAATTTTTTTAAGCATATCTTTATAAGTATCTACCTTTGTTTTATATAACAACGGACCCCAATAAAAAAACCTATTCATTTTCTCTTTTTCTAACTGCCTGTAAATTAAAATGTATAAATCTAAAAGGTTCTAAACCTAAATCCACTGTAAATTCATGTTCAATATAAGCAGGAAAAAGTATTAAAGTTCCTGGCTTTGGCTTGTAATGTATAGATCCAGTACCCATTGTAATATCGTTAGGATTTTTTAATGGTAACATTGACATCATCTTGGCTACTCTAGGATCTTTAAGTATTGGATGAGAAGTAAGCTCAGAGCTTTTTAAAAAGAAAAAACCACTGATGTGATTGTCGTAATGAATATGGGCGTTATGATATGCAGCTCCTTTGTGAGAAAACTCCTGTACCCACATTTCTGTCCAGGTTAAAAAATACTTGCTCATGTCATATCCCATGTGATCCATTATTTCAAAAGATCTTCTTTCAACATAGCCTTGAATGTCAGCAAACTCTGGTAAACCTACAAGAGGACCTGAATGATGAGACATACCAAAGTCTCCAAGTCTTTTACCTAACGACTTATCTCTTTCTTTACTCAACATTTTGTTTCTTTCTCTAGCATGTTTTATGTGAGGCTCTGATGCTTTATTTAAAGCATCTACCAATTCAGGTAATTCTGTTACGTAAACCGGAGTCTGAAAGTATGTCTCAAAGTTTATATTTTCGTTCATCTAAATGGCCTCCCTAAATTCCAAACTACTAATGAATATCTTGTACCACTTGTTACTGGTTTTACCCTATGCCACATAAAACTAGGAAATACAATTACAGTTCCTCTTGGAACATCGGACAAAGTAATTATGTTGTTTTTATTTTTGTTAGTAGGATTAGCTATGTTTAATTCTAACTCTCCACCCTCGTAATCTTCTGGGTCAGATAAAGAGCAAGTGACAGATAACTTTCTTATCTTACCATGTTTATCTAGTTCGTTAGGGGCTTTGTATGGTTTTTTCCATGAGTCTCTATGCCAAGTATAGTGTTGATTAAGTTCGTATTTAGTAAACTGACAAGCTTCACTGTAGTCCCATTGAAAATTCCAATCAGCATCTTCATTAGCTTTGTTTATATAATGATGTAATTCTTTATATATCCAGCCACCATCCATCCATACTATATTAGAGTCTCTTGTTTTTCTTAAATCTTTTAAAGCTTTTTTATCTGATTGGTGGGGTTTATGTGCACCAGTCCAAGCTATTTCTTCTTTTTTAGTTTTAGCAACCTGAATTAAATCATTACAAAATCTAGGCGTTAAAACTGATTTAAATATCCAACAATAATATTCTAATTCCATATTTCTTTATTATCTTTTGGGTTTTATTATCACAAAAATAATATATATTCAAGATCTAGAATGTCGATATTAGAAAGATTTGAAAGGTATTTAACCAATGTAGAGCGCCCTGATAAACCAGGGTCTTGGAATATAGCAGGTGTTTTAAAGGATAAAAATGCCTTTTATAAATTTGATGTCAGGGATCTTACCAAAACTTCTAACGATAGAGCATTTAAAAAAGGAAGTTTAAAAAGTAAAGCTGACAAAATGGTATTTGAATTTAAAGATCAATGGGTTATTTTGGATGTCGAAGAGCTTAATGAATACGTAAAAAGTAGTAAGACTAAAGATTTCGAATTAAACGAAATTATACCTAAACTTGATTGGAACATGTTTATTATAAAATGAAATTATTTTTTAAAGAAGACAGAGATTTTTTATTACCTGAAGATAAACATACTTTAGATGAAATTACTTTAAATGGATTCTTTCCGTTTTATTTACAAAAGAATACTATTGGAAAAGACAATAAACATTTTTTAAGTCATATCATTGTAGGAAGAGTTGAGTATAGAAAAGAAAATGATAATGGAATTAACTCTAAGTATGCAGATTTTTTTATAAAAATACTAGATCAATTTTGTAATAAAAATAAAATAAAATACAAAAACATTTTAAGATACTCTCTTAATCTTGCTTTTTATGATGGTGCAGAAAAATCAGGCATTCATGTGGATCATGATGTGCCACATAAACAGTTAATTATTTATTTAAATGATCCTATGGATCCTGAGTCCTATACTGTTCTTTTAAATAAAAAAGAAGATAAGATATTAAAAAAAATTACTCCTGAAAAATTTAAAGGAGTTTGTTTTAATCAATGTCCTCACTATATGGTTTATCCTAAACGAGGTCATAGAATAATAGCCATAGCAACATTTAATTAATATGAAGATAACTATTTTAGGAAGAGGAAACGCAGGGTGTATTTCAGCAATGCACTTTGCTCATTATAGAAACCAAATAAATACAAAGGTTGATATAGAGTTAATTTATGATTCTAATATTCCACCTGTACCTACTGGTCAAGGAACTACTTTAGATTTTCCAGAAAAACTATTTCAAAACTTTGGATCTAGTTATTTAGATAATTTTCCCTACACAATTAAAACAGGTATTATGTATGAGAACTTTGGTAAGGTTAATAAAAAAATTTATCATAACTTTCCTATAGGTAGTTATGCTTTACACTTTGATCCTAAACAGTTTCAAGATTATGTGTGTGATAATTTAAAAGTTAATTTTAAAGAAACAGATGAAAACATAGAAGACCTCAGCACTATTGATTCTGATTATATCATAGACTGTAGAGGAACTCCTAAAAATTTAGATGGATATGATAAGCTGCATAATCCTTTAAACACAGCTCTATTAAGCACACTACCTAAAAAAGAAAACGACGTTTTGTGGACTAGATCTATTGCTCACAAAAATGGCTGGTGTTTTTATATTCCGTTATCTGAAAAAACTTCACTAGGATATTTATTTAACAGAGACATTACTCCAATCAAAGAAGCTCAAAAAGATTTTAAAAAAACATTTGGGGTAGAGGATGTAAGCAGAGTGTTTCGTTTTTCACAATACGTAGCTAAAGAAGCTATTATCGATGATAGAGTTTTATTAAATGGTAATAAGCTTTTCTTTTTAGAACCGTTAGAAGCTACTGCTATGGGTATGTATATACAGACAAATAGATTTTATTATGACTATATCTTTAACGGCACTAGTCAATATCAAACTAATTTAAATATTAAGGACCACGTTATTAAAGTACAAAACTTCATCCTATGGCATTATGCTAATGGATCAACTTACAACTCTAAATTTTGGAAACACGCACAAAAAGTTTGGGAAGAAAACAAAGATCCAGATTTTATTAAAATACTTAAAGTTATAAAAGGCATGACAAAAGAAGATGTAGAAAAAAGCTTACATGGTAATTTTAAATATGCACAATGGAAAGAATGGAATCTTAAATTATGGCAAGATCAAATAACATAAAGATTGTAGATAACTTCTTACCCATAGATATATTTAGAGATATACAGAAAAAAGCAATGGAGCTGCCATATTTCTATACTCCTAATATTACATTTGAAGATAAAGAAGATTTTAATTTTTATTTAACTCATGTAGTATATAATGACCATGCTCCCAATAGTCCTTTCTTTAAGGATATACAAGTTATCATTGATAAGATGGGGGAAGATTTATTTTTAAAAAGAATAAAAGTTAATTTCTATCCTAGAACAGAAAAACTTATTATTCACGATAAACATAGAGACAATAAGAAATCACATAAAGGTGCAATATTTTCTTTGAATACCTGTAATGGTGGAACATATGTCGGAGATAAATTTATTGCATCTGTAGAAAATAGAATGTTATTCTTTGATCCCAGTCAGTTTCATAGCAGCACAACCTGTACAGACAAACACGCGAGATTTAACATCAATTTTAACTATTTTTAATCATTTGAATGACTTAAAACTATGGTATATACTGCCTAGGTTATGTTACAAAAACTCAATTTTAAACCAGGTTTTAATAAACAAGCCACTGATTCAGGGGCCGAGGGCCAATGGGTAGATGGTGATTTCGTTAGATTTAGATATGGATTACCAGAAAAGATAGGTGGTTGGGAACAACTAACTGTAGCTCAAGAAACATTACCTGGAGTAGCTAGAAATCAACATGCTTTTACAAGTTTCCAAGGTGAAAAATACGTAGCCATTGGAACTTCTCAAGGACTCTTTTTATACTACGATGAAGCCTTTTACGATATTACACCATTAGCAGCTCAAGTATCAGGGACAGCTACCTTTGACACTGTTCAAGGATCTGCTGATTGTACAGTTAATCTTTCGTCTCATGGTTTAGAAGCTGGTCGATATATTGTTTTTAACAGTATGTCCGTTACACCAAACGGCTTTACCTCTTCATCTACTTTTACTGATGGAGCTTTTGAAATTAGAGATGTAACTAATAACACTTTTAAAATCACTGCTCCTACGGTAGCAGTTAATCCTGGTGGAACTGCAACAGGATCCGCAACTGTTAAACCTTATGAAATTGTAGGTCCTACATTTCAAACTAAAGGTTATGGTTGGGGTACGTATCTTTGGGGAGATTCTACTTGGGGCACAGCTAGAACTGTAAGCAACGTGGTTCTGGATCCAGGCAACTGGAGCCTAGATAATTTTGGAGAAGTATTAGTTGCAACTGTTCATAACGGTAAAACATTTACTTGGGATGCTGGAGCGGTTACTCCTAGAACAATTAGAGCTTCTACCACGACAACAAATTTTAACACTACTAACAACCCTACAGCCAGTCGATTAACTTTGGTATCTGATCGAGACAGGCACTTATTTCATTTTGGAACAGAAACAACTATTGGTGACTCAAGCACACAAGATCCAATGTTCGTAAGATTTTCTAATCAAGAAGATTTAAATACTTATGCACCTAGTGCAACCAACACTGCGGGTACATTTAGACTAGATACAGGAAACAAGATCATAGCAGCTATTCAAGGTAAAGATTATGTGTTTTGTTTAACAGATCAAGCTGCTTATGTAATTCAATTCGTTGGTCCACCATTTACTTTCTCTGTAAGACAGGTGGGTACAAACTGTGGATGCATAGGACAGAACGCTGTTTCATATGCAAACGGAGCTGTATGGTGGATGTCAGCTGAAGGAGGATTCTTTGTCTTTGATGGTACAGTAAAATCATTACCATGTTTAGTTGAAGACTTTGTATTTAGCACAGATGGAGATAATCTTGGAATTAATTACGGAGCTTCTGATATTGTTTACTCATCACCTAATGCGTTGTACACAGAGATAAACTGGTTCTATCCTAAAAATGGATCTGAACAGATTGATAGATGTGTAACTTATAACTATTCAGAAAATGTATTTACTACATCATCCCTAGACAGGTCTAGTTATCAAGATCAGGGTGTATATCCTGAACCATATGCTACAGATTATAATTCTACAGAGACTCCTGTTTTTGCTGCTATTAGCGGCTTAACTAATAAATATGGTGCATCTATTTACTATTGTCATGAGAAAGGTGATGACCAAGTCAACAGTTCTGGCACTACATCAATAGATGCATTTATTAAATCTGGAGACTGGGATATTACATCTAGACGAAGTGCGTTAGGACAACAAACAGGGGTAGTTGATTATAGAGGGGATGGAGAGTTCTTTATGTCAGTTAAGAGATTTATACCTGATTTTAAATATTTACGTGGTAATTCACAAGTTACATTATTCTTAAATGATTACCCTGACAACGCTCCTGTAGGATCTCCTTTAGGTCCCTTTACAATTACATCAACCACTGATAAGATAGACACTCGAGCTAGAGGTCGATTAGTAGCTATTCAAATAGCTAATACATCTACAGGTGAAGCTTGGAGATATGGCACTTTTAGATTAGACGCACAACCGGATGGAAGAAGATAATGGCAGAACAATCGATTAGTTATGGAATAGGTTTATCAGATCAACAATTAAATACTATGTTGAATAGTGATGTGCCTGAGATTAGACAACAAGCAGAGAACTATCTAGCCACGGCTCAAAGCCAACAAGCAGAGAAACCAAATATTTTACAAAGAATAGGAAATTTTTTTAATATAGGTTCTGCTGGAGCAGCTGAGCCTAATATGACTATGCCAAATGTTGGCACTGGTTTTAATACAGTTTTAGATCAATCCGGTAATATTCAAATTGTACCTGTTGAATCTAATAATAACTTTCCATTTGTATCTATGGCTGAGTTTGCAAAAAATAATAATATGATTTCACCTGCTAGTGTAATACCAAACACACAATCTGGATTTGCTACTAACTTTCCTTATCAAACAAACGTTCAACCTGTTGAAAATAAAACAGGTATTACACAGTCAACAGCGGCTAAACAATTTGAAGAACCTTTTCAAATTATCAATGGTCAAAAAGTTTATATAAGTGATATACTTGGAACTAGACAAGCAGAAGAGAAAGCAAATGTCTTTCAAGAACCAAAAGGTATTTTAACTCAAGCAAAAGATTTTATTACTCAACAATTACCTAAAACACTTAAAGGTGGATTAGATACATTAGTTAATTTTATTCCAGGAATGCGGTTTGTAAGAGCTATAGATAAATTTGATACACTTCCATATATGGACAGAAAGTTTATTGAATCTAGAATGGGAGGTGATGTGCCAGGTATAAGTGTTGATCCTAGAACTGGTTTATTAACAGATGCAGCTGGCTTAAACGTTAGAAGTCTTAGAGGAAATTATGCAGAAGCTGTTGATGATGAATATGAAAGATATAGTAAAGCTATTGAAAGAGCTAAGGAAAAATATGGTGTAGGTTTTGATGGAACTCAATTTACAGGAGCAAATGCTGACATAGCTAACAAAATGAACGATCGTAATATAAACATGTTTAATTTCTTTAAAAATCAAAAAGCTGCAAAAGATCAACAAATAGCAGATCTTAGAGCTAAGGTGAAAAAACAAGTTGAAGCTGGAGTCACAGCAGATAAAGGTCAGGCAATGCACGGCGGTGGTGATGGCGGAGGATTTGACAAAGCTAAGTATGAGGCAGGTAAAGCATCAGCTATTGCACAAGAACAATCTATGAGAGATTATGCTAGAGGAAAATTTAATTAATGGCGAAAGTAACAAACTATATACCTGAACCAAAACCTGAATACGATGTAGAAAATCAAAGACAGATACTAGAGTCTTTGAATACTTTACAACAACAGCTTAATTTTTCTTTTCAACAAGATTTAAAAAACGAACAGGATGCATTTAATTATTTTTTATCATGAGTATATTTTATAAAAAC
>JGI25132J35274_1000462_pt1 | contig 10942 bp, 13 predicted proteins | sample ETNvirenome_6_30_FD_35274 | JGI IMG/M metagenome (IMG submission 35274)
ATTATCCAAAGTTGGGATACAGCATTTGAAAAAAATAACAGGGCAGACTATTCAGCTTGTACTACATGGGGAATCTTTTATAAACCAAACGAAGATGGGGATGATATAGCCAATGTTATCTTACTGGATGCTTTCAAAGCGAGAATGGAGTTTCCTGAATTAAAGGCAACGGCATATGAATTTTTCCATCAATGGCAACCTGATACGCTAATCGTTGAGAAAAAAGCGGCAGGAGCGCCTCTAATTTATGAAATGAGAAAAACAGGTATTCCGATTTCGGAGTATACACCTTCAAAAGGTTCNGATAAAATAGCTCGTATAAACGCTATTTCAGATCTTTTTGCCTCTGGATTNATATGGATNCCAGANAAAAGATGGGCAGAAGAAGTTGTAGAAGAAGTAGCCTCATTTCCAAATGGCGATCACGACGACTTGGTTGACTCAACCAGCCAAGCTTTACTAAGGTTCAGACAAGGCGGTTTTATTAAAACCCCTACAGATGAGCCAGAATCACAATTTACTGCTAGAAAGGCTAAGTACTACTAATGGCTATCGAAAAATCACTAGAACCGCTCGTACCAGCGGAAATGGAAATCGAAATAGAAATCGATCCAGAAGAGGAAGAGGTAGAAGTAGAAATCGAGATAAAACCTGTAACATTTCAGGAAAACTTGGCAGAATCTCTTGAACCTGGGGTACTAGACGAAATATCCGAAAACACATTATCAAACATCAGAACTGATCTCGATTCCAGAAAAGAATGGGAAAGAACGTATGCTGACGGGATCAAACTTTTAGGTTTGAAAATAGAAGAAAGAACAGAACCTTGGGATGGAGCCTGCGGTGTGTTTCACCCTGTATTATCCGAGGCAGTTGTAAAATTCCAATCAGAGACAATTATCACAACATTTCCTGCATCGGGTCCGGTAAAAACCCAAATCGTAGGAAAGATAGACGTAGAAAAACAAGAAGCGGCAAATCGTGTTCAGGAAAGCATGAACTATGAGTTAACGGAAAAAATGCCAGAGTATCGTAGCGAACATGAAAGACTTCTGTGGTCTTTACCGATTGCTGGTTCCGCTTTCAAGAAAGTGTACTTTGATCCAAGTCTAAACAGACAGGTTGCAATATTTGTACCAGCAGAAGATATCATTGTTCCTTACGGAGCATCTGACTTAGAATCTTCTCCTCGTATTACGCATAGGATGAAAAAGACAGAAAACGAGTTACGAAAGTTAATGTCTATGGGATTCTATATGGATATAGAATTACCAGATCCTGAAAATATAAAGACAGAGATTGAAAAAAGACAAGATCAGGAAACAGGATATTCTGCTGTAAAAGACGAAAGATTTACAGTTTATGAGTGTCATTGTGAATTAGATCTTCCTGGATATGAAGACCAGAAAGATGGAGAAAACACACAGATTGCATTGCCATATGTAGTCACATTGTTATCCACAGGTGAAGTGTTAGGAGTCCGTAGAAATTATCTGGAAGATGACTCCATGAAGAAAAAGAGAATGCACTTTGTTCACTATCCTTATGTGCCAGGATTTGGTTTTTATGGGTTTGGATTGATTCATTTGGTAGGAGGTTTTGCAGAATCAGCAACTTCTATCCTAAGACAACTGGTAGATGCCGGAACATTATCCAATTTACCGGGAGGATTCAAATCAAAAGACTTACGAGTCAAAGGAGATGACACCCCAATTGCTCCGGGTGAGTTTAGAGACGTAGACGTAACGGGTTTAACAATAAAAGAATCTATTGTTCCGTTGCCTTATAAAGAGCCGTCTGGAACATTATTTCAATTGCTAAATCAAATAATTGAAGAGGGCAGAAGATTTGCCTCAGTAGCCGACTTGAAAGTCGCAGATATGTCAGGGCAGACCCCTGTAGGAACTACTCTAGCAATACTAGAGCGAACACTAAAAGTTATGACAGCCGTTCAGGCTCGTGTTCATAGTGCAATGAGACAAGAATTTAAACTTCTTGCAAATATCATTCGTGATTACACGCCACCAATTTACAAGTACGATGTTAAAGGATCAAAGTTTGCCAAAATAACAGACTATGATTTAGTGGAAGTAATTCCTGTATCAGATCCAAACGCAAGTACAATGGCGCAAAAAGTAGTTCAGTATCAGGCCGCTTTGCAATTAGCTCAAGGCGCTCCAGATATTTATAATTTACCGTTACTACATCGTCAAATGTTAGAAGTTCTGGGAATTAAAGAGGTTCAAAAGATCGTTCCCCTTGAGGAAGACTTTAAACCTACAGATCCCGTAAGTGAAAATATGGCGATGTTAAATAGCAAACCAGTAAAAGCATTTCAGTATCAAGACCATGAAGCACATATCAAAACACATATGAATATGGCTCAGGATCCAAAGATACGAGAAATTGTAGGTCAAAGTCCAAATGCGGGTGCGATACAAGCGGCAGTACAGGCTCATATCGCAGAGCATATTTCTTTCCAATATAGAGTCGAAATAGAGAAAATGATGGGCGTTCCACTACCTCCAGAAGACGAAAAGTTACCGGAGGACGTAGAGGTAGAACTGTCCAGAGTAGTTGCTTTGGCTTCTGATAAATTATTACAAAAAGATCAGGCAGAAGCACAACAACAACAAGTTCAACAACAATCAGAAGATCCTGTCATTCAGATGCAAAAAGCAGAGCTTGCACTTAAACAAGCTCGATTCGAGCATGACAAAGCTATGGATGAAGCAGAACTTAACCTTAAATCTCAAGAAGCAGTTGCAAAAGATGAAAGAGAAAATAAGAGAATCGATACGCAAGCAGAGATTGAAGGAGCTAAGATTGCTCTCGATAGCATAGAGGCAGAGCAAAAGATTCAAGAAGAAAGAGAAAAAGATGAAAAACAAGACTTTAAGGAGGGCGTAAGAATTGGACTTGAAAGAGCTGATACTAACTCAGATCAGAAATGATCAGAATAGTATAAAAGATTCCTTAATCCACAAAGCTGTTGATAGAGAGGTTTATCTTTTAGGAGTGGGTGAGATTAAAGGTTTGCAACGTGTAATTAGACTACTGGAGGATTTACCTGATGAGTGAAAAAGAAAACGAGGCATTACAATTGCCTGAACCGAAAGGCTATAAGATTCTTATAGCAATCCCAAAGATCGACGATAAGTTTGAAAACTCTCGGATTGTTCGTGCTGACTCGCACAAAAAAAGAGAGGAGACAGCTTCAATCGTTGGTTTTGTAACAAAACTTGGTTCAATTGCTTATAAAGATGAGGATAAGTTTCCTGACGGGCCTTGGTGTAAAGAAGGAGACTTCATCATTATGAGAGCATATTCTGGCACTAGATTCCTTGTTCAAACTAAAGAAGGAGAACAAGAATTTAGATTAATTAACGATGACATGGTGGAAGCGGTTGTCGCTGATCCACGAGGCATAACTCGTGCATAAGGAGAAAAAATGGAAGCGCAAGAAAACAACTACGAAGTAGAAGAAGATATACAAGAAACACAAGAAGTCGAAGCATCTCAGGAAGATGATATTGAAATCATAGATGATACCCCGGAAGAAGACCGAGGTAAAAAACATTTAGGAGATGTAGATATCCCTGATGATGAGGTATCTCAGTACAGCAGTAATGTACAAAAGAGGATCAATCAATTAAAACGAGCTTATCACGACGAAAGAAGAGATAAAGAAAAGTNTTTAAGAGAACAACAAGAGGCTATAAATTATGCCCAAGCGGTCGCTGAACAAAACAAAGCGTTGCAGGAAAAACTTTCAAAAGGAGAAAGTGTTCTTCTTGAGAGTCACAAAGATCGGGTTTCGGCAAGAATGGCGCAAGCGGAGAAAGAATATAAAGATGCTTACGAAACTGGAGACTCTGACAAAATGCTTGAAGCGCAGAAGAACATAGCAAAATTTTCTGTAGAGCAAAGAGAAGTAGAAAATTATCGTCCAGTGTACGATAAACCTTTACAAACTCCTCAAAATAATGTACAACAACAGATAGTACCTGATGAACGCACCCGTCAGTGGGTTACTGAAAATCGTTGGTTTGAAACCGACGCTATGATGAGAGGTGCGGCCCTGGGAGTTCACGATGAGCTGATCAGCTCTGGAGTACCGAATGGATCGGAAGAATACTTCAGAAGAATCGATCAAAGAATGCGTGAAACCTTTCCTGACAAATTCGGGCAGAAAAGGCCTGCTAATGTTGTTGCTCCAGCATCAAGATCCTCTGGATCCAAAAGAAAAGTTTCATTAACTAAAACTCAGGTTGCCATAGCAAAAAGGCTTGGTGTACCTGTTGATAAATACGCTGAACAAATTATGAAGGAGCAAAGCAATGGCTAATCGCAAAAATCGTGAATCCGAAACACGCACAAATTCAATAAGATATAAACCAAAATCTGTATTGCCAGACCCAAAAGAAGACCCTCATAACGATTACAAATACGTCAGAACATCCCTTATGGGGCAGGACGATGCTAGAAACGTAATCACAAGAAGGCAAGAAGGATGGGAACCTTGTAGAATGGAAGACCACCCTGAGATTCCTATACATGGAAAAACTTCAGGAGAAGTCGAAGTTGGCGGGTTAATGCTACATAAAGTGCCGAAAGGTTTTGTAGAAAGTCGAGAAGATCATTTTAGACAGGCTACTCAAGCTCAGGCGCAATCTGTGGACGTTAACATGAAAAGAGAACAAGATCCTCGAATGCCTATGTTTAGTGAACGTAAGTCCACTACTAGCAATAGAGGCTAAATTAACGGAGAAATTAAATGGCTTATCCAACAGTTGATGCCCCTTTCGGGCTAAGGCCAATTAACCTTATCGGAGGCATTCCGTTTGCTGGTGCTACCAGAATGTTGCCAATTCAATACGACTACAGAACTGATATCTTTAATGGAGATTTTGTTAAATTAGTTCGTGGAAATGTTGAACATCAGGCGGTAACAAACGATGCTGACGATTCAGGTATGATTGGTGTGTTTTTGGGATGTACTTATACAGACCCAACAACCAAGCAAAAACAATTCGCACAATATTATCCATCTGGAACAAAAGCTGGCGACATTATGGCTTATGTTTCTGATGATCCTAATGTTGTGTATAAGGCTGTGGTTTGTTCTACAGGAACAACTGTAGCTTCAGGTAATAATGCATTAGTTGGTCAAAACCAAAGAATGCTTAATAACGCAGGTAGCACGACGACTGGAAACAGTGCAAATGCTGTCCACATTGGAAATACATTAACAACAGCGGCATTCCCAGTAAGGATTGTAGGTGTTGTAGATGAAACCAAGAAGACAACAAGTGTTACTGGAAGTTCTTCTTCTACCACAATTACTTGTAGCGCACTACCAAATGCTATTCCACATGGAACAGATGTAGCGTATTTAGACTCATCAGGACAGATTATTCAGACTGCTTCTTTTGTGTCAGTTGCGGCGGCGGCAGGAGCCACCTCGGTAACAATAAATTCAGCTATCGCTGTACCAGGAAGTGTTACAGCAATTCCGGCAGATTCAACAATACTATTCAGAGAGTACCCTGAAGTTTTGGTTAAGTTGAATTTTGAGATTCATTCATATCAAGACGCTACAGCGGTATAAGGAGACTTTAAATGGCTATTTCAAGAGCGCAACAACTTAAAGAACTCCTACCAGGACTCAATGCCTTATATGGTCTTGAGTACGCCAAGTATGGCGAAGAGCATAAGGAAATTTTTGAAACAGAAACTTCCGAGCGTTCTTTTGAGGAGGAGACGAAACTATCAGGTTTCTCGGCAGCACCTGTCAAAAACGAAGGCGAAGCTATCGCATTTGACAATGCTCAAGAAGCTTTCACTTCACGTTATAACCACGAAACCATTGCACTTGGTTTTGCGATCACAGAAGAAGCTATGGAGGACAACCTCTATGATTCTCTCTCTGCTCGTTATACCAAAGCTTTGGCAAGGGCTATGGCATATACAAAGCAAGTTAAGGCGGCTAACATCCTTAATCAAGGGTTTGATAGTGCTTTTCCAGGCGGTGACGGTGTATCATTATTTTCTACAGCTCACCCATTGGTATCAGGCGGCACAAACTCAAACAGACCATCTACATCTACTGACTTAAATGAAACTTCTTTAGAGGCTCATGTAATTCAGATTGCCGGATGGACTGATGAAAGAGGATTGTTGATTGCGGCTAAACCTCGTAAATTGATTGTCCCACCAGCGTTAATGTTCGTGGCTACTCGTTTGTTACAAACAGACTTGAGAGTNGGAACTGCTGACAACGACATCAATGCTCTTAGAACAACAGGGGCAATTCCAGAGGGTTATGCAGTTAATCACTATCTGACCGACACAGATGCTTACTTTATAACAACAGATGTACCTAACGGCTTGAAGCATTTCATCCGTTTACCAATGTCAACTTCTATGGAAGGTGATTTTGATACAGGTAATGTTCGTTATAAGGCTCGTGAGCGTTATTCCTTCGGGTTTTCTGACCCATTGGGAATGTTTGGTTCACCAGGAGCTTAATCTTGATGAGGGGGGCTTTGCCCCCTTCGTTTTTTAGGAGAAGACATGGATTTATATTTTAAATTTTTAACTGCTTGTAAAGACCAGTTTATACAAAACACAAATCAAGTTATTGATATTAATTGTAGTGTTGCAAAAGCGATGGTCGAGCAATCACAGGCTCCTTTTAATTGGATTCAAGAAGCAATTAAAAAATAACTAGGGTTAATTAGTTACACCAACAGACCTAGCTGACGTATTAGAGATGGTGTGACAATGTGCTAATACACGGAGAAAAAAAATGGCAAGTACGACATTTTCAGGTCCAGTTAAATCTGGAACAATTAAAGAAACTACAGGCACGACTGTAGGAACCGATGTAAATAATGTTGGTTTTGTATTAATGGCTCAATCAGCCGTAATTGATATAACCGGAACAACCGCTACCTCCACAGTTGGTGTTATTCCAGCAAATTCAAAGATTACAGAAGTCATGTTAAATGTTGTAGAGGCTTCAGATAACTCTGCGGCGGCTACTGTTTCAGTAGGATTCTCAGGGGCTACAACAGCTTTACTAAATGGTACAAATGCTAAGGCAATTGCTTTAACATATAGCACCGGAATGGCTACAGCTTCTATTAATATTGGAACAACTGACCGTACAGTAATCGCTACATATTCCCCAGCAGTAACAGCAGATGGAACAGCGGGTATCGCTGACGTAACTGTTAAATACCTACAGAACGTAAATCTAAATGTAACTGACTCATAAGGAGTAGGCTATGAATGACGACGTAAAAGCTGTCACTAAAAAAGAGACAGGTCAAGTTATTGATGGTCGAAGCAGACTCCAAGGTATACAGTATGTTCACGGCGCTAGTGCTGATCTTACGTTTAGTAATGGAGCTACTTCCACAGGGACAACTTTGTTACAAATAACAGCACCCAGTGCAATAGGAGTTCAGGGAGTATCTATTCCTCAAAACGGAATTGTATTTGATGATGGTATCCATATGACAAATGGAAACACTGCCGCAATTACTAGCGTGACATTGTTTTATGAAGGTGGCGGAGAAGCTTAAATGGCTTCACAAGTTAATAAAAAAGCAATGCCTTGTAATAAGCCGAGGCGAACTCCCTCTCACCCTAAAAAATCACATATTGTAAAAGCGTGTTTTAATGGAAAAGAAAAGATTATTCGTTTCGGCCAACAGGGAAAGAAAGTCGGAACTGTATCAGGAACGGCAGGAAAACCCAAGGCAGGAGAGTCAGCCAGGATGAAATCCAAGCGTAAAAGTTTCAAGGCAAGGCATGGTAAAAACATAGCCAAAGGAAAGTCCTCGGCGGCTTACTGGGCGGATAAGGTGAAATGGTAATGGAAAAAGAAGAAATAAATAAAATTTTCAACAAGAAACCAAGAAAACGTAGAGGAAGAAAACCTGTGGAAATTGAGAGCAAAGTTGCTGTTCAGGCAAATGAAATCAAACATATACAAGACGACATGGATGAAATGAAATCAGACATAGAAGAAATCAAAAAATCTTTAGCTGATATCCATAAAGTTTTATCGGAGGCCAAAGGTGGTTGGAAGACTTTAATGTGGGCGGCAGGCGCAGGTAGTGCTGTAACTGCTTTTATTATTATGATTCAACAAATATTTTGGGGTAAGTAAAATGGTGCTACCAGCAATTCCATTAGTATTAGCGGGAGCGGCCAGAGCTTTAGGATCTGCCGCAGTGAGAAAACTTATGAAGCAAGGAATTAGTCAGGATGCCATAAGAAAAATGGCAGGCAAAGAGGCTAGTAAAAAAGCTTATAAAAAGTTAAAAAGAGGTCAATTTAGAAGATCTAGAGACAGAGCTAACGAAGAAAAATTTAAGAATGTTAAAACTCAAAGTCAAGTGGATAAAATTAGACGAGAAGAAGATCAAGAAATTCAATCTATTGCAGAAGGCGGAATGAGGAACCCTAGATTATTTGGACTTAAAATGAAAGAAGGAGGTAAAGTGAAAAAAGACGATTTAACACCCTCAGAAAAAAAACTTGCTAGAAGAAAAGCAAAAGTAGAAATGTCAGAGTATAGAGGAAACTTTCCTTATACTGGTCAAGTTATGAATTATCTTCAAAGACTAGAAAATGCTCCTGATGCTACCGCCGCTGGATCAGCAATAAGACAATTTGGAGCAGGATTTGCAGCGATACCTCTAGGGGTTCTAGATTTAACTCTTGGTCAGATAAGAAAAAAGCTTTCAAAAAACAAGGGCGTATCTAAAGCCGAAGAAGAAAGACTTGTTAAAATGTTTGAAGACAGAATGAAAAAAATAGGTGGTAAAAGCGGTAGACCTTCTCCTTTAACTAGAAAAGGAAGAGAAGAAAAAGCCGCTACTCAAGAAGCTATACTTTCTACAAAAGGTCTTATGACAGATTCAGATGTTGCAAGAGATGCACTTTTAAATATGAGTCCCAAAGAGTATAGAAGAAGAATATCTGATTATGGAATGAGAAGAACTTTAGAAAGAGACGCTTATAAAAAAGGCGGTAAAGTTAAAAAAATGCGAGAAGGAGGGGTTGCGGCAAAAGTTAAAAAAGCTGTAGAAGATGGCAAAATTAAAATAGGCCCAAAAGGAAGAATAACAAGAACTCCAGAATTTGCAAGAAAACAAAGTTTACAATCAGATGATTTTAATGCTCGCTTTAGAAAAGGTGAGAAAACTATGAGAAAAAATAAATACTCCAGCGGAGGTCCGGTGGGCAATGGCAAGAAGAAAGCAGATGGCATAGCCATTAGAGGTAAAACCAGATGTAAGATGAGATAAAGGAGGATTAGGGTGGCTCATTTGATAAGTAACATACCATTTTTTAAATGTTGGATTAGGAAAGAATTTACAAACGGACATCAAGACTATCATGGAGAATATATACATGGACTTGCCATTGCGGTCACAACAATGCCAGACCGATGCCTCAGCTTTCAAATTGTCTTTACGGGCTGTGAGGCAGATGATGGAAGCCAAGAAAACATCCACGGAGGAGCAATGTGGGCAAGAATGCCAATCACAGCTCTCATCGGAGATATCGAACTTGAAGAGTGGCCCGACAGAATGCCAACTCACTTGGCACAACCTTGGGATTGCCCCTCGCACAATCACTCAATTGTATCGTTCAACCGCTGTAAACCATCTCCTTGGATATGTAAAATTGACGGAGACTTTTATTCCTCAAGATACTTGTTCACAGTGGACTACACCGAAAGTGAAGTCGCTGACGATCCAGCCCAGCACAAACAGAGTCATGTTATGGTGCTGACAGAAGGACAGTGGAAAGGTAATGTCGTAGCATTACCAAACAACAGAGTTAGAGTTACAAGCCCAGCTTACTGGGTTACTGGTGAGGGAGCGCCAGATTTTAAACCAAGCCAATGGATACATTGTGCGGAGCAAGACGATAGTTATATGGACCCAGAAGTTACCTTTGATAATTTATATTCGGAGAAAGAAAAATGATGAAGAAGAAAATGATGATGGCTGGCGGAGGCATGATGAAAAAAGGCTATAAGTCAGGCGGCAAATTAGAAATGGTTGAAAAAGACGGCAAGATGGTTCCGTTTTATGCGGCTGATGGCAAAGGCAAGATGGCGGCAGGCGGTCCTGTAGAAAAAAGAAAAAAAGCAAAAGAAGATAAAAAGAAAAAAGCAAAAGGTGACCGAGGTTTCCAAGGTAGAGCCGCCGCTAGAGACCTAGCTAAATTTAAAGAAAAAAGAGGCCGTATAGGTGGAGCTTCAAGAGGAGCTTCAGGAGGAGCTATGGGCGGTGGCGGAGGTATGGGAGTTAGACTTATGGATGCCATAGGCGCACCTCGCCCAAGAAGAATGAAAGAAGGAGGCATGGCAAAGAAAGGCTACGCTGGCGGTGGAATGATGAAAAAGGGTTACGCTGGTGGAGGTATAGCCAATATTAGTAAAGCTGATATGGGTAATATGCTTGAAGGAGGCAAATCTATGCGAGCTACTAAAAAAGCTAGAGAAGATGCTAAACGCAGGGCAGAAGACCTTAGAGAAAGAATAAAAACCGGAAAAAGAAAACCAAACCCAGCAACACCAATGAAAGCTGGCGGTATGGCTAAAAAGGGCTATGCCAGTGGCGGAATGATGAAAAAAGGTTATGCCAGTGGTGGTATGGCTAAAAAAGGTTATGCCAGCGGAGGTAGAGGTTCTACTAGAGGTGACGGCATAGCTATAAAAGGTAAGACAAGAGGTAGAATGATTTAATTATGAGTGCGGAGGCTATTAATCAACTTTATGTGGAAACTTACGGTAGGCCAGCCTCCCAGGCAGAAATAGATTATCATTCTAAAAGGTTTGGAGCGGAGTTAGATGAAATAGAGAGTCAATTTCTACAAAAAGAGATAACATCTGTTCCAGGATATACTCCAC
>JGI25132J35274_1000464_pt1 | contig 10935 bp, 7 predicted proteins | sample ETNvirenome_6_30_FD_35274 | JGI IMG/M metagenome (IMG submission 35274)
GATATCCACACAAAGAGAAGTCAACTAGAGTTTCAGATAGCACAGCTGAACGCAGCACACCAGACGTTCACAGCAGTTCTGAAACAGAGCGTAGAGGAGCCGCAAGATGTTGGAAGCACTGGTACTTAAACTAAAAGGCGAGATAGCTGTAGCGAAAGCAAACGTTGAGGTCTACCTTAACAACGCTGCAGGTATCGGAGAGCATCCTGATATCGTGGAGGCTATCGAAACACAGATAGAGAAGATAGCTTCTGCAGAAGAGAAGATAGAGACGATACAAAAACACTTTAACTGGATACAGAAAAGACCAGATTGGTAAAGACAAAAAATAACCCCGGCAAGAACTAACCTGCCGGGGTCTTTCGTGTAGAGGTCGGGTTAGCCCCGATCTTTTTTTTTATGCGGTTTTGGTTTTTTTGTTATTCTTCTTAGCCGCAGTTATGATGTCACCACGTGTAATCTCATTTGGATTGCCATACATGCCAGCTAGTTTAGCTTTGTCGCCCATAGCCATCTTCTGACGGTTCATCATATTGTTCATGGGCATAGGTGCTGACATTCCGGTGTTCATGCCGCCCATCATTTTCTTCTTGCGTTTCTTGGGCATACCGCCATACATCATCGGTTTCCGGGTGCTGCCGCCATACCTCATCCCTTTCGGGCCGTTGTAGTAGGTCTTCATTGTGTTACTCCTGTGTTATTGTGTTATACGTAATTGTTCGGCTGGTTCAAACAGAACCTCTGGTATAGAAGTTCTCAACATGTTAGTTATGCCAGTTGTTGTTTTCATCAAAAATTCACTGACGGTAAATATCTCTCCGCCAGATTCTTCTCGATAAATATCAGATGCCATTGATCGAATCATTCTGTCTGCTATCGCACTTTGTAGATTTGAATTAGGGATACCTCCTGCATTAATGATTCGTAACAACTCACTGAAGAGTTCAGGGTTCATAGCCATATCGTGGAAATTGTTCAGTTCATTTAAAGATGCTTGTTTAGCCACCATGATACCAATCATGTGATTGACTCCCATTCTTCCAGATGTAACAGCTTGAGCACCTGAGAGAATAGATCCAAACTGCATCTCGCTCGGTACGGCTCTAATAGCTACTGACGCAGCATCTGCAGGACTAAGAACACCCAGCATGATTCCTACACCTTCAAATAACTCGTGTAAATCTGGATCATTATCTCGCAGATACGTCATGAGTCTTTGATTTTCTAGAATGTTAGTTCTAAATGCAGCTGTGTCTAAAGTATTTTTTGTAGTTTTAGAAACAGCAACAACTTCAGAAATAAGTGCCTCTCGCATTAAGTTGTCAAAAACTTCGGCAGCTGCTTCTTTATCATCAGGTCTGCTTTCTATAAAATTTTTTCTTAATTCTTTTATGCCACCTAACTCAGAAAACTCCCCTCTTTCTGTAATCATGTCAATGAGGACTCTGTTAGACTCTGATACATCACCCTGTAGGCTATTAATGTAACCTGTTATTCTAGACATACCAGCATCTCTAAGGTTTTGTCTACTCTCAATAGTGTTTTTAACGAGATCTATTTCTTTAGTGAGTTTACTGTGTAACTCTTTTTGAGCTTTTACAACAACTTCAGGGCGTAAGCTATCAGGCAATCTAGAGTGTGCAAATCTAGTAATATCAAACGCTTCGTTTATTTGTTCTTGAGTTAAAAGTGGAATAGGGTTGGCAAGATCTAGACTTCCGTCAGGAAGTTCCTTGTATACTTTTATGTTTGCTAAAGCCTGTATCAAAGGTAATGCTTTTTCATTAAACTCTTGAGCCATAGCACGTGGATCTCTTGCAAGTTGTCCTTCCTTTTGAGTTACAATACCTTGTTTAACTCCTAAAGAATTGGGGCTTGAACTATTTTTTAGTACACTACCAAGTCTAATTCCGTCCTCAAGATTCATGTCAATAGAAACAATAGCACGTCCGGTATTTGCAGCCTCTTGCACAATAGCCCCCATTCCCATGTGGAGTTGAAGTTCTCGTATTCTTGATAAGATTAAGTTTTGTGCTTTTTTCTCTGAGGATGAACCTACAACAAGATAAGGTCTTCTTGCCTCCCCCGTGCCAAAAAACTTTCCGCCAAACATTCTAGCAAGGTCTACGGTAAGTTCTTGGTCAACAGTCTCTTCAATCTGATCTCTTGAAAAAGTTCTTGCATTTATTTTTTTGACAATAGGATTAAGGAGAGTGTCAAGGGCTTCATACGGAAGATTTTTAGAGTTGTTAATACTAGAGTTCACAACCTTAAAAGTTTTAGTACCCGGTCCATACCTTTTCATATTATCAGCATATTTTTGGTCTGCAGTTTTAAATAAATCTAAAACCTCTCCGCTTACATCTTCTGGTTGTTCACCAAGTATTTTAGATTTAAAACCTGTCTCTGGGTTTTCCATTCTAGAAGTTAACAGATTTCTAACTTTGATAACTGCCGTTTCATCAGCACCAATTTTTTTACCTTTAGGAACTGTAAAGGATTGTCTAAGGTTTTTGTATTGAAGGGGACTCGCAGTCAACTTTAAGTTTTCTCCAATTATTTTTAAATCTGAAACATCACCCATGTCAGGGAGAAGTTCCTGAAGAAACTGCACGTCATCCGTAAAAAGTTTTTTAAAGAAACGGTACTGATCAAGAGGAGTATTTACGGTCTGCACGTCTAGTCCTCTTTGTGCTTTTGCTTCTTGAATAAACTCAACAAACCCGTTTAATGCTTCAAATGTTTCTTGTGAAGAGGCGTTTGAATCTATTCCAAAGGCTTGACCTATGGGAGACTTTCTCATCGTATCAAGTGCTACTTCATTAAAAAACTGGTGATGTTTCTTTTTTGCAGGAGATTTAATAGCTGTTTCTATAGCAGCTACGTCCACTGAAGTTATGTCCACTTGGTCACTTACAAAGTCTTTAAGAAGTTTGTTGTCGTCTACAGCGTCAACGAGAAAATCAATATCAATTCTTACCGAAGGATCTACCTGCTCTATTCTTTTATAGAGTATGTCGGTTAATCTTTTACTAGCTTTTTGTGTAGTTTTAGCAGTGTTTACAAGTAAAGTGCTTGTGCTTTCTGGAGATGATACTCCAACAAATTCAGCCATAAGTCTAGCTTGTTCTGCAAGCTCTTCAGTAAAGTTGTTTGACTGCTCGACAAATTCTTCATAGTATCGTTTTGTATTTAACACACCAGTTTGCACGTCTGTGTTTTTCATAATTAAACTTTGTTCAAGATTGTTAAAATACTCATCAATCTTGTCTAACTCTACCTCTTTACCGCCCCCAGCTTTCGGGGTCATGTGATCTAAAATTATTGAGCCTCTTAAAATCTTTGTGTTTTCTGCCCACTCTTCAGTCAATCTAGTGTAATCGGTTGCTATATCTGCACTTTCTTTCACATACATTTTCTCTACGTCATCTAATAGTTTTCGTGTATCAGCGTCAAATGCGTTAGGGTCATCTCTGTATGGGCGTAGTTTTTCAAAAAATTCTGTAAACCTCTGTAGTGCTTCCTGTCTTTTTTCTATGACTGTTTTCTCCAAACCAAAAGCGTCCCCATTCATTATTGAACTTGCTTTTCTGCGGTCAGCTACGGCTTCTGTAAGACTTCTCAAAGCCTGTAAACCAAAAACATCTGCCATTAAAACTGGAAAATCTGCGTCTTCAAATACTGCGTTACCCTCTAAGTCTTTAAAACCACGAATAGTATCCTGCGCTTTGACATATGTGGTAAGTATACCCATGCGCTCTTCAAACTCTTCAGGCGTTGCATCTCCAAAGATAAATGAGAAAAGAGCTCTACCATCTTTAGCTGTCTTAGATCCGAGAGGATTAAATGCTGCAGACGCTTGGATGAAATTTTTAGCAGAGCTTAAATACCCATCTTCAGTTAGTTCAGCTTGTCGTCTTCGTAATGAGGTAAATTCGCTTAGTATGTCTGAGAAGATCATTGCCCTCTCTTCTATTTTTTCTTCTCTAAAAACATTTATAATTTTTATTCCAGCACGACTACCTTTGTCAGTTAATGTGCCTACTAATTTCGGAGCTATAGCCATGCTCATAAAACCAGCACCAAATGAGCCTAAACCTAAAAGGGCTGAGTTATCATCCCAACCGAAAGACTCTGCTGCATTTTCGTACCCCATAACACCAAATGCAAGATAGTATTCGTCTCCAATAGCTTCTTTCATAAAATCTGGAACGTAGGTTCTAGACTCCTGTATATTACCAGCTCTGAAGGATAACCATGCTTCAGCCCTAAGTTTATTACTCTCAACAAAACTCTTTGAGTTATTAGCTTGAATGAGAAGTCTTTGACCTTGTTGGTAAGCGTCATCTGCCTTCTGTCGTATTGCTTGGTCAACCGCAGTGCTTATAGCAGCGGCTCTTCCAAAAGAATACCCTAGTCCTCTGTATGTAGACTCTATTCGCATGTTAAGTCTTAGATTTCTAAGAGCAGAAAACGACATAAGAAAACTTTGTCCTATGTCTTGTTGATGCGCCTGTCGGATGAGTTGAGGTAAAGTAATTGCTTGAGGAACCATACCACGTGATGCTGCAAAAGTAGCAGTTGTAGCTACGCCTCTTATATCACGAGTTCCATATAACTCTTCTATATAGTTAGTAACAACGCCTACATTCTTTATGCCTTTAGTATACTTAACAACTGCTTCTGTTAAAAAATAAGGCAGAGCATCTGCACCTATTTGAACGAGATCACCAAAAAAGCCACGATTATTGTCAATGATTGTGTTTGCTTGAGTTGGGGATATACCTAAATTCTCTTGTAGAATTTCACTAGCTGACGGTATGTACTCTGACTTTATTAATCCGTCAGGCATTATCATATGTTTTTTCTCAGGGTTACGAACAATCTCGGTGTTGAACAAGTGCATAGCTGCTTGATTTAGTATGTTCCGAACTTTTGGGTTTTTAAAATCTAAATCTGACGCATCAAACTCTTGTTTAAAAATAGAAAAGGCTTGCTCCCGGCTGATGTTATTAGTGAGCACTTGTTCGTCTGTAATTGGAGGCACACCAATTATACCTGCTGGTGCTGGTGCGGCTACTTTAAAAGGAACATCTGGATCTTCAAATATTCTAAGGCCTTTATCTACAGCTATTGCGGCGTTTAACATAAATCTACCGTATTTTTTGGCAGTTTCAAATTTACCTCCGGCTTCGTGTATACCAAGAACAAAACGTTTTTCTATCTCCGATAAGCCCGCTTTAGTATGTTTAGCACCATATGCTCTGTCGGATCGATCTCCAAGAAAGTAATCAACTTTTAATTTGCTATATATACTTTCTGAAGGAAGTGTGATGCCCTCATCAGTAACCTCTCCGCCCATTAATTTTATATTATCAAGATATGGCGAGGAAGCTATATACTTAATGTTTCCAGTGTAGTTTAATTTTTTTGGATACGGGTTCGGGACTATTCCTTTTTTAGCATTTACAGGCTCATCTGTTGGAACAGCAAGCATTACAGAATTTCTTGACAGTAGTGTTTTGTATCTGTTCTTCTCAGCACTAAAACCAAAAAAATTAGATTGTTCAAGTGTTGCTAAATTATTAATATAGACACCATCTTCATAGTGAGATGATTCTACAGGATATGTGCCTGTGTTTTTATCAAGTTGTTTTTGTGAACCTGATACAAAAAATAATGCTTTCTCAACATTTTCTTTGTGTTTATCTACGTCTTCTCCTACCTGACCGTTAAAATATAAATTTTCAGCGACACTATCATCCATTGCAAATATCTGATCTACAGTAAATCTTCTAAGTGCAGTTAAATCAGGTTGCTTGATACGAGATTCATTTTGAAACCTTTCTGCCATTAGGTTAGCTTCTGATGATGTGACAGTGGCTTGAGGTTTTAAGTTATCAGGAAAGCCGGATGATACTGGAGTCATTGGATTTTTTGTAGACATTTGACCAGAAATAATAGGAGTCATAGCAGAAGGTGTAGTGTTCTTACTTTGAGTTCCTAGAATGTTTATTGGTTTTAATGTAGATTGAGACATTATTAATTTATACCTTTATATTATCCTTCAGGAAGTTCGCCTTCTTCTTCTTTAACTTCTGATAAAAACGAGCTAATATTTTCAAACGCTCTGTCGTACGCTGTACCCGCTGTGCTGTAAGCTAAACCTGCAGGGACCATGAAAGCATCATCTGTGTAAACTTGATTTCTTAGTGCATGAGCCATCATCATTTTACCGGGATCTTGTGAGCGTAGCATGATTTGAATGTAGTCAGCCTCATATTTAGCTTTTGCTTCAATTAAGTTTAAACTGGCTATTTGACCTTGCCTTGTTGGAAACAGCCTTTCAAATCCAAGTTTTTGAGCAAGTCCTTGAACATCTGATTGAGACAATCGAGCCCCTTCTCCTGTTGGATTTTCAAGTGTTCGTGCTAAGTTATACACAAGGACGTGAGTTAAAAACGACAGCATTTGGTCTGCTGTAGCTTGGTCAGTAACTTCTTCATTACTGAAAAAAGCCTCCACAGCACCCCCGTATCTTCCTCTTTCTTCTTCTGTTAAATTTGCAATATAGTTACCTGCAAATTCCTGAAAGCCTGATCTGAGTGCTGTAAGTTGTGCTGCTAGACCTGTTTGAGCAATAGTTATTGTACCATTTAAACCTTTTTCAAAAGATACCCCGCTTAATAATTTTCTCATAGAACGAGTAACTCCCATGAGGTCATTGACAGCTTGTGCTCTTAACGCCATTTTGTCAGCATCTATACCATAACCTACTCTGAGTCTTCTCTCAACTTGATTTACTCTATCTGCAGGATTTTTAATCATACTCAAGGGTTCAGGTATTAATGTTTCATCTAAACCAGCAGATGCAATATTTACTTCTGCCATAAAACTACGGAATTTTCTACCTCTTAAATATATTGGATTAATTTCTGACTTGGTAACACCACCAACTGAAGTTGTCAGCTTCCATCTGTCTATGGGGACATCAGTTCCTGACAGTGCTGCCCGCATCATATCTGGATCGTTAAAAAATATTTGACCCGTATTTGGGTCCACAGTGGCTGTTTGATCTAAAACCGTTGCAACGTTAAATGGTATTTGTGCAATTTCTTTTTTGGTAACACCTTGCCCCACTGCTGCAAGCATTTCTTTCTTAACTTCTCTAAAATGATCTTCTGGTCGAGCACCTCTGTAATGTCCATTCATATTGATAAGTCCTAGTACGGCTTTATCTATAATATCATCAGGTTTTTCAATGTTAAAAGTTCGGTTGTTACCGTCGATACCTGTCACATCTATTATGTTAGTTTTTAAACTCGGTTTTAAAATTACTCTTTTATCAACACCTACATTAGACGGTAAAAATTTTCTAACATATGATTGGTCGGATATGCCTAAAGCATTTGGTATTATTTCATACATTTTTGATTCAGCAGCAGAGCTGAGATTATCCCAATCTATAATTTTCAAGTAATCATCACCGAAACTAACGATGTTCTCTTCTGCGTCTTTCTGTGCACCGTCAGAAGTTACTTTACTAATAGTTGAACTTAGGGCAGAATCTAACTTATTAAGTATACTTTGAGCTTTAACTTGAGCCGCCTTAGTGTATCCTAAGTCTAATAAAGTTTTATCGTCTGCTCCGGCTACTGCAATCATCGTATCGTATACATTTTTGTAATCAGCTTTTGCGTTTAGAATTGACTTACCAGATCTTATTGGATCATCTTTATTATAAGGTATGTTAAACGAATGTCCTCCAGCACCTTTTGCATAGAAGGCATATCGATCCATACTGTCTGGTATAAATTGAAAAAGTTTAGCGTCTTCAAAAGTAAACAAAGCAGAATAATTTTCTATCTGACCATTATATGTACGCTCTAATTCGTCGGTCTTCTCTTCTCTATCTCTTTTTTGTTTGTCAGGACCGTATGTTAGTTTGGCTATTCTTAGATCAAGTTCTCTTCGTAACCGGTTCTGTTCTGCCTCTGCACCTATTCGCTTATCGAGCAGCTTTTCCTCAAAATCTAGTTTTTCTGTTATGAGGCGTTCTTCTCGGTCTTGGTCTTTTGTTTGAACAAACCTTTCAGAAGCACCCGCTAACGCTGCCATAAAATTAACCATTATGTAGTTCTCCTCTGTGCGAATCCCGGGGTGTTTTCCTCTATATCAGCTTTGGTGGTTTCAAACTCAGGCTGTCTAGACTTTTGTTCTTGTTCAAGTCTCTGTGCTTCTCGTTCCATGAGAATCATCTTTGCCACTGTCGGATTGTTTTTCTCGGCTATTTTTAACATGGCGTAATCTTCTTTAGACTCCGTAATCCTTTCATCTTCTTCAGATGGAGTACCTAAATTTACAGGTATGTTGTACCCGTCTTCTTGTGACATGGCTACGAACATAGCGTATATGCTAGGCTTTGCTAACTCAAGAACATCTGGATTAGCTAACTTCTCAGCAAATGCAGTGCGAACAGTTGTTTCAGCTAAAACACTAATGTCTACCCCTGCGTACATCATCTTCTTTAACCTGTTTCTTAGAACCGGATTTTGACAGTTTGTTCTAACTTTATTGTACAGATCTTTTACTTCAGTAATAGGCGGAGGATTTCCCCAAGCGTTGTTTTCTTGAGTGAGAGAAGATCCCGGAGGAGCCGCATGAGTTCCGCCAATTTGAAAATTTCTAGCCATAGATATTACCCTTGTGTTTTAGGAGGTGCAATGCTGGTGTTCTGATCTAACGATATAGTGGGACCACCAATTCTTTTCATTACACGAGCTAGTTCAGCTTTTAAGTACTGGTTTTGCGAATTAAATATTGCTTCTAAATCTTGTCTAACTTCTGGGGCATCAAAATTTAAAGCCTGTGATTCAGCAGCAGCTTTTAGAGCTTGAGCATTAGACGCACTAACATTAGAATCAATCGCAAGGTCTGCTTTTCTTACTCTTGAGTCAACTTCAGCTCTACTAGCGAAACCTAAACTTACGTCTGTTGTTTTTTTACTCTCGCCTACAGGTAGGTCAGCACTACCAGCAACATACTGTTTCGTTATAAAGTCTAATAAATTTCCTTGTACTGCCATGTCTATTTATCCTTTAAAATTTAAAATCTGGTACTCTATCCCATATGCTTGAAAAGAGATTATCCACAGTGCCAGTCATAGAGCTAAATACGTCAGTGCCTTTAAATATTTCAAATGCAGCAGCACCAATAGCACCGCTGGTCGCATAATCTTGCTCGGACTGAAGAAGACCTGCTTTACCTTGAATTGCCATAGCAGAGAGAGCTATCTGATGTTGACGTTCTAATTCGTTTTCACTTGTCTGAAGAGCCCATTGCGTGTTGTCACGGTACTCTTGCCACAAGTTGTTCTGCGACTGTTGCGTCATGTTGAACAGGTTCTGAGCGTTGATTCTGTTTGCTTCATTTATAGCGGCAGTTTCTGCAGTATTCTGCTGTCTTCTCCACACAGCGTTGGACTGATCGATCTGAAACTGCATGTTAGCATTGAATTGATCTCTGTTGTTTTGCAACTCGCTATAGAACTGCGTCATAGCATTTTGTTGACTTACGTTAAATTGTTCTTGTGCTGCTATTCTGTTCGCGTTACCAGACTGAATACTTGCCTCAAGCTGTGCAAAGAATTGATCCGTCTGAGACTGTGATTTAGCGTTGAACTGGGCGGCTGCATTTTCAGCGGCCTGATTGGACAACATAGTCTTCAACTCACCTTGATAGTTAAGTTCTTGCATACGCTGTTCATTGGTAAGATTCTGCAAATCAATACTGAGAAATGCTTTTGCGTTGTTTACAGCAGCAGTCATTTGAGCATTGAGGTTCGCCTTGTCCATAGACGCATAGACCATTGCATTTTGCAACGTTGCCTGTTGTTGGTTGTTGAGATTTACCAGCTGTATTTTAGCGTATGCGTCAGCATCAGATTTAGCGATTGGTATGGCTGATTCAACCATAGCCTGAACAATAGCTGCAGAAGCCATAGAAGAGCCACCAAGACCTCTAGACTGCATTATAGCTGTGACCTTACGCATTGCAGGACTTGCCCATGCTGGAGGATCCTTGCCTTCCTCAAAGGATGCTAGAAGCTCACCTATCTGATACTTTGTGGTTGCTCGTTCGTCTAACTCACCAGTAGCTGCTTGTGCAATAGATTCTTTAGAAACCTCTCCCTGTATGTCTCCTATTATTGCTTCAGAAGATAGGGAGCCTTTTGCTGCTACGGCTTCGGGAGTTCCATCAACAGTTACAGCGTCGTATTTTGCAGCGGCAACAGGAGTAGGATCAGGAACATTCAGAGTGTTTGGGTCTATAGGGGCAAGCTGTGGAGCCTCTACCTGTATATCATCAAGAGGAGCTTGATCTTGAATCATCGTTCCTTCGTCTGATATTTTTTCAGGAGTAATCATTGTACCTGCTGGTAAAGTAGGGGCTGATTGTCCTACCCCAGCTTGCTCCTCAACCTTTTCTTTTATTTCACTTTCACTCATATTACAGTGCCTTAATGATTATAGCTATGATGATAACTACTAGAATGATAGAACCTACGACAATAGATCCAATCTTTATCAATTCCATAGTCTCTTCACGTTCCTTCTGTTGTTTGCGTTTAGCTTCTGCTATTTGTTGTTTTTCTTCTTGGATTCGCTTATTGCGTTCCGCAATGATAGCTCTCCACGTGCCGTAACCGAAGCGGTTGTCAATCAGTATAGACATCTCTTCTAATTGTTCTTGCGCCAACTTTGCGTCAATGACTGCATGGGCTGCATCTTTAGATTGTCCGAGTAATGATTTGTTACCGAATCGTTCTTTTTGAACTTGTTTCTCACCTTGAAATAGTCCGTCAATAGCTCCTGCGATATCTCTAATGTCATTGGCGGTACTAATGTTTGATTTGATGAAGTCCACCGATTTTTG
>JGI25132J35274_1000469_pt1 | contig 10893 bp, 15 predicted proteins | sample ETNvirenome_6_30_FD_35274 | JGI IMG/M metagenome (IMG submission 35274)
GTAATGCAAGTTCACTTGATGTTTATTCATATACTATTATTAAAACTGGATCAGCTACGTTTACAGCGTTAGCTTCTCAAACACAGTTTGCGTAATAAAAATTAGGAGGAGAAAGATTATGCCACTTATAGGAACATTTGGAGCAGGATCAGGAAGAGGTTTTGGTCAACAAGGAGGTAAACTTACCTTTATAGAAGCTACTGGTGGTACTGTAAGCACAACGGGGAATTACAAAATTCATACGTTTACAGGGCCAGGAACTTTTTGTGTAAGTGCAGCATCATCTGATTCAACTCTTAATGAAGTTTCATATTTAGTAGTAGCTGGAGGTGGCGGCGCTGGACAACACTATGGTGGTGGCGGAGGTGCTGGAGGATTCAGAGAAGTAGAAAGTCCAACTTCACCTTATACATCTAGTCCCTTAAATGGTTATTCAAACGCTCCAAATAGAGTAACAGTTTCAGCTTCTCCTTATTCTATTACCGTAGGCGGTGGTGGAAATGGATCTCCTGGAGGTCCAACTACCCCTGTTCCAGGTTCTCCTGGCGGTGTTTCTACTTTTTCAACAATTACAGCCGCAGGTGGTGGCCGTGGAGGGGGTGGAAACCCAGGTCATTATAATGGCGCGCCTGGTGGATCAGGCGGCGGTGGCGGTGATACAGGTAATGGTGCTGGAAATGATCCACCTACAACTCCTGCTCAAGGACATGCTGGAGACGGTCCTTATGGCGGTGGAGGCGGTGCTCTTGCTCAGGGTTCAGGTAGTCCAACTTATGGCGGAAGTCCAGCCGGCGGTGGTCAAGGAGCCGGAACTCAAATTAATCCAAGTTGTTCTGTTGGAACAAATGGTCCATCTCCAACTTCTAGCACAAGATATTTCGCTGGTGGTGGCGGTGGTTTAGGTTCACCTTCGTGTATGCCTGGACGTACTCTTGGTGGCGGTGGTCATAACGATACTGCTGGTATTGCTAATACTGGTGGTGGCGGAGGTGGCGACAAAGGAAACGGCGCTAGTGGAATCGTAATTATAAGGTATCAATATCAATAATGGCACATTTTGCAAAAATAACAGAAGATAATAAAGTCATTCAAGTATTAACGCTTGATAACAAAGATGCGTTAAATGCTGATGGTGTTGAAACAGAATCAGTAGGACAGCAATATTTAGAAACACATAACAACTGGCCTGCACATTTATGGATTCAAACTTCTTACAACACTAAAAGCGGTAAATATTTGAATAGCGATAACACAGAACATTCTGATCAATCAAAAGCATTTAGAGGAAACTACGCAGGTATAGGTATGGAATGGGATAGTGATAATCAAATCTTTTGGCCTGAAAAACCTTTTTCTTCTTGGGTAAAAGATACTACAACTGCAAATTGGAAATCACCGATTGGTGATCCTCCTGCATTGACCGCAGAGCAAGAAAATCAAAATACAGCTGGAACTCACAGATGGGGTTACGAGTGGAATGAAGCTAATCAATCTTGGGACTTGACAGACAAATTAGCTTAGATAATATATCGTTTTTACGATATGAGAAAGAAAGTATTAACAGAGCAAGCTTTATATTACGGTGATATTTCAATGCCAAAAGGTTTTGAAATAAATGCTTTAGAATTATCACAATCAGTTTTTAAATCTTTATATAATAAAAAAGATTTTTCTTTTTCAAAAGATTTTGAAAGATTAAATACTTATATTCAAGAATATATAAATCTTAACTATCGAATAAGATTAATTAATAAACAAAGCTGGGGAAGTGTTTATATTCCAAATGAAAAAACAGAACCTTTATTACATATTGATCCTGTCGATTTAATAAACTCACCTGATTATATATGTCTATATGGAATTAATACAATTAATTGTATGGTTAGAATTTTTTACGATGATAATAGAAGAAAAGGAAGATCATGGGATATAGAGTTAAAAGATAATATGTTTGTTATGTTTCCATCAACAAATATGTATTATATAAATAATAAACAGAAAGAATCTTTAAATTTTGTGCAAACAATAACTTATGAATATATCTAATTATTATTGGTATTTTCCTAGTGTACTTACACCAAAGTTTTGCGATGATGTAATAGCGTATGCTAATGCACAAAAAGAAGAAATGGCTAGAACTGGNAGTTATGATAAAAAAAAATTAAATAATGAAGAAATTAAAAATTTACAAAGAAAAAGAAAATCAGATTTAGTATGGTTAAATGATACTTGGATATATAGAGAACTACATCCATACGTGCATGAAGCTAATAGAAATGCTGGTTGGAACTTTGATTGGGAAAGATCTGAATCGTGTCAGTTTACAAAATATAAGTTAAATCAATATTACGATTGGCATTGTGATAGTTGGGATAAACCTTATGATAAACCAAACACACCAGATCACGGTAAGATTCGAAAACTATCTATGACCTGTCAATTAACAGATGGCTCAGAATACACAGGTGGTGAATTAGAATTTGATTTTAGAAATTATGATCCACACATGAGAGATGAAAGTCAACATTTGAAAAGAGCAAAAGAAATTTTACCAAAAGGCTCTATCATTGTATTTCCTTCTTTTGTTTGGCATAGAGTTAAACCAGTAACATCAGGCACAAGATATAGTCTTGTTGTTTGGCATTTAGGAAGGCCTTTTAAATGAAAATATTAATTGTAGGTGGTGGAAGTGCAGGGTGGATGACAGCAGCCACTTTAGAATCACAGTTTCCAAATTATAAAATATCGTTACTTGAATCTAAAAATATATCTACGGTTGGTGTAGGTGAAAGCACTCTTGGTCAAATAACTGATTGGATGAGATTACTTAAAATAGAAGATAAAGACTTTATTAAATATGTAGATGGAAGTTATAAACTTAGTATTAAATTTACAGATTTTTATAAGAAAGGAGAAGCTTTTCATTATCCATTTGGAAAACCTGCCATTGAAGGAAGCAAAGCAGATACGAATGATTGGTGGTTTAAAAAAATGTTATACCCAAAAACTCCTTATTCAGATTATGCCGATTGCACATATCCATTGCAAATGGCTTATGTTAATGAAAATAAATTTGACATAAATGAGGTGCAAAGAGCTTATCATTTTGATGCTACTAAATTTGGTTTATGGTTAAAAAATAATTACTGTAAAAAAATAAAACATATTCTTGATGATGTTGTTTCTGTAGAACAAGATAAAAATGGAATCAAATCTTTAAATAACAAATATAAAGCTGATTTATATATAGACTGTACGGGGTTTAAATCTTTACTATTAGATAAAACTTTAAAAGAACCTTTTGAATCATACTCCAATATGTTACCCAATGATTCTGCTTGGGCTACAAAAATACAATACAAAGATAAAGAAAAAGAATTAGTACCCTATACTAATTGCACAGCTATTGAAAATGGATGGGTATGGAACATACCTTTGTGGTCACGAATAGGTACAGGATATGTATATTCAAGTAAGTTTGTAGATGATGATGTTGCATTAAAACAATTTAAAAAACATCTTGGAAGAGATGATTTAGAATTTAAAAATATAAAAATGAGAGTAGGTATTCATAACAGATTATGGGTTAAGAATGTAGTTGCAATTGGATTGTCGGCTGGATTTATAGAACCATTAGAAAGCAATGGTTTATACACTGTTCATGAATTTTTAATAAAATTAGTTAGAAATTTACAAAGAAAAAAAATATCACAATGGGATAGAGATAACTTTAATTATCAATGTAAGCATATGTTTAAAGAATTTTCTGAGTTTGTGGGATTACACTATGCCTTGTCTCATAGAGATGACACTGAGTATTGGAAACATTGTTCAAATAAAACTTGGGACAATAGTTTAATAAATTTAGAACACAGAGCTTTTTCTGGTTTTAAAGAAGCTGTATATAATAGAACTTATCATTTTAAATTTCCTAAATATACAGGTTTAAATTGTATAGCTGCTGGTATGCATTGGTCACCAACTGATAAAATATCTTTAATTAAAAATGGTGGTTTACCCGAAGAATATCTTGAAAAAGAATTTGATAACTGTATAAATAACTTAAATAAAAGAAAGAAACTATGTCAACAATTAGTTAAAAATAAACCGAGTTTATTTTCAGTTTTAAATAATATATATAAAACATAGGAGAAATTAATGAGTAAAGTACATGAAATAAAGAATGTTTTAAACAGTTTTGAGTTAAAACATTTTTACAGATTATTGCTTAATAATAATTGGTCTATTGATTCTTCTTATAACAACGATGTGTATACCAATTTTTATCCAATGTTTAGAGTTTCAGATGGAGATAATGTTTATCACCCATTTTGGTTTGGATTATTTTCTGGCCTTGTATCTTCTATTAACAGTAGACTTAGGAAAGAAAAAAAATTTGATTTAGGAAGTTATCATATTAAAAAAATTATATTGAATGCGCAACATAGTTCAAGCAAATTTCATTTTCATGAACATCGAGATTATAGACACGTAATAGTAGGTTTTTTGACACCTAATTGGGATGACAGTTGGGGAGGAGAATTACAAATAGAAGATAAGACATTTAAGTTTAAACCAGGTAATTTTGTTTTATTTTCTGGAACCGATTTACATGATGCTATGCCTGTGAAAATAGGATTACCTTATTGGCGTATATCTGTAGGAATATTTATTAAATAAATGGATAAGAATAATTTTTTTAACACAGTTATTTGGTCAGAGCATAAACCAGAATTTGTTACATCTTTATGCAAAGCATCTAATAAACCTATTAAAGATGCAAAAACAAAATCAAAAGACCTTATCAAAAAATATGGTGACTTTGGAATGAGTTATCATTCAACATCTTTATTAGTTGACAATAATTTTTTAGATTTTAGAAATTATGTTGGTCAAAAATCTTGGGAGTATTTAGATAGTCAAGGTTATGACATGTCATTATACACAACACTATTTAGTGAGCTATGGGTACAAGAGTTTGCTAAAAAAGGTGGCGGTCATCATGCAGCACACGTGCATTGGAATCAACACGTATCAGGTTTTTATTTTTTAAAATGTAGTGATAAAACTTCTTATCCAATATTTCATGAACCAAGAACAGGAGCACGTGCTACTAAATTAAAAATGAAACCAAATGAAAAAGGTATACAAGAGGGTTCAGATTTAATTCACTTCAAACCTACACCCGGTACATTAATTATATTTCCAGGGTATTTGGAACATGAATTTACAGTCGACTTTGGAATAGAACCATTTAGATTTATACATTGGAACATTCAAGCTGTACCAAAAGAAATGGCTAAAGATGTTTAAAACACATAAAAACATATTAAATAAAAAAGAAAAACAAAAAATCTTAAATTTTGCTAAAACTAAAGTTCAATATTTAGGGGAGGGTTATCCAGGGCTACAATCAAAAAACAATCTACACAGTTATGAAGAAATGAGTGTTTTTATTAAAAAAATAAAAAAAATTATTGAACCAGATAACATAAAAACTTGTTGGGTTAATTATAGCACGGGAGATACAATTGCTTGGCACACACATAATTGTAAATATAATATTGTATATTATTTATTTAACCCATCTAAATTAGGTGTGATGTTTCAAAAAGAAAATAATATTATTGAACATACCGAAGGCATAGAAAATTCTTTAGTTATATTTGATGGAAGTCAAATTCATTCAGCACCAAATAGTGATAAAAAATTTAATCGTTATACTATAGCAATAGAAATAATATGAGTTTTAAAAAAAATAAATATACAATTATTCGTCAAGCTATATCAAAAGATCTAGCAATTTTTGTTGCAAATTATTTTAGGATGCAAAAACAAGTATATGATACTTGTAAACAATCTAGATATTTTTCACCATTTGAAACTATACTTGGATATTATGAAGGTGAGAATGAACAGATTCCAAACACTTATTCTCAATATGCAAACATGGCTATGGAAACTTTATTGCTTAAATGTCAACCAGGTATGGAGAAAGCCACGGGATTAAAATTATACCCTGCTTATACTTATGCAAGAATTTATAAAAAAGGGGATGAACTTAAAAGACACAAAGATAGATTTAGTTGTGAGATATCAACCACTATGAATCTTGGTGGTGATGACTGGCCGATATATCTTGAGCCATCTGGAGAAGTAGGTAAGAAAGGTGTTAGAGTAGACTTAAAACCAGGGGATATGTTGGTTTATTCTGGCTGTGACCTAGAACATTGGAGAGAAAAATTTAAAGGTAAAGAATGCGTACAAGTATTTTTACATTATAATAATTGTAAGACCCCAGGAGCAAAGGATAATATGTTTGACAAGCGTCCACATTTGGGTCTACCTGGTTGGTTTAAAAATTGAAAAATTTTTATACAAAATTAAAAGAAAAAACTTTAGCCAATAGTAAACAAAAAAACACTGAGCTTTGGGATGTTGAAGGAATACTTCATAATCAAAAATTTAAATTTGATTTAAGACCTATTAAAAAAAATGCAAAAATAGGTAACTTTAAAACTAAAGCAGATAAAATGGTGTTTGATATGGAGAAAGAGTGGGTAATAGTAGATATACAAGAATTACATCAATATTTAAAAGAAAATGAATTAAAAGAAGTACATTTACAAGATTTGATATCTAAGCTAGATTGGAATATAATACTACCAAAAAATTAAAAACCCTATATAATACGAGGCTTATGTTACAGAAGCTTAATTTTAAACCAGGATTCAATAAACAAGCAACAGACTCAGGGGCTGAAGGCCAATGGGTAGACGGTGATTTTGTTAGATTTAGATATGGATTACCTGAAAAAATAGGTGGTTGGGAACAATTAACTGTAGCTCAAGAAACTATACCAGGAGCTGCAAGAGCTCAACATGCTTTTACTAGTTTTAAAGGTGAGAAATATGTTGCTATTGGAACGTCACAAGGATTGTTTTTATACTACGATGAAGCCTTTTACGATATAACACCGTTAGATGATCAAGTATCAGGGACAGCTACTTTTGACACTGTTCAAGGTTCTGCTGATGTAACTGTTAATCTTACCAGTCATGGACTAGAAGCTGGAAGATATATTACTTTTAATACTATGTCTGTTATACCAAACGGATTTACAGCTGCTTCTACTTTTACAGATGGAGCTTTTGAAATTAGAGATGTAACTAGTAACACTTTTAAAATTACTACTCCTACAGTAGCAGTTAACCCAGGTGGAAGTGCAACAGGTTCAGCTACTATTAAGCCTTACGAAGTAGTAGGTCCAACATTTCAAACAGCTGGTTATGGTTGGGGAACTTATCAATGGAACACAGGAACATGGGGAACGGCTAGAACGGTAAGTAACGTGATTCTGGATCCAGGCAACTGGAGCCTTGATAACTTTGGAGAAGTATTAGTTGCAACAATATTTAATGGTAAAACTTTTACATGGGATGCAGGGGCAGCCACACCTAGAGGAATCCGTGCTTCTCAAACTACAACAAATTTTAACACGACAAATAATCCTACAGCCAGTAGATTAACTTTGGTGTCTGATAGAGATAGACATTTATTTCATTTTGGAACTGAAACAACTATTGGTAATGCACTAACACAAGATCCAATGTTTGTAAGATTCTCTAATCAAGAGGATTTAAATACTTATGCACCTAGTGCAACTAACACTGCGGGTACATTTAGACTAGATACAGGAAACAAGATTGTTGCAGCCATACAAGGTAAAGATTATGTCTTCTGTTTAACCGATCAAGCAGCCTATGTAATTCAATTTGTAGGTCCACCATTTACTTTTTCTGTAAGACAAGTTGGTACAAACTGTGGATGTATAGGACCTAAAGCTGTATCCTATGCGAATGGAGCTGTGTGGTGGATGTCAGGTGAAGGAGGATTTTTTGTATTTGATGGTACAGTAAAATCATTACCATGCTTAGTCGAAGACTTTGTTTTTAGCACAGATGGAGATAATCTAGGATTAAACTATAATTCTGCTGATATTGTTTATTCATCACCTAATGCATTATACACAGAAATAAATTGGTTCTATCCTAAATCAGGGTCAGAGCAGATTGATAGATGTGTAACTTATAATTATTCAGAAAATGTATTTACCACATCATCCTTAGACAGATCTAGTTATCAAGATCAGGGTGTATATCCTGAACCATATGCTACAGATTATGACTCTACAGAGACTCCTGTTTTTGCTGCTATTAGTGGCTTAACTAATAAATATGGTGCATCTGTTTACTATTGTCATGAGAAAGGTGATGACCAAGTTAACAGTTCTGGCACTACATCGATAGACGCTTTTATTAGATCTGGAGATTGGGATATTACTTCACGTAAGAGCGCTTTGGGTCAGGCAACAGGGGTAGTTGATTATAGAGGAGATGGAGAGTTCTTTATGTCTGTTAAAAGATTTATACCTGATTTTAAATATTTACGTGGTAATTCTACAGTTACATTGTTTTTAAATGATTATCCTGATAATTCTCCAGTAGGATCACCACTTGGACCCTTTACAGTTACATCAACTACTGATAAGATAGATACTAGAGCTAGAGGAAGATTAGTCTCAATTAAAATAGCTAATACATCTACAGGGGAAGCATGGAGATACGGAACCTTTAGATTGGACGCACAACCGGATGGAAGAAGATAATGTCAGTAGATAAAAAAATAGATTACGTAGAACAAGATGGTTCTTTAAATTTTATAACAAACTCTGAATCTGTAACTGTTCCAAAAAGATTTAAAGCTAGAAAAGATGCACCAGCAACTAAGTTAGCATACATCACAGATGCTGAAGCTAAGATGTTAAAGAAAATGAAAAAAGGTACACCGCACAAAGGACCAAAAGGTATACCTAGTTATGATTCTTTTGGATCAATAGATGCTAGCGGTAAAGATACTGGTATGGCTGGTGGAGATGTTAGCAGAGCAGAGGCGGGAGACTTTGGTCCAATTGGCGGAGGTAATTTACCTCCAGGGGTAAAAAGCAAACCTACAAAAACAGAACAAGAATTAAGATCATCATTTATTGCAGCAGGTGGTGGTCAAAGAGTTAATCCAGGTTTTTTTGATAGTAGAAATAGAGTATCACCGGCAGAGTTAGCGGCAGCTAAAGCATTTAATCCAACTGCATTTAGTGCAACTCGTGGTGGTGGTATTATGAATTTCTTTACAAGTGGTGGATTATTAGGAAATTTAGTAAGAGGTCTTGGACAAAAATTTGGTTTTGGTAAAAGATATAATGAACCAACTTATGATATGAGCCGATTTAATAATACTAGACTGTATGAAGGTATACTTGGTGCCAGTACAAATCCTAACAATCTTGATATCTATAATGAATTTGTAGACGAAGAAGACAATGAGATAATAACATTACCTGATGGTAAACAAATAATAATACCTAAGAAAAAACCTACTAGACAATATATAAAACCTATTTCTCCAACTTTCACTGAAGAATTAGTAGAAGGGGAGGAAGAGGAGATTTTTCCTTTAAATCCATAATGGCTAAAGTAACTTCATACATACCAGAACCTCAACCACAATATGAGGTAGAAAACCAAAGACAAATTATTGAAGCTTTAGCTACTATGCAACAACAACTTAATTTTTCCTTTCAACAAGATTTAAAAAATGAACAGGATACCTTTACTTATTTTTTATCGTAATGACTATCCAATATAAAAATCAAGGTTTTAAACAAGCGGATACAGCTAAAGCAACAGTGCTTACCTGTCCTACTGATGGGGCAATTATAGTTAAAAGTGTATATTGTGCAAACAATGATGCATCATCAGGTATCCTGGTAAACATGAATTTTGTTGATTCATCCGATTCTAACACTGAATACGAGTTTTTTAGAGATGAAGTAACAGCCAAGACACAAGTAAATGCAACACCACAAGGCTTGAATTTAGAGGCCGGTGATGCTATAACTGTGCAAGCAGCTACAGGTAGTAATAAAATACAAGGCCTGATAAGTTATGCTTTAATAAACAGAGAGAATGAAAACGGATAACATAATTAAGATAGATTGCACTACTATAACTACGTGGCGTAATACTAAAACTAACGAAGTGTTTAAAGAAAAGAAAGATGGACCTGACATAGTTCAAGATGTAACTGTACAGGTTTCTCCAAAAGGATTAGACATGATACAGAAAGCGATGAATAATAATGACAATAAATCAAAACCCTAAAGGCGGAACTGAATTACAACAAGATTATTTACATAAATATGTAGATAATAAATTATTATCTGAAGTTCAGATATGTACATCTGTGCCAGGCAAAGTACCTTTGCATCCTACAAAAGTAAATATTCTATGGCAAAAAAATTCTTACGATCAAAGTAATTTATATCATTGGTTTAAAGATAAATCTAATCACGACAAATACGATTGGTATGTTTTTAATAGTCATTGGAACTATGAACATTTTAGAGATCATTTTGATATACCTACTCATAAATCTGTGGTTATTAAAAATGGTATAGATAAAATAGGTAAGTCTGCTCCTTATCAAAAAGGTCAACCTATAAAAATTATTCATCAAAACACGCCTTGGCGAGGACTATCTGTATTATTAGGAGCCATGCAGCTGGTTAAAAACCCATTAATAAGTGTAGATGTTTATTCTTCTACAGAAGTTTATGGTAAAGATTTTTATGATCAAAACGATCACGCTTATAAAGAACTTTACAAACAAGCAGAAGAATTACCTAATGTTAATTATATTGGTTACAAACCCAATGGATTTATAAAAGATCACATACATAATTATCATATGTATGTGTATCCAAGTATATTTGAAGAAACGTTTTGTATATCTTTATTAGAAGCTATGGCTGCAGGGTTGTATTGTATTACAACT
>JGI25132J35274_1000473_pt1 | contig 10863 bp, 7 predicted proteins | sample ETNvirenome_6_30_FD_35274 | JGI IMG/M metagenome (IMG submission 35274)
GTCGTCATCTCTTGGCCTTCAGCGTCCTTGACCTTCACCGCAGGAATCTGCCGAACAAGTGGCCGCAATGCGGCCACAGGTACCGGGAACTGTATTTTCCTCGACGAGTAACGTCAGGCTGATCGGCAGGCTTTGGCGGAACTGCCGGTGCTGGCGGCGCTACCGGGCTCTCATCGACCGGTGTTTCGTATGGCGAGGTTTCGCTGAAACCATATCGTGAGTCATCAATGACGTCAGACACACCACTCGTGCCCCCTCCCGCACGCAGTGCTGCGCCCTCACGCCCTGGCGTGACGCCACCGCCCGGCCTTTTCGCCGTACCTTGCGACGGCCTCTCCGCAAGACCAGACTTGCTTTTTGGCGGGGCAGCCTCTTTCTTACCCTCCTCGGCAGGAGCAGGCTCGGCTGCAGGGGCAGGTGCCGGCGCAGCCTGTAGTGCTTGCTGGAGAGGCGGAAGCGCCTCTTCGCGGTAGGTCGCACGTCCTCGCTTGCCAGGGGCTCCAGCCTTGCGGCGTGTTCGGCGCTCTCTGCGAGACGACCGAGCGGTCTCCTCAGGCGGTAGCGCCTTAGGCTCTTCAAGAATGTCGCGTACGTTGATGACCGAGTAGGTGGGGTTTCCGTCTTCGTCGCGGCCAATCATGTTGAACTCGGCCATCGACTGACCAGTCTTGCGCCGGCCCAACTCGCCCGTAATCTTCTTGCGAGCGACCTCCGCGGTCAGCGTCACGCCCTCAGGGATGGCAATACCCACGTCGTCGACCCGAAGACCTTCCTTGAAGCGGTCGTCGAAGGCCATGAGTGCGTTACCGGCATCTCCCTTACGAGACCGGGCGTTGTCTGCTGCGATAGCCGCGTACTCCGGATTGCTGGCATACGTCTTCAACTGTGCAATCTGCTCAGGTGCGTCGATTGTCTTTACGACCTTGCGGTCCTGACCGATGAGAACGACCTTCCCAGTGTTGACGTCGACCAGGACGCTGGAGCCCTCGAACCTCTTTGCGAGAGCGTCGTTGCTGCTCCGATAGCCTTTGTCGATGACCTGCATCTCCGACGCAAGCCCAGGCACTGCCTGCGCAAGGAGGTCACGAGCGTTCTGGTTGTCGAGGTCGATCTCACGAATCGGGTACGTCTTGGTATCCCCGAGAGCCTCGTTACCTCTTTCCTCGAGTTCTTCCTTGGTGAGGTAGCGCGTGTTGCCGTCTTTGTCGGTCACCGTGAACGAGACACGACGGGCCTCCGCCCCTTCTCCAAGCGTCACCGTCCGGTCGGGATCGACCACGATGAGTTCAGCCGTCACTCCAGACGGCTGAACTGGACGCCGCGTACCTTGACGGATGGCACGACCAAAGCGGCGCATCTGCCCCGGCGTCGGCATCTGTCCAGGCAAGACGTTCAGTCCACGAGACCGCGCGTATTCAGCAAACGACGGGTTATCGGCCAACTTCTTTCGGAGGTCGACCTGCTTCAGGTACGCCTTGCCGATGGTGCTGTCGAGCACGTCCTTCTTGCTCTTGTACTTGTCGAGCGGGCGGCCCGAGGAATCAACGCCGTCGAGAAGTGCGATGCGGTCGTACTCGAGCGTATCCATGACGGAATCGCCAAAGCGAGCGACTGTGGCCTCTTCTGCAGTCATCCCGCCCGTGGGGTCCTTCAACTTCGACTGCTCACGCTGAACCAGACCCTCGGCCGAGTCACCGAGAATCCCATGCTTCGTCAGCGACAGGCTGTGAGCGCTTCTGAGTGCCGCATCGATGTCAGACTGGTTGACTTTGCCGCCTGCTTTCTTCTTATCGACAAGTGCCTGGAAGGCGGCTTTATCGCGTTTTGCCACTTCGAGTTGCACTCCACGAACTGCCGTTCCCTCGATCACATCTCTCAAGAGCCCCTGCTGCGTAAGGTCTGCCTTTGGAATACCGAGAGGGTCCAGCATCGACTCGACCGCTTCGTCAATCTGGCTCTGCAGTGCTTCGTTGCCATCGACGTAGTTCTGAGCCCATGAGTACGAAGTAAACTCCGGGTCGTCGTCATCGAACTTTGCCTGGTAGTCCTTGTAGGCTGCGTCCGTCAGGCCCGGAGACTGAAACGCACCAACTCGATCACTCTGTCCGGACTTGTCCAAAAGTGCCTTGGCTACCAAGTACTGGCCTCCTGACGCCCCCGAGAGATTGCCGGCGCTGGTTGGCTCGAACATGTCTGCATTCGCAAACCGAGACCCAGACAAGAGGTCGTGAATATCGCCCTGGTCGGTCTCCTTGATCTGACGCAGAAGAACCTGAACCGAGCCGGGCACCTTCTCGATGGTCTTGAAGGTCAGATCGTCAATGACCCTGTCGGCTTCCTTGACACTGTCCTTGAATACATCGACCGAAGCGTCGTTGGCCGTGGCCGCCTGCCGGATGAGGTGTCCCATGAACGTGTCCATGGAACCTTCGATAAGNTTGGCGTAGTCTTNGAGGCCGTTTGCCCTCGCCTCTGCCATCTTTTCTTCGTAATCTTCCATCTTCTGGCGGATCTCTTCGCGGTTCTTCGTCAAGAACTCCCGCGCGTCTGCCGCCGCACTTGCCGACCAACTGCCGTTTTGGACGCCCGCCTTGATGTATGCAAGCAGATCTGTATACGTCATGACTACCGCCTTCCGCTGTCGTCGTTTTGCTGCCCAGCGATGAGAGCATCCACCCGGGTCTGCATGAGTTGTTGTGACGGGGTGAGGTCTTCAAAGTCAGTGCCCGCCTTAATCGCAGCCTTGTAGTCCTCGTTCCGGTTCATCAACTGCTGCCCGGTAATACCCGAAAGCTGCGTCGCGGCTGTCGGAGACGCCATCTGAATCGCAGTGCCGCCGACGGTGCCTGCAACCTGGCCATACATCGGGGCCATCGTCGCCTGCTTGATGGCCTTGGGGTCAATCGCCTGCGCCTGCATCTCAGTCTGCAGCGCCTGACCCGTCAGCGCCTGGCGCTGCGCGGCTTTGTTCTGCGCTTCCTGCGTGCTCAACTGGTCAATCATCTTCTGCTGCTCAGCCATCGAAGCCTGCAGCGATGCCTGCAACTCGGACTCGAGTGCCGCCGACGGACTCTGTCCGCCGCGCTTGGCTTCATCACGAGCCTGCTGACCCAGAGCCGCACGGTCCAGAGCCGCCTCGGTCTTGAGCGTGCGCTTCTGCGCTGCTGACATGCCGCCCTGCAACTTCGACGCTTCAGACCGTAGTGCCTTGGCGTAGCGGTTGGCAGCCCGCTTCTGGGCCTGCGCTTGCTTCTGAGCAGCCTTGCCTGCGGCAACGCCAGATGCGATCTGACCACCCGCAGCAACCGCCGCACCTACGCCCATGATGACCAGAGCAGCCATTTCAGACCTCCGTGGGTGAGATTAGCACGGTCACCGGAATGCGACGACGCGAGCATTGCGGCATCCGATGCCCAGCCGCTGATAGAGTTCAAGGTTCTTCTTTACGTCGAAGTCGCTCTTGTCATATCTGAGCACGGTCTCACGCAAGAACGTAGCGACACCGCCCCCAGACGCCCTGGTCGGCTTGACGTAGAAGCCGAGGTACGCCTCGTGGAAACCTCGCCCAACGTCAGTCTGTAGATAGCTGAGGTTCATGAACGACGCCTGCTCCGCCTCAGTCGAGTACGGAGCACTGTTTGGGCCACCGGACGTTACGGTGTAGTCTTTGACCGCCCGCTTGAACCAGGTCATCGGGTACTCTCGTCGCCAACCGCGTTGTTCGACACCGTCTACAAACAAGAAGGTCTGGATGCTTCCACCTTCGGAAGAAAACACTGCATCATCACCCGTACCTGTCTTGCTCAAACCAAGCCATTTGGCGACGTAGAAGAAAAACGAGATGTTCCAGCGAAGAGCTGCAGCGTCAAATGGGACGTAGACCCGAAGCCCACAGCCCGGCATTGATTGATTTTTTCCGACCGCTATTCCATTAGTGCTGACGGTAGTCTGCCCACTGACGTCGCTCAGGTTGTCAAGCGTGTGCCACCCGCCGTCAAAACGAGTCTTGACCACCTGCTCGGGCTGCAGATGCTCCTGGCGCAAGGTGAAGTCAGACCCTCCGTTTTCGGTAGACTGTAGTTCAATGCCACCGTTGGGTTCAGAGTACAGCCCTTTGGCTGGCGTCTTGTCGTACAAAGACTTGTTGAGGTCATCGACCGGGAGTGCCGTGTTGTCGATAAACGTCGTAGGGAGAATCACCTGTGCCATGCGTACCTCACGACTTCATCGCAACAGCGTTGATGGTCGTCGAAGATGGGATGAAAGACGCAGGTGCGTCCGCAGAATCACTGCCCATCCATGCGGCTGCTGCGAATACCGCAACAGATGTCACCCGACGCGTCAGCGCCTTGGAGTTTCCTGCGGCGTCTACACCACTGAAATCGATGTACGCCGTGACAGGAACATCGACGTAATCGCCCGGAGCATCCCCGGAGGTGACAGTGTTGGACCCGTTTTCGCCGTAGCGTGACAAGTAGTTGAGGCCGATCGTTGATGAATGCGGAGACATCGCGGTCGTTGTCTTGTCTGTTTGGTACGCGATGTAGTTGTTGCTGTTGACCCAGGCGAGACTTGGACGGAAGAAGTAGTACGCCCCTTGGTCGGCATCGAAAAGGGCGATCAAAAACACCGCCGCAGCCAAGTGCATCTGATTCTGCTTGAGTGTTTTGTGAACCAGACGCTCAATGAATACGTTTGCCTCAATGGTCAGTACGCACTCAAGCGGTGTGGATGTACCGTCCAAAGAGTCAGACAAAAGTGCTGCGTCAAGAAGCTTCCACAATGAACCGACGCGAAAAAGGTCTTGTGAAGCAGAAAACGATCGGGACCCAGCCGTTGGGTATTCAAAAGGAAAAGAAGTCGACGTAACTTTCGGAGTGCTGAAGTTTTGACTGGCAGCCGTGGCCAGCACCGAAGAAAACCCTTCGAGGTGGTCTCCGTTGATAGCACCTCGCGCGACTTGAAACGACTGAATGTCATTGATTTCACTGGCGACCTTTTGCAAGCGGTCATCTACCAGAGACTTCTTTGTGACTACGTCCTCGTCTTTAAACGAAGAAACTACTGCAGGGGTTCCAAACACTGCCGAGTCAATCGGCTCAATGGGGATATCCGTCACCGACATTTGTCGAGAATAGATGTAAACCCGGCTTTCATCTGGAATGTACGTCGTCCCGCTAACAGGTGCCCCAACTTCAGGGGGCGGAGGGGTAAACGACCTACGACGTCCTGTAGGTACTCGACGCACAACAAGTTCTACTACGTGGTCTCCCGGCTCCACATCAATAGATGCAGTCAGACGGACACTGAACATCGGAATGTTGATCGCATCAGGCCTTTCGCGAAACGCCGCAAGACCTGGCCCTGAGATTCCCGCACTCCCAACGGGCGAGCTTTCATCTCTCGGATTTACGATACGTGCCGGAGTAAGGGGAGCCCTTTCGTTGTCGAAGCGTCCCGTAATGGTTTCAGTAATCACTACTCCATCGACGCGCAGCGCATACTGAATCTGCGCGGGATAGTAGAGAACTGCGACAGGTGACGGAAATGGACTACAAGAGTCCAAAGAGTCCAAAGACTGCGAGGCTGACGGCGCTGAACCATCAGCAATCACCGACATGCTTACCGGCTGGTTGATAACCGGGCCGGACAAACTGATGTACCTAATCTGAATGGTAGATGCGGCGGAAGCCGTAGTCTTTGATCTGAAAGTCAGCACTCGACCTTCTGCCGATACTACGTATTCTTCGTTGAACCTACGGTCTGAGGCAATTTTCCTTGCGATTTCTTTGCTTTGGTTAGCAAGGCTGTCAAAGTTACGTGCGTCAGTAATCCCGAACGATACTGTTCTTACGTATGAATCGAAAGTTACCGTTACCTCAAGCAGAGCAGCCGCGCTTTTACCAAGCAAGCCGTTTTTAAGTTCGGGGTCGTTAAATATTGGAACAGTTGTTTCATACGCCGCGTTAGAACCGTCGTACTTGCCTGCATAGCAGTGAGTAGCCTGCGCTGTAATCGACAGGGAAGACGCCCCTGTAGCCACTTCAACAATCATGTCTTCTGAGCCCGTAACCGGCGTCCACCCAGTTTCTTGCTCGAGCAGAAACGTACCAGGCGCATCAGGCTGCGGACTCTTACCGGAGCTGCTCCCCGAAGCATGAGCCATCAAAGGGTCTACATCAACGGTAGCGATCTTCGTCTTAAAGAACGTGCCCGCCGCAGCAGACAGCGCAGGGTCCAGCGGAGCCCGGATGTTGTGAGGACCAAGGTGACCGTTCAGTCGCTCTGCGGCGACCTGCAAAGCGTCGTTCAACTCGACGGTGTCAAGCGGCTCGCCGTCCTTGAACAAGCGTTTCGGGAACAGGTAATCGCCAGGCATCTACTCGTCCTCGCCCAGAGGAATCCGGGCCAGTTGGTCGCCCATGGTCGCGAACGACGTCTGGAATGCGAACGACGCGATGTGGAACGGTGTGTCCGACTTCAACTTGAAGGCCCAGGTGTTGACGCTCTGCAGCCCGATGGGCACTCGTCGCCAGTACAGCCGACGAGCATGCGTCTTGCCTTCACCCAGGATGAACTCTCCGAGAAGGTCTTCGACACCGACGCCCAGCGCCTTGAGATTCCGCGGGCTGTCTGAGTCTGGTGCGAATGAACCATTCGAGAACACCTCAACGCCGATGGTCTCATTGACCTCGTCGATCATACCGATGTAGAGGTTGTGAACGTGAATGGGCTGCAGTGCGTTGTCATCGCCACGGAGCCACGCACTCTGGAACTCATATGTGAGGTCTGGGCCTGCGCCTGCCGTTGTTTCGTGACTCATGACGTAGACGTCGTACGCAGTTTTGATGCTGATAGATGCGCTGAGTTCAATGTCGTCGGTGAACGACGTAACCTTCTTATCGATTCCGCCGGCAAACAGCACCAGGTATCGGTAGTCATCGGTGACGCACATGTCGTTGATCTTGTAGCCAAGTTCAATCTCGCGCCATCCCTGACCGTCGAAGGCAAGAATCAGTTCGTTGTCGAACGACCCCGCCTTCGCCACAGCGCACCGGTAGTCACGGCTCTCAGGCTCGATGACCGACACGGCATTCCGAAGCGACCCGGTTGCCAGTTCCGTCTTGACCAAGCGGTGGATCGGATCGCTCAACTTCATCAGACCCTTCTCCGGATTCCACCCGTAGAAGGCATCTCGACTCAACCAGATGAGCGTACCGTCAGGCAGTCCCTGCACGGACCGAGGTGCGACACAGCCAATGCCTCGCACCATGACAATCGGGGGTGCCATCGGGTCCGTGATGTCAATCATCGCCCGTTCAGTGAACGCGATGAGCCGACCAGCATGACTTGCGAGCGCAGTCACGATGGCACCGTCAGGGTCCGGCGTCGTCGCAAACTCCGCAGGGAAGGTGCCGGGGTATCCGACTTCGCTGCGCATCACGTACGGACCCTCAGCGATGACCAAGGCTCCTGCGTGCGACGTCATCGAACTGAACCGCGGGACAGGCATGTAGTCCTTGGCGGGCTCACCCAAACGGCTGTCAGGAACATTGTCGGCGTAAACGAAGTTCTTGGTACCTGCCATCCGGGTTACCAAACGGTAGGTGCCAGGGAACCGATTGCCATCTGGAGTACGGTACAGCCGCGTAGCCACCGCATGCTCAGGCGCATCACCAGAACCCTTGACTACGAACTGCCGAGGCAGATCGTCGATCTTGGTGCTCTGGTCGTACTTCTTCAGGTTGCCGATGACATTGCTGCCACTGAATACATCTTCTTCTTTGACAAACGCGTTGGCACGCTGAAGACCAATTGAAATCTCCACACTCTCGCCGGACAACGGCGATATGTTTCCGTGGATGTCTTCGTATGCCGCAGCGTACTTCCAACGACCAGCGAGCACTGCGCCGTCGTTGTTATCGACGTAGTCGCCGATGGTTCCAATACGACCGGGCCAGGTGTAGCCATCCTGGTTCGGGTAGTCCTTGGTGGAGTTACCCGGCTGGAACGGACCTGCCGCTTCGGGAGGTCCTGGAGACTTGTCGAAACCCAGCGGCACGACCATACCGTCGTAAGAGATGACCAGTGGCGGGTCGATGCCGTTGGTCCAGACGATGGTGTTGTTGACCACCGTGAACATGTCAGGGTAGCCCGCACGGCCATCATCAGTCAGGCCGTCATAGATTCGTTTCCACGCACGCCGCCAACCCGCATGTAGATACAAGCCGGTACCAGCCCTGACCACAAGCGTTGGTGCCTTTCCCTGCAGCAGCCCTGCGTGAAAGATGCCGTAGATCGTAGTCGGGTTGTCGAACCCAGCGAACCGACTAAACAAGTCGAATCCGTCAGGAAGTTGCACCGCACCACCAGCATACTGGTTTCCACCGCGGTCAGGCTCGTACGAGCATGAGCCTCGAATCGCCCGGAGGGTTCCCTCCGGAGTCAACTCGAGATTCTTGATCTTGTACGCAAGGTTCGTCGGAGCGTACTGGACCTGAGCCTGTCCGCTCTGAATGCGGACCTGCGAGACCGCGCGCTGACCAGGCCCAGCCATCGACTACCCCTTCGACTTGAACTCGTTCCAGACCTCGCCGAGCAGCACGTTGCCCTCGTCGCTATCAAGGACCGGGAACTTACGGCGACACCGCGCACGCCAGGTAGCGTGATGCTCCTGACCCTTCGGCTCGGGAAGAGCCGACTTCGGAGGCAACGCCGACACAGGCTCAGGCGGAAGCGCCTTCTTGCGCTCGACCCACTTGTTCGAGTCCTTGTCCAACTCGAGATGAGGCGGGGCAAACAAGAACGCCTCGTCGCTCCACCGCCATTCCACCGGACGCCAGTCCGTATGATGNANNGCCTGNGTNAACCGNGACGAAGACANCGNAAAGAAGTCTTCGTTGGTGACGAGCATCCCGTCCCAGTGACCTCCGTCGCGGACGTTGACCCACACGAGCATCGCTTCGTAGCGACCCATGTATTCGTCGTCGCGGCAGAAAACCTGACCGATTTTGGGAGGACTGCCGTAGTGAGGTGCCTGTGCCATGCTGTTGCTCCTTTAGATGACGCCGAAGTGTATCACGCTCAGCCCTCGCTGAACGTGCCGTACCGGTAGCGAGGACGAATGTCGCCCCAGGCACGGTTTTCGACGATGCCGTTGTTGTCGCCGTGCTGCGAACGGAAGCGGCGCACCAACTGGCGGTACAGCGTACGATGCTTGACCTCGCTGCTCTGGTCGACACCATCCAGCCGGCTCATGTAGGCGAGAGCCAGTTCAAGGAAGGCACTGAATGCTTCCTGCTTGACAGGCACCTGATCCTGGTCGTTGACCAGTTCTTTTGGCTGCATCAGCACCTGAGCGTCGAGATCGTAGTTCTGGTCTGGCGTCGGCCAGATGTGGTAGGCGTAGTAGCCTGTGGTCTTGACCAACTGGCGAGACTGGTCGGGAACAATAGCGGAACGACCTGACACTTCCTGGAACCTACCCTGCCAGGTGAAGTTACTGACGAAGTGCTTGGCCACTGTCATATCCGCAGCGATTGGGTCCATGTCCAACGGGTTCAACTCTGCCAGCAGGTAGAACTTTCCGTCGGATTCAACCCGGTTGAGCCGAGCACTCGCGGGAATGATGTTGAACGCCGTACCCGTTACGCGTCCAGTCTCGGAGAACTTCTTGTTCGGTCCGTAGTCTGGATAAACTGCAAGTCGCCGCACATAAAGCCGCAGACGCAGTCCACTCCGACCGTAACGAAGCGGCGCACTGCTCGGCGGGTTGGTATAACTTCCGTCGAGCGGAACACCGTCGACAAACCCGACGAAGTCGAGCATCTCCTCGAGGTTGCTCATTTCGATAGAGATGGCCCGAGCCGCCTTGTACGCACCAACCGCCGGAGCCAGTGGGTTGACCGTGTCGAACTCTGTCGCGTGGTCGAAGACTTCGCTGATGGGGCTGGGCGCGCTCTCCCACTCAGGGTCGGCAAACAGGCTCTGAGTCTCGCCCCACTCCTGCTCTTTGCGGCCCCACGCGTACGTGTAGCAAAACTCAAACTTGCCTGCGGGCATCGGTCCCGCCCAAGGAAGGTTGACCCCGGTAGGAAGAAGTTGGGTAGGACCTGTCGCCTGCAGAGACCTGACCCGAGGAGATTCTGTCGGGGTGGGCAACTGGAAAAACCGCCCTCGCCAGAAGTCAGTCGGTCGACCCTGTACGCGCTGCCGAAAGTCTGGGAGGTACTCTCGGCGAGCAGTGCCGCTGCTGATCTGACCCACCAACTGCTCGCTGTCATCGAACAACTGCATGGGTGTCAGAATCTCAATCGCGTTTGCCGGAAGAAAGAACTCCGGCTGGTAGATGCGAAAGTCGTACTCAGTGGATTCGTCCGTCTCAAACCATGGGCGATCGAGGCTGACATAGTACACACCGCCGGCCAACCACCACTCACGACACTGGCGGCGACGAACACGACCTTCACTGTCGGTGACTTCGAGATGCATGATGCCATCCCAGGTGCGGTCAACAATCGGTATCCACGCCCCAGAACGAACGAACTGCAAGACCTTAATATCCGAGGTCGACTTGATCTTCGCGTTGATTTCAGCGTCGCTGCCCACGATGCTCTTACGGACATGGATGTGCTTGTCCTCGGGGACCAACGCCTCGGGGACTTCGCCAGACAGGTCACGCAGCGCCCGCAAGATGCACGTGTTCACCCGACCGTCGAGCGTCTTGCCCGTACTGGCCCATGACCGGTCGTTGTAGATGTAGTCCCGTGCGGCCTTGAGACTGGTGTCCATGTGACCCTCTCGCTGTTTGCGGGCAGTGTATCACGCAGAACGCCCCCGCCAGCACGAGGCCGACGGGGGCGT
>JGI25132J35274_1000474_pt1 | contig 10836 bp, 10 predicted proteins | sample ETNvirenome_6_30_FD_35274 | JGI IMG/M metagenome (IMG submission 35274)
ATAGTGAACTTACTAGGTGTTCCACCAGAAACAGCGGCTCCTGTATGGGCACCGGCAGGTGTTGTTATTGTTAATGCCATATTTAGTTTCCTCCTTAAATACTAAGATAGATTTCCTATCTATTTATTATACTAGAATTAAGTTATTTTCTTTTGAGAGCTTCTGCTATTTCATCTCTCTTCTTACTTCCGGGGCTTCCATCATCAAAATTCTTGTACCCCATCTTCTTTGCCTGTGCTGTAGCAACCGCAAACGGACTATCTACAGCCTCTAGTCTAAAAAATCCGCTACCTTTTCTATAGTTCCCTTGTAATCAGATGATTTGTGGAAACATATCTCACATGGGCAACTTGATTTATAAACATGTTTCCCTTGTTGTGCCATCCAACTGAAAAGGTCATCGACTGATTTTGATAAAGATATTTGAATTTCTCCTGAATTTTGAGTACCTGTACTTCTCATTCTTTGTCCCGCTATGAACGAAAGCAAATTATTAAACCCTTCCGTTGTATTCAGCTTAGATACTGGAGTCTCTGTAGAGTTTCCCCCTTCGATAACTCCTCTTTTAGTATACTTCCCTAATTGTGGTTTAGTTAAAGCTTCGTCATAATGCCTTACTCCCAAATTACTCCCAGCTTCATTTACAGCCCATGGGACATATTTATGTCCAAATGGTGATGGGTCATCTTCTATTACAGGTGTATACCTAGCATTCTCAGGTTCAAGTTCAGCCGGAAATCCATATCTGTCTAACAATCTATGGTGTTCATCTTGTCGTGCTTGAGTATTATACAAAGTTGGGAATTGTTTATTATCAATGTCTTCTTTCTGCATAAAATTCATAAATGATTTCATAAAATCTATTTCATTGTTTTCTTTCATAACTAGTTCAACCCCCTTTTNAAAACCGTTTCCGTTGTGGGTGTTCTCACTATGCTTGGAACACCAATAATCTGATTCTATTGTTCCTGTTACAATTGAACAGCTTTTGTCTTCTTTATTGAAGAACTCACATGTGCCGCAATTGAATCCAGCTTCTAACTGTCCGTCAGTTGCTTTTTGATAATTTACATCTTCAGGGTCTAATTTTTCCTGAACATGTTCTCCATCGTCATCTGTATCTTCTTTGACTAAACAACTACCATCTATACATGTAGAAGTAGTAGTTTCATCTGACTTTATGATATCAAAAGAAGCTGCTTGGTTAACACCTTTCTCACAAACTGTAACCTCAGCAAGTTCTAATTCGTCTACTTGCATTACATCTTGTAATCCTTTTTGTATATTCTGTGTCTTTAAAGCACTTCCAGCTATACTATAGCTTTTTAATTTACCACTACCTATTTGTTCAGCTACCTTTTTGGCAATCTTAGTGTCATTCCTAAGCTCTGTTATAAAAAATAACCCATCCCCATTTACTCCAGATTTGAATATTTGACCACTCTTACTTATATATGCTGGTAAAGCCCAGCCGACTTGAACATCGGAGTGTAATACCATCGCATTCCTAGTTCTAAAGTTAGCCATGTATTTGTCAAAGGCTTTGTCTAAAGCGTTAGTAGTAATTAAGTGACCTTCTCTATCAACCATTTCAATTGACGCTGGACCCCCGATAACTAAATTATCGTCATCAGATATCCCCATCTTATTTAATTCTTTAGAATATTTTGAATTTTCAGGGTATGCTCTAGATAATGTGAGCAGTTCTGCAGGAGACGCAATACCGGCTTTATGAAGTCTGGTATACTCATTCAAAGCATCAGAAATATCATCTATAGATACTTTCCCATTAACTGCTTTTTCTAAAAATACTACCGAACCCTCCCCAGAGTCTAATAAGTTATTAGCTAAGTGTAAGGGTGTGTCCCAGTTATCTGGGCTAGGAATAGTTCCTATATCAGTAGCTACATATTTTATTTCTTCAGTTGTCATATTATTAGTCCGCTATTCCCCAAATCACTCCAGTAAGTGTCGGAGTATTCTGGGCTGCTATCATTGATATTTTTCCTCTAAAGTCTAAAGGCAGTTCACAATTAAAGGTGTCCCCACCATAAATCGGAATACCATTAGTAGAGGTTGCTGTTTTGTCGAATGCTAAATAAATAATATCTGCGGCTGTACCAGACCTATTCGTAAACTGAACACCTCTGATTACAGACATAGAAGGTTTTTTTATTGATGTAGAAGCATTGGTAGCTCCAGTCCATTCATAAAGATTACCCTCAGCACTTGTTTGGTTACCATCTACATAAGTTGAAACTGCTGTAGTGTCTTCTCTAACCTCAAACATAATTTTATCTATGTAGAAGTTGATGTTGTGTTGAGCTTGTGTAACTACATATAATCTATATGAAGCCGCATCTGTGTTTGCTGGTATTGTATAGGAAGTAGTTATTCTTGTAAAACTAGTATCCAAACTAGAACTTCCAGAAGAAGCTAACTCTGTACCAGATGAATCTGTAATGTTAATTTCTACTGTCCCAGAAGCAGAAGCACCTCTATGTTCACATTGAACTGTAATATGTTGAGGGTTTACACTTCTTGCAATCTTTGGGGACTCCCAGTAAAATCCTTCACCCACTGCTGAGTTAGCAGGGTTTACTAAAAGTGATGCAGACCCTTCGGCAGCTTGCCCTGTATCTCTTGCAATTGCAGAACCTGTTGCTGTGTATATTGACACGTCTGTGCCTTCGATTCCCGGATTTGTTACTAAGTTGACTGCTTTCTCTCCGCCATTTGCAACGATAGAGTACACGTCTTCAGCGGTAGTACTTGCAGCATTTGAGATTGCTACATATCTGTTAACCGGATGTACCGAGCTTCTTGTGGAACTATCTATGTCCCACTCTCTATAATCCGTATGTCTTTCATTAGCCATTTATAAAATCTCCTATTTATTTACATTTATGATAGCTACAAAGCTACCTAAAACAGCGGAAGTGTGTACAACTAGTATCCCTATAGCTACTAGGATACTTTTCATTCCATACATTTTGTTACGCCATTGAGATATATCATCGACTTTAGTTTCAACCTTCTCTAAATTCTTAGAGAGATTTTCATTGAGGGCGTTCTGACTTGATATATAAGAATCTAATCGTTCCATATAAACCGCTAAATTCACTTGTGTGTCCTTGTCGGGCACTTATCAGTCCTCACAAAATGTTGTTTATAAATTAGCAGGGGGACCGAAGTCCCCCCACAAGTATCATCTCTAAACTTTATGAGTTTAGGTCAGCTATTTTTGATTGTACAAAAATGTTGTTACATCGCATCTCAGCCATAGTGTAGAGTAATCCTCTAACAACTAGTGCATTTGCTGCAAAGTAATCTCTGTTTTCAACGTACTGTGTAGGTTGAGCAACAGCAATTTCAATGTAATCAGTATCCAAAACGTAAACGTTTGAACCAAGAACTGCATCAGCTGATGATACAGACTTAGGTGTGTCAGCGTCTGGGATAATTGGAATACCTTGATAAGTAGCCAATACTAGTCCAGTTCTTGTACCGGGGAAAGTCTTTTCAGACCCTACACCAACTTGGTACTCTTCTTGTCCTAAGTATCTTTGGTTACTGTTTAGCAATCTTTCTAAGTTAAAGTATTGGTCGTGTCCCAAAAGGATTAGTTTTGGTTCTCCACCATTCTCTCTAATTTTTTGGATTGCAGTGTCTAGTAAGTTTAGACTTAGAGCTCTTCCTGTTCCTGAGTTATAAGAAACAGAAGCACCAGCATTCCATTGTCCTGCTGTTCTGCCTGCTAAAGTTAGGTCATAAGCTCTTGTTCTAGCTTCACCACCACCAACTGCAGCACCATCTTCTGAAATAATATCATCGATAGATGTTAAACCTGCTCTGTTGTAAATGTAAGCTACGTCACCATCAGCGAATGTAGTACCTGAAGCAACTGTAACCGCACCAGTAGATGTGTTTACAGCAGAAACAACTGAACCAGAAGTTCTGTCGTGTCCTGTAGCTGATACGTCGTATTGAGCTACTGNGTCACCAATCTTGAAGTTCTTAGCAATTGCTGCTGGAACTGTGAATGATGTTGATGAACCAGCTGATGTCAAGTAAGCTGAACCAGCTAGAAGCTCTTCGTTCATTTCTTTGATGTGGTCTAACTGAGCGTTTTCGTTTTCCAACGCAAGAACATCCCCAACACCACCTTCTAGTTGTGCAGTGAATACTGATTTCACTGAAGCACCGAATGTAGTTGAAACTATTCTAGGTAAACTAGAAATTGTTTCTATGTTGGAAACGTCAACTGTTGGTAAACTTCCAGTTTCAGTTACTGGTCTTGAACGGCTAGAACCTCTATCAGTTCTTACCCTCCAACCAGCTGTGTTACCCCAAACTACTCTTGGGATAGCGTTGAAGAATCTAGTTTGGTTGTTTAGTGCTTGCCAAACTTTTCTTCCATATGTTGTGTTGAATATTCCTGTAGCAGAGTCTACTGTAAAGTATGATTGTTTCTGAAGGTATTCTGGACCGAATACAGACTGATACAGACCTCTTTGAGACTGTGCAAGATATTCACTTAAACTTGGGTTTGCCATGTTTATAATCTCCTATAGTTTGTTTTGATTAACCTAATAGTTCTCTAGGAACACCGTCAGTGTTTCCAGTTTCTATTTGGTGTTGCATTCTTCTGAGCTCTGAGTAAGAAAGTTCAGCTAATTGAGCTGGTGTGTCTTCAACAGCAGCAGATTTTTGAATAGGTGTAGAACCATCTACTCCCAATCCGTTAACTGTTTTTGGAGCTTGCAATCCAGTTTCTTCCCTGAATCCCATTTTTCTTAGTCTTGCTTCAGATTCGTTTTGGACTGCTTTGGAAATATTAGCTTCTGTGTCAGCAAGTTGTTTTTTCAAAGTTTCTAGCTGCTTCTGCATTTTTTCCATTTCGTCCTCATCATCGTCCATTCCCTTCTCTTCTACAGGTTCGTCAGATGCATCGTCATCATCGTCCTCTTTGTACATTCCCTTCTCTTTCTCATCTTTGTCGTCGCCATGCATTCCTTTTTCCATGTCGTCGTCATCATCGTCACTACCCATGTCGGCAGCTTGGATTGTGTTTTGCTGGTCTTCTATTTTAGAAGAAATCGCAGCAGCGGATTCTGAATCATCAGAATTTTGAGGAGTTCCACCAGTTGGTTTTGCCTTTCTTTCGTCTCCACTAANGTCAGCTCCAGCATAACTGTCACCTTCACCAGCTTTCAACATAGCAACAACTTCAGTGGCAACTGATTTAACGAGTTCTGATTGGGCTTTTGCCATTTCTTTCTCGTTCTCTTCAGCCTCTGCTTCTTCCTCTTCCTTAGCCAATCTTATGTCCATTTTTTGTAGGACTTCGGCTACAGCAGCAAGAGCAAGGTTAGTACCCTCCATTTGCTTCTCAAGTCTGTCTGAGATATCTGCCATAGTATTTACCTCCTATGTCTTTTGTTTGTATTTCATTGACATAAAAGGTTGGTCTAAGCCACCTCCGACCTTTTTAGAATGAAAATATAACGTTATATTTAACGTTAGTATATTATACTACGGAAAACAGAAAATCCTACTAAAAGTAGTTAGTATTATAATATAAAACTAATTATTCCGTTTCTGGAAGACCTTTTGTGTCTAATTGAATCATTTCATTACGAAAATCATATAAAGGAACTTGTAAAAGTTTTTTGAGTTTATCACATTGGTTCCCTTCTGGAAGTGATGCTTCTACTAAATCTAATATTTTCCCGACCATCTTAGAGTGTCGGGCTATTATATATTCTTGTGTGGGTGTTATTTTACTTACGTCTACCATTTTAGGTGCCTCCTTACTTATCTTGTTGCATTATAGCTGCTAAATTAAATCCAAAACCTTCTAAATATTTGCGTTCTTTNTTTGTCAAAGAAGTTAAAATTTCTTGATACGCCTGTGTTATCCATGGCTTACCTTCAAAAGCCTTATCTGTAGTATACCACCCTCTTGGAGCCTTATCCCATTTCCTGATTCGTTGGTTTCTAAAGTTCCTACCTTCTGGGTAACTAACTGGTCTGTTAGAACTTCCCTTATATGCACCTGTTTTTATTGGATTTTTATATCTCCTAATGTGGTCTTTCGGAAATTGTATGTAATCCCCAGCGTCTTCAGGCTCCCCATCATGTAATCGTTTAGCATATGGGGCAGAATAATTTATTGAAAATCCTGTATCACTTATACTCACCGACCCAGACTTTTTTAGATTACCTGTATCTCCTTGAGGCACAAGTTGTTGAGCTCGGTCATAGACTTGGTTAGCTAATGTGGTTAAACACGCTTTTCTAAATCCTTTACTGAACTCATTCCACAGTTTGGTTTGTTTCGCAGATAACGTCATACATTATTATACTGCCTATCCCTCTAAATCCGTCCATTTCTCAGGAATGTTATCTATAAATTTTCGTTTACTTGAATCATAACGGTTCAAATAAATAACATCTCTACCTACATAGCCATACTTTGGGTGCCAATAAGTAACTATTTGTTTAGGTTTAGTNGCTGCTTGTAGTCGTTGGAGAGCAAACTCATCAGGACCTTTCATGGTTCCACATATGTGTAACTCACCTGTACCTATGTCTAGTTCATCAATCCTATGGAAGTGNCCAATCATCACGCTATCAAACTCCTGCTCTAAATCTTCATCAAGAGCCCCTTCTATCTCACGCTGTAGGTTCTTTCTGAATTGGAAAACACTTCGTAGTTTAGTTATTGAGTTTAGGATTGCTCCACTACTTCCAGCCCCTGATATACAATCTCCGTGAGTAATAAGAACTACCTTATCATGCACTTTGAATGTAGTCATAAAGCTTCTAGGAATATGGAACTCTATGTTCTCTTGGTTCTTACAGAAAGATGCAACCCATTGATATAGCATATAATCCCAATCCATGTACTTATCTTTCATAGGAGGCTTCCTAGTCATCCTACCATGATTACCAACTACACATGGGACTTTGATTTTTGTAAAGTGTGGGGCTAAATACATTAGAGCTTGCCCAATAATACTAGCTCCTCTAATCATTTGCTCCATACAGTTAGCCATATTAGACCTAGCCAACTCTTCGTGTATGTCTCCACTAATCATATCACCTAACATAGGAATAATTAGTTCATCTACTGGGGCTATTTGTCTTCTATAGGAGGCGTGTTTTAGGATTTGGTTTGCCCACCCATACATACGTTTATTAAATACCTCAAAGTTGTATTCGTTCAGACCTCTCATCTGGTCTTTNAATACATGCTCCCCTATGTGAGTATCAGATAGTGGAGTAACCATAACTTGTGCTTGCTGCCCAAATGGAGTCTTATCTGTCTTTTCGATATGTTTTAGGGGTACTGATGGGAAAGCTTTGGTGTGTTGTTGGATAGTTTCTATAATAAGGTCTTGCTTAGTATCATCTTTCAAAGCTGCCAAATATAGTTTCTTATAAAAAGATGCCTCACTCTTTTGGGTAGCAACCTTTTTATCAAGTTTTATTCTTTCTGCTAAACTATCTTCGGGATGTAAGACCTGCTCTTCGTAAACCTCCTCTACTTCGCTGTCGTGCCAGCGTTGAATCGTAGTGCGATGGGTTTCGGTCCCATACTCCTCGTTCATCCAGTTTACTATCGCTGTCCACGTAGCTCCTAGAGCCCTTCTTCTTATTATCTCTGATTTTGCCTGCTCTGGAATCATAATTCCTCCTTACCTTTACTACTAATATCTTACCACAAGTAAGACATTGTAAATCTTTATCTTCATTTATGTACATATGTCCTTGACACTTAGTACACATTCTATCATATAATTTCATTTAAACAAAGGGGCTATCTTTATCGTCTTCTTCTTCAGCGTCTATTTTACCTGCGTCTAGGTCTCTGTAACCCCCTGTAACNGTTGGNCCGGTTTCTGTTCCAGAACCATATGATAANTGAACGCTTAGACCTGCNGGNGTTACTTGACCAGCATCCCCCTTCTCATCAGCCTTATTACTTTGTATATTTTCAGAATCATCTAAACTTCTAATTCTATCTTCCACATCTTTCTGAGCCACATCTGCCTCTTTGTCTGGTTCGGCATCATACACCAGCGGATTCCTAAGCCCATCAGTTTGTTTAGTTTGGTCATTCATAGCTGTCGATGAAGACTGCTGTCGAAACTTTATATCATCTTTTTTAAGTTCTCCTTGAACCCATTTTATTAGTTCAACTGTAGAGGAATTAAGTTCTTTTTGCATTTTTCTTTCAGGGGATTGGTCTGTTATAAATAGCCCTAATCTTTCAACGCCACTTCGTTTTTTACCCCTACGATTTTTTGACCACCTTTTTTTACGTTCGGTCCTACCCCCATAACTAGGTGTAAACACTCCTGAATCTTGGGATGTAAATACTGTACCTGCACCCCCTCCAAACGACCCAGAAGTAGCAGCTCCTCCGCCACCACCATTTTCCTTGAGTAGTTTCTCTAATTCAGGATGAAATTTAAATGTTACCTTTTTTGCATCTTTTTTCACTGATTCACCATCCACTAATATTTCAATAGGATATATTTCATTTAATGTATTATACCAATAAGCAACCTCGTACCCACCATCATCTAATAATTTTACAAACAAACCTCGGTCATAACTTGGACCATCTTCCATATCGGTAGCTCGCAAAACCTTGGTCTCACCTCGTGGTAATAATAAGTCGTGTTTTATCTCATCAGATTTTTGTTTCTGTATTTCTTTTTTGGCAGCTTTTTTATAAGAATCATTCTGCCCTCTAGGGTTTGTAATCCAAGACTTATTCATTTTCTAAATCAATTTCAGTTGGTTCTGTTGCCTTTGGTCCTTCTTGTTTGTTTCTACTAAATCTTGTAGGGTCTCCGAAAGTTGCTTTTTCAATAGTCGTAACGCCCGTAGCCGAAAGATTTGCTATATACTCTACATTATTTTCNGAAAACCACATCTGTGTCAAGTCTGGCGATACTTGTTTTATTACTGGAGCCGCAAAGCCTTTCTCATTCAAAGACTGCACCCAAGTTTTTGATAAGGTCAATTCGTTTTTACTGGCTCTAGCTTCTGCATACTCATCAATATCCCTCTCTTCGTCAGGATGTTTATCTGCCCAGTTCGGGGTAACTCCCCCAGTTCGACCCTTAAACTTCCTTTGTGATGCTGGAATAGACTTCTGCATAGCTTGAATAGCCAAAGCTTCTTCAGGACTTACTTCTCCATCAGCGTTTAGGTCAACTTCTTGTGCCTCCATCTGCTGTTCTTGTTGGTCTAATTGGTCTTCCTGAAGCTCTGTTTGTTTCTTTACTAAGTCTTGCTGGTCTTTAGTTTGTTGTAGAGCAATTTTCTGCTGTTCTTCTGATATCTTAGCCATTTGAACAGCTTCTCCACTAACAACAAATTCTGCTTCATATAAATCAACATCTTGTTCTTTTAGTTTTACATCAAAACCTAATTGAGCAAATTGATTTACTATCTGTATTTTTTGTTGGGCAAAACTTAACCTAGTGTTTTCAGCCTTTTCTTCTGGCTGAGGTAAGTGTAAATCATAATCAGTTACACCAAAAGCTTCTAATAGTTGTGGGAAAACTTTTTCATGAAATAGTCTTTGGTCTCCTTCAACTACCCTACTCATAACTACTAATTGTTGCGTCTGAGTAGACATTCCTCCAAAGGCTTCCGGGGCTCCCTGCCAAGCAGGAGTAACACCCCACATAGCTGCTACACGTTCTCTAATTTCATCCCTAACAGGCAGATAATCCATTTCGTTTAGAGTGTGGAATAGCCTTACCATGTCTACTCTACCTCTTTGGTTTCTAGCAGATACTGCTACCATAGGTATATAGTTTGGGTCCATTCTTGTTTGAGCTGCTATATGCTCTCGCTCTTTACGTAGACTCTCTGGGTCATCCGTAGTTACCATTAACATACTCGCAGGCATTTTTCTCTCGTAGAAATATCTATATAAGTTTTTATCCATACCTACTAAGGTCAAAGCCTTTTCAAATATAGTAAGTATTGGNGACCAACCATATGTTTCTGATGGAGCAAACTTAGATAAGTGAATAATTTCAGAATCCGTGAAGTACATGTGCTGACTTCTATGGTAATATTTATACATTGCAGGTTGTAATTTTACGTCACAATCTTCTTTCTCGCAAGTTCCTGCTGCTTCTTGAAGAACTTCCCTATGAATAGGGCAAAGAAAATGGGAGTTTTTAGGTAACCCAGCTTGGTCTAAATCAAATTCAACAAGTGCTGGATTAAGTCTTCTAATTTCTAGAAGTTTAGACCTAACCTCTCCTCCACCCATATCTTTGTATTCTTTAGCCAAATACAAAAAAGCATCGTCTAAAGAGTTCATGTCAAAGTGAAATTGCCTAAAAACTTCTTCCATACTCTGGTCAAACACGTTACAGTCTCGCAACCATTTAGTTAGTCTCTTACGTTGGTCAGTGTCTGGGTTTTCTTTATTAGGTACAATTTCTATACCNCTTCTAAATACNTCCCCTGTAATGTGTGTTAAAGGACCTCTGATTTCTTCAACCGATAAGGTTATAGTTTGAAGGTCTTGTACTAACTGTTGTCTGTACGCCATTTGATGACGCACCCATGTATTCACCACATGGTCAAGACCAACTGTAGGAGCCGCCCCAGTATCTCCCTGAGATTTCATAACATCTAATAAACTAATTTGTTTATTCAAATCAGCCATTGTCTGCTGCATTTGGGGGACTTGTGGTAGATATTCAGATAATTTCATTATTAATCCCTGCTTAGTTTAGTCATATCCTGCATGGATACTAACTTTAATATATTGTCCATCGCTTTCTCTTTTAG
>JGI25132J35274_1000478_pt1 | contig 10791 bp, 16 predicted proteins | sample ETNvirenome_6_30_FD_35274 | JGI IMG/M metagenome (IMG submission 35274)
GCAATTGTTGGAGGTTATCTTTGATAATCTTTTAATTGCTTTTCTTACCCAATACGGGGGTGTCGATTAGTTTAATCCGCTAATCGGCATCCCCTTTTTTGAGTGATGTTACCGGATTTACTCAACTTTATAGACGAAAATGGATTAAAAATATTCTTTGAAATGAAGGGCTGGAAATTGACTCAGCCTATCATTACAGAAGGGATAGCAATAGTTAAACCTGACTTTTATCCCGATAAGCATATAATCGCCCGAAGCAACAGGGCATACATTTATGCGTGTGGCGAGACTCGCATAAGATACCGTGACGAAGAGTATTCTTCAACAGAAGATTTGCTTGCTAATCATGGTGCTGAAGCCTTAAATGACTTCAGTAATTGGGAGTTTATTGAAGAAAAAGAATGGGTCTTAACTAGAGATGGTTTAGATTGGTTGTATTCTTTTTCAACTTTAGATAAATTACCAAAAAGAACAAAATACAGGTGTTGAACATGAATACAAAGATTTTATCAGATATTACAGTGCATATGAAATATGCCAAGTATGATGCAGAAAANATGAGAAGAGAAACTTGGGANGAAATTTGTGAGCGTAATATGAATATGCACATTAAAACTTATCCCCAACTAGAACAAGATATTAAGAATGTTTATGAGCATTTTGTAATACCAAAAAAAGTATTGCCTTCTATGAGGTCTATGCAATTTGCAGGTAAGCCTATTGAAATATCTCCTAATAGAGTTTACAATTGTGCATATATGCCTATTGATTCTTATATTGCGTTTAATGAAGCCATGTTTTTATTGTTAGGAGGAACAGGCGTAGGTTATTCTGTTCAGCGACATCATGTTGAAGAAATGAGTGAAATTGTTCATCCTAATCCTAACAGACAAAGAAGGTATTTAATTGCAGACTCAATTGAAGGTTGGGCTGATTCAATTAAAATCTTAATGGAATGTTATATGGGAATTAGAACATCAACTCCCGTATTTGATTATTCTGATATTAGAGAGAAAGGGGCACTTTTAATCACTTCTGGTGGAAAAGCACCTGGCCCTCAACCATTAAGAGAATGTTTAGTTAAAATTGAAGGAATACTTCAAAACATTCCTAATGGAACTAAATTAAGTCCTATTCAAGCACATGATATTATGTGCCATATTGCTGATGCAGTATTAAGTGGCGGTATTCGGAGAGCCGCTATGATTAGTTTATTCTCCGCAGACGATACAGAAATGATTGCTTGTAAATCTGGTAATTGGTGGGAAAATAATCCACAAAGAGGTCGTGCAAATAATTCAGCAGTATTGTTAAGACATAGAATTACTAAAGATTTCTTTTTAGATTTATGGAAAAGAATTGAATTGAGTGGTAGTGGAGAACCCGGAATTTATTTTAATAATGATAAAGATTGGGGAACAAATCCATGTTGTGAAATAGCATTGAGGCCATTTCAGTTTTGTAATCTAACTGAAATAAACGCTTCTGATGTAAAAGACCAAGCCGATTTAGAAATGAGAGCATCAGCCGCTTCTTTCTTAGGAACACTACAAGCAGGTTATACTGATTTTCATTATCTTAGAGAGATTTGGCAACGAAATACAGAAAAAGATGCACTATTGGGTGTATCTATGACAGGTATTGCTTCAAATGTTGTTGAGCATTTAGATTTAGAAATGGTGGCATTTGAAGTCAAGAAAGAAAATGAAAGAGTAGCAAAAGAAATTGGTATTAACCCTGCTACAAGAACCACTTGCGTTAAACCTGCCGGAACTACTTCTCTTGTATTAGGAACTTCAAGTGGTATTCACGCATGGCATGATGATTATTACATTAGAAGAATTAGAGTAGGAAAAGATGAGGCAATTTATTCTTATCTATTAAACAACCATCCCGAATTAGTCGAAGATGAATATTTTAATCCTACCAAACAAGCAGTAATTAGCGTTCCTCAAAAAGCACCGGAAAATGCAATTACTCGACATGAATCAGTATTTGATTTATTAGAGAGAGTAAAGAACTTTAGCATTCGTTGGGTTCGTAGCGGCCATGTTGATGGATTAAATACACATAATGTTTCAGCAACCATTTCGATTAAAGAAGATGAATGGGAAACTGCTGGTGAATGGATGTGGTTAAATAGACATTATTACAATGGTTTGTCTGTTTTACCTTATGATGGTGGAACATACCAACAAGCACCATTTGAAACTTGTAGCGAAGATGATTACTTAGAATTATCTAATGCACTAACAGGATTGGATTTAACNCAAGTAATTGAAACTCAAGATAATACNGACCTATCAGGCGAATTAGCCTGTGCCGGAGGACAATGTGAAATATGAGGTGATTATATGGCTCTCTTCAAAGATTTTGAAGAATGCCGTTCAATCGTAATAACAATGATGAGAAAATTCTCAACTAAAGCCCAATATCAATTAACTTTAGCGATGAATGTTTGCGATTCTTTAATAGATGATAAAGATAAATTTTTTAGAATAAAACAAACCTTTTGGAATATCCTTTGGGAAATTCCTGAAGCCGTTGATAATGGTTTTGAAAATTGGTATAAAAAAGAAATAAAAGAAACAAGAAAAGCATTGGCTTATCACAATAAAAATTGTATGGATATATTTAATTGCGTAATATGTAGGAATAGAATAAATACTATTAATCTAATGACTGATTGGGAGGAAGGGAACAATGAAAGAAAAAGACCCACGCTATCAGTTAAATACTAGAACCAATAAGAGGGTAGCGACCCGTTGCCGAGTATGCGGTCAACAATTATTAAACGCACAAGAAATAAAAAATGAAATACACGAACACTGTGATAATGACAATAAAAATATATATGTGATGTGATATAATGGAATTAAGAATATTTAAGCCTGATGATAGTAGGGAACACTATACTACTAAACTAAGCCATAATAGAAACGATTGGTTTGCTGAAGAAGCAACTGTTGATATTTTTGCTGATAGGCAAAGTGCAGACCCTATTCATACAGGAATTGTAAAACAAGTCAAAAAACTATTTAAATCTTCAACTAGAGGAAGGTATCGTTATAGGGCTGAAGATAATTATTTTACTAATACTCAACAAATATGGGAAGTTACTCTTAAAATAAAAAACTGCCCTATTATTATTAGTAAAAAGAAAACTAGGTATTATATTAATGGACAGACTTGTTCATTTGATACCTTGTGTCATGCTTTAGCAAGAGTTATTTACAAATCTTGTTTTGAATCTGACCCTGCTACTTTGATGAAAACTTTATTTTCAACTCTTTCTTTACCAGAAAATGTAAAGAATGTATTGGAGAATAGAGTGCCGTATCATTTCTATGATATACTATCTGATAATATAGAAGATGCTCTCAGGCCAATTAAAGTGAGACTGAATGTTCAACAAATAGATAACAATTTATTTGCTATTGAAATAGCAGATGGTGTTTGGGGAACAATGTCCACTTCTGATTTAGATAAGTTTTGTAATTATTATCTTAATGGAAGAAGAAGAGGCAAATGGGTTGATGTCCCACCTGCTATTCTTTATGAGAGACTTCTTGGTAAAAAACCAAGACCTTCTGATATAGATGTAATGCTTGCTTTCTTGAAACAAAATAGAACAAGAGACTTAGTTGAAAAGAGAGCCATGCAATTAATTGATGATTTGTTATCTCAATATCCCGATAGACTAAAAGGTTCATGGCATGATATGAAACTAGATACTTTGTATGTTAAAGGCAAGCATTATGATTGGAAACTAACTAATAATGGTTATAAAACTAACATTCAAATGGTTTCAACATATGTATGGCAACCACGATATTCAAAATCAGAATATGAAAAGCAGGTCGAAAAGTGGGCCTTCACTAATAAAGAATTAATAGCAGAAGGAGTAACTTCTTTGCCACCAATGCCGGATAATCCTTGTGTTTGGCAAGGGCCAATATGTATTGATAATATGGCCCCCGATTCTCCTTTAGGCGACCAATTTGCGGCAAGAGCCTTAGCACTATTAAATGATTCATTTACAATAACAATAGTAAGCACGATTAAAAGATACCTAATCGGAAACCCAAATGAAAATAGAGTTGATTTAGATGAAATGCACTGAATGTGGATGTTTAGAAAATGAGTTTGATGAGGTTCTTGGCGAAAGAACCTGTAAAGATTGTGGACTAGTCTTAGTAACAGAAATGTTTGAAGAGACTGTTCATATATTAAGCGAACAAGGAGATGTGAAACATTCTTCTGATAAAGGCAGATTAGGTTCTGTAATAACAGGAAAAGGTTCTTATAAGTTTAATAGATTTAATAAGAACAATGTAATGCCTACACATATACAAACAGGGCTAATGCACTGTAATATGGTATTATCAGCAGTTGTTCCTGATATGGACTTAAAGGAAAGGGTTCAGTCTCTTTATATTGAATTACTCAATAAGAGATTGTTAATTTCATATTCATATGAAGAAAGAGCAAGCGCAGTAGTATTCTATGCTCTAAAAGAAAACAGAACTCCTAGAACATTCAAGGAAGTATGTAGCGAATTTAGCGCAAATAAAAAAAGAGTAATGAGATTAGTTAGAAAGATTAATCAGCATTATGGTAATAGAGTTAACTTTATGACAACAGACCCATACTTTATGCTTAATAACACATTAGGTAAACTAAAGGTGGATAATTTATTTAAAGAACAAAGTCGTAAAGTATTAGAGCAGTTTGAAAGAATCCTCACTGTAAATACTTTTACAAAGGGTTCATCGTATTATGCTTGTATTTGTTGGATAACTTCAAATGTGTTCTTGAGAGATGTTACAAGAAAGAGTATTTCTTCTCAGACAGGTTTTTCAGAAAACAAGATATATCAACAAACTAAAAGAATATTAGAGTTAGTTGGAATTAACTCAACAAAAGAATTAAAAGGAATAGATATAAATAGAATAGGTGAGTAAAATGGTAGGATTAAATAATATGGAAAGCAAAAGACCAGATTGTGCATTTTGTAGGGCGACATCGAATACTAATTGTGATAAAACGCAAAAGCCGGTGTGTCCGAAATGTTCAACAATTGTTCCTAATGGAGAAACAGTTAGCATTATTGCAAAAAAATATGCGCCAAAAAAGCATCTTGCTAAACTAGAAAAATTAGCAATTAAGAGAGGTGAAGTGTATGAAGTTTGAAAAGGAATGGAATAAGATTTCAAAAGAAATATACAAGGTAGCAGTTAATCATGGTTTTTGGCAAGAAGGCGAAAGAAATGATGGAGAGGCTATGGCTTTAATTCATGCTGAAATTAGTGAAGCATTAGAAGCCATGAGGCAAAACAATCCTACATCAAATAAGATTATGGATTTTAGTAAAGTCGAAGAAGAATTAGCAGATGCAGTAATTCGTATTATGGATTATGCTTTTGGTAAGGATTTAGATNTTGCTGGTGCAATACTAGCAAAGATAGAATATAATAAGAGTCGTGTNTTTATGCATGGTAAATCATTCTAAGGAGGAATAAAAATGGAATATGAATTAGAAATAGGAATAGCGATAGGAAGTATAACAACTGCAATTATTTTTACAATACTTAGTCAGTATGTTAGACCGAGAGTAAAACCACTAACCCATGATAGGTGGGATAGTTTGTTAGTATCTAAACTAACTAAACAAGGAATGAATAGAAATAAGAATAATTTTAAGGCTTTTACTCAATCAGTTTATGGTTGGGATAAAGACGATGAAGGTAACTTAACTCCTAATTGGGATGAACAAGCAGTTATTGATGAAATGAAAAGGTTGAGAAACGAAAATCAAAGTTGGTCGGCAATTGCTAGAATGTTAAATGAAAAAGGATTTAGGGGAAAGAGAGGCGGTAATTTTGGCCCACAAACTGTAAAGAGAACAGTTGAAAATCCTTTCCATGATAAAGTTAATCAATTNAAGAGGGATTAGATGAAGTGGGAAAAACAAATTACAGATTGGTTACATAAATACATTGACGATGTAACCGAGATAGAAATTAATGATGAAATAGTATCATTGAGAGTCAATGATGAATTAGTTGGAATACTAGTTATGCAAAGATTTAGAGGCGAATAAAAATGAGAAAAGTATTAGTAATAGGAACAGGCGGAATTGGAAGTTTTCTAATTCCTTTATTGGATAAAGTAGGTATGTATGATATAACAATAGCAGACCCCGATACGGTTGAGCAAAAGAATATATCATATCAAAACTTTACAACTGATGATGTAGGAAAGAATAAAGCATTTGTTATGAGTAATAAATATAATACTATTAGCAAGGCAATTAAGTTTCCTATTCTTAGTGAACAACAAATGAANGGATTTGACTTAGTTATCTGTTGTGTNGATAACATAGGAGTTAGGAGAACTTTATACAACACAAGTCTTAAATGGCTAGACNTACGAGCGCANGGTAGGAATGCCGCACTTGTGAGTCATAAAGCAGACCCTAANATGTATGATGTGTTATTAGCNGGAGATGATAGAAGTTATTCATGTCAAGGAGATTCTTGGGATGGAACAAATAAAGGCGTTCATTTNATGCAAGTAGCAATTGCAGGATTAGGCGCACAATGGACTCAACGATGGTTCAATGATGAACAAGTAAAAGAATATATGGTAATTAATGTATAGGAGGAATAAAAATGACAAGAAAATACAATAAATGGACACCAAAAATGAAAGCATATTTGGTGGTAAAGAAAACAAGCGGGCTAAGTGTAGCAGATATAACTAGAAAGTTGAATAAAAAATTCAACACTAGTTTATCTCCTTCTTCGGTGCAACAACAAATTGGAAAGATGGGTCTTTCTAAGACGAATACTGCGGAAACAGTATCAACTGCCAAGAAATATTTTAAGCCTAACCAAAGGCAGATTAATTTCATTCATGCGATGGTTCTGAATGGCTTTGATGGTGAAAAGATTATTGAAGCATACAAAGAACAGTTTGAATTTAATTTAACTGAAAAGCATCTTGCTAAGGCTTTGGCTACTAAGCATACTTTAGAAGTGCCTAAGAAAAAGAAGGTTAAGACGACTAAGACTCACTTAGAGGAATTAGAAAGTTGGAAACTAGAACCTGCTACAAGAAAACAGTGCCGATATATTATTGGTTATACCACTGAGTTAAGCGGTTCTAAGAAAACTCAAGAAGTTAATAGGGCGTTTAATGAAGAAAGGTGGACTAAAGGAGAGGCTTGTGAAATAATCAATGAATTTACTGTTGATATGAATGTAGCCGAACCCGCTAAGGTTTCTGAACCTGTTACATTTACTGAACCTGTAACTGTAAATGAGTCTAGTAATTATTACAAAGGTATTCGGGGTAATGACTTTGCTAAGAGTCCTAGATGGTCTGAAGAAGAAGATTATCAACTAATTAGTTTTAAACTAAGAAATCCAAGAGGTTCTTGGCCTATTATAGAAAATAGAACCGATAGGTCAGTTAAGCAAAGATGGCATAGAGTTAAGAAGAAATTGAAGCCTTCTGATTATTCTAAATATCTTCCAGATAGATTAGGCATTAAAACTGTGGTTAAGCCTGAAAAGGTAAAGACTGTTGAAGTTCCTACTGTTATTGAAGAAGTTAAAGAAGAAGTCAAAGAAAAAGATACATTCGCTGAATTACTTGATAGTGCTAATTATATCAATAATAATCCAGAACTTTTCCCTAATGTAGCAGAAACTACATGGACTAAAGAAGAAGATTTCGATATACTTTGTAATTTCTATGAATATTCTATTGATGAAGCAAGAAATCGTTTTAATGTGCCTTATTCAGTTATCGCAGGTCGTTTAGAAATGCTTATTGATAGCACAGAACCCGACCATATTGAAATGCTTATGGAGGCAACTAAGGCCATTAAGGAACGCAGAAAGCGACAGGCTGAAGAAGCCAAACAAGGCCCGTATTGCCGTTGGAAAAAGCGAAGAAAGGCTAAGAAAGAATTGAAGCGACAGGCTAAGATTGATAAGAGAATCGCAAAGGCTGAAAGGAAACTAAGCAAATTAAGAGGTGATTAAATTGGGAAGAATTAAAGACCATTTTTTCGATGAGATTAATAATGACGATGACGGATATGACAAGTATCTTGAGGATTTACAAATACTAAGACATGAAGCAGAACATTACATTGATGCTTATTATGAACAAGGCATGGACATAAAAGACTTGTTTGAACATATATGGCATTCTTCAACCAAAATACTGAATGGTTTAGAAGTTCAAGTTGTTATTGATTCTAATGATGCTATTCATATTTCATCAGGTTCAGCAGGTTATGTTGATTTTCAAATTGACCCTGTTGGGATGAAATTACCGATTAAGTGCTGGATTCATACACACCCATTTGGTAGTGCTTATTTCAGTGGAACGGATATTAATACAGTAAGTATTTGGGAACCATTAATGCAAACTGCCTATGTATTAGGCGGTGATGGTCATTATGGTTTTTGGAATCAAAAAGAACCTAATCAATTAACAGTGTATAGAAATCACGAATATGAAAGAACACAAAAATGGAAAAGAAGAGGCGAAGAAGAATGAGCAGAAGAGGAATAAGAGGAAGAACCGTTAGAAGCGGTAGTAGCGCAATTAGACAATATCAAGGTAAATCTAGTAACATGCACACAGTATGGGTAACTGAAGATAAAACAGTTACAGGGAAATTAGTGCCTGTTGCGTCAATGACTCTAAGAGAGAGAAGAATGCGTCATAGAAGAAATCATCCAATGGATGCTAACGAACCTAAAGTTAGAGGCGTTGCTTTTAGAAAGAAGGGCTATAAAGATAAGAAACTCCAAGAGTTCTTTGAAACTCATGTTTATACTTATATTGATACTGATATGAATAAAGGTTGGGTTTATATTGGTGGTGAAGAAGAATGATACAATGGATGCTTAGAAAGACAATTAATTTAATGGGTCGAGTATATGTTATCTTGGATTCATTTCTAAAGAATGAAGGTGGCCCTATTCTTGGTATTGACATTGATACTGATTTTGAGAATATGTCAAGAAAGGAATTGTGTCAATATGTTGAAGATAAATTCAAATGGCAACATGGTGATTTTTGGCATTTACATTCCACACAAAAAATTAGAGTATGTTGTCAAATAGCAAGAAACAATAATTTTAGAGTAGGTGAAGAAGAATGAAAGCAGTTGGAGATTATGTAATAGTTAAGCAATTAGTGAATGATTATGGGGCTATCGTTATTAAAGAAAATAATGTTGGCAAAGTAATTGATTGCAAGTGTGATGAAAGTCTTATTGGTAAAACAATAGTCTTTAGTGAAATGCACGAAATACAAGAATATGATGGGTTCAAGTTTGTTCCTATCTCTCAAGTTATGGCGGTGATGGAATGAATTATGAAACACTATTAGAAGCATATAATCAATTACAAAAAGATTATATCAGAGTGCAAAACAAATTGCAAGACATTTATTTTATTATTAAGGAGGAACAAGTATGATTATACAAGGAGAACAAGTTAAAGAAAAACTATTAGAAGGAATTAATNTAGTAGCAAATACAGTTAAACCAACGCTAGGGCCACAAGCAAAAACAGTAATTTTGCAAGGTAATCCTCCGGTNATAATTAATGACGGTGTAACTATTACTAAGTATATTTCAAGTGATGACCCTTATGTTCANATGGGTATTCAATTGGTTCAAAACTTAGCAAGTAAAGCACAAGATGATTCNGGAGATGGAACAACAACTGCTTGTATTTTGGCTCAAGCATTATGTAATGGNATGTCTAAATATCCTATGAAAGATATATCCACACACGAATTTAATCTTATACTTGAATTNTTTAAGGAACAAGTATTNGCACATCTAAATAATTTATCTGAAGAAATTACAGATGATAGNATANTAGATGTTGCTACTATTGCGGCTAANAATGACCCGAAGTTAGGTAATCTAATTAAACAGGCTTTAGATAAAGTCGGAAGAGATGGAATTATTACTGTTGAAGAATCTAAATCCCACATTACTGAATTGATTCTAAGAGATGGTATGGAGATACCAGAAGGCTATTTGAGTCATATTATGTGTAATACTGATAGTGGCAAAGTAGTCTTTGATAACCCATTAGTATTTTTATCTAATCTATCTTTTAGGAACTTTAAGGATTTAATTCCTATGCTAGAGTTTGCGGCTTCTAAGCAACAACCTTTGGTTATTTTCTGTAAAGGTATGGATGGTTCAGCATTAAACAATATGATTATGAATATACTGAATAAGACTGTTGAATGTGCAGTAGTATTAGCACCTAACTTTGGTGATTATCAATTGGATGAATTGTCTGATATTCAATCTTCTGTTGGTGGTTCAGTATTTACTCAAGAAAGTAAAGATGATGCAAAGATATTTTCTGCCTCTGATTTTGGTTCTTGTGAAAGAATAGTAATAAATAAAGAAACCACTACACTTATTGGTGGAGAAGGAGATACTTCTGATAGAGTTCAAACTCTAAAAGATACAGTTAGTGAAATGAAAGGATATGATGCGGCAAGAATCAAATCTCGTATTGCTAGACTTAAAGGAGGTATTGCTACAATTAGAGTAGGTGCATCTTCTTCTATTGAAATGAGAGAAAAGAAAGAAAGACTTGATGATGCACTTAACGCAACAAAAGCAGCATTATCTGAGGGTATTGTAGTAGGTGGCGGTAATACACTATTATGGATTTCTAATAATCTAAGTGAAGATACTCCTTTATTCTTACGAAGAGCATTAACAAGTCCGGC
>JGI25132J35274_1000479_pt1 | contig 10784 bp, 13 predicted proteins | sample ETNvirenome_6_30_FD_35274 | JGI IMG/M metagenome (IMG submission 35274)
AAGTGCATTAGCACTATGCCTAAGGATGAGATCACTCTAAACTTCACAGGATATGTTGAACCTTTCTTGAATCCTGAGTGTGCTGATATGATCATCCACACGCATGAGATGGGATTTGAATTGCTTGTTAACACCACTCTGATGGGACTCACCAAAGAGCAGTGGGACAAGATGAGTGACATTCCTTATGATTGTAATATCCATTTACCATCTGGATCATACTTTGAGATGATCGGGGTTAAGATTCCTCTTCAGTATTATGAGCAAGATGGTCAGAAGTATCCAGAGTTGAGTGATGAGTACTATGAGATGCTCAACTATGTAATTGAAAATCCTAATAAGTGGACGATTAGCTTCCATTGCCATGGTGATCTTCACCCCTTGCTCAATGACTTGACAAGGTATTATAATGTAGGAGTAAGAGACATCAATAGCAGAGCAATGAATATGCTGTTGGAAAAGAAAGAAAAGGTGCCACCTGAGCAGAACATCAGAGGCAAGTGCCCAAGAGTATATCAGAATGTTCTCTTACCAGATGGTTCTCTTTCGATTTGTTGTCAGGACTATGGTCTTGATGAGATCATGGGTAACCTCACAGAGAATACTTGGGAAGAGTATATCAACTCCGAACGTGTACAAGATGTGAGAGCACACGGGTCAGATCTGTGCGATTATTGTGAAGAGGAGATTGATTACAGAGGTAAAGAAAAATGGGCAGAGTGGAGGAGGCCACAACAAATTAGATAATATGAAACTAGCAATCGTTGGTCCGGGCATTATGCCAATCCCACCTGATGGTTGGGGTGCAGTTGAGAGGGCTATTTGGTACAGAGCTTGTGCCTTGGGTGAATTAGGACATGAAGGTGACATTCTAAACACTCCAGATATGAATGAGATCGCCAAAGAATGCCTAGAGGGAGATTATGATGCAATTCATTTTCATTATGATCAACACTATCCTGTCGTTGATTATCTTTATGGTAAGGTAAAGTGTCCTATTTTATTCAGCAGTCATTATCCATATATTGAGCAAGTGAATATGCATCGTCAGGATGGATATGATCGTGTATTTGACTGGATGATATCTAACGGAAATAAATTTTATAACTTTGCTGTGTCACCGAAAAATTATGACTTCTTTGTAGAAAATGGATTCCCTAAAGATAGAATTTTTCCTCTGAGGGAAGGTCCATTGGTAAGTGAGTTTAGATACACTGAAGAATGTGAAAAACCAGATAAGTCTTTGTATCTGGGACAAATTGGTGAAAGGAAAAAGCAATACAAGTATCAATCTATTCCTGGAATAGAATTTGTCGGAAGGTATTTTCCTGGCACTTCTTTTGATACTGATAATGAAAACTACCTTGGGGAATTCAAGAGTAATGATATCCTCACATCATACGCAAATCTCATCCTTCTCAGTGATGGAGAAAATGGCACTGCAATGGTAGTAATGGAAGCATTCATTGCTGGATTGGGTGTTGTTGTTTCTGAACAAAATACTAACGAACTTGATACTTCATTAGATTTTATTGAAGTTATTCCTGATGATAAGTTGGATGATTTAGAATATGTGTCTTCAAGGATATCTGAAAATAGAAAAATCTCTTTAAGTAAAAGGAATGAAATTAGAGAGTATGGTATTAAATCATTCTCTTTATTTGAAAAAATGAAAAAGTATTCTGCTGATATTGAAAGTATTATAAACTCATGATTATAACTTCTTGTCCACTTAGGATATCATTGTTTGGAGGGTCTACAGATAATCCACATTTTATTAGAGAGTATGGATATGGATCTGTAATTAGTTTTACCTGTGACTTGAAAACTTATGTAACCCTCAATCAAGATAAATTTGGATTCAATAAGGACAAGCATAAGTACATTATCAATTATTCTAAGAGAGAAGAAGTTTCAGATGTTCGAGAAATTAACAATGAGGTTGTAAGAGTTGTTCTTGAATATTTTGATATGCCTCCAGTGCATGTAACACTTTTTAGTGATGCATATTCACAGGGAAGTGGTCTGGCATCCTCATCATCTTATATTATTAGTTTGATAAAAGCCTGCTGTTTGTTTCATGGAAAAGAGATGACAGAGACAGACATCTGTAAACTGGCTCATCAACTTGAAATAAAATTCAATTCCTTCTGTGGGTATCAAGATCCTTATGGATGTGGAGTGGGAGGATTTAAGAGAATAGAATTCTTAGATGATTATCGTATCAAGTATGAATTTCTACCAACAAATTTTTTCGATGAGTATGATATGCATCTTGTATTCACGGGTGTTACTAGAAACTCTAGAAAGATTTTGAAGAGCGTTACTAATAATCTTCACAAGGTAAAACCCTTGTTAGATACAGTTGATATGGCACATGATTCAATCATTAGTAATAATTTTGATGAGTTCTTTGACCTCATGAGTGAGGGTTGGAATCAAAAGAAGCAAACTAGTTTTGCGATCACTGAAAACACTAGGATAAAAGAGATTGATCGTGCGTTAGAGATGAATTCAACAGTTCTTTCTCACAAGTTATGTGGTGCTGGTAATGGTGGGTTCTTCTTGACTTTTTCAAAAAAAGATGCATTGACTACTTCGTTTGATAGTGTTAAAATAAATGTTACTGCTGATGGAGTATTAGGAAGAATCGTATGAGCAATCCTTTTGAGGAATATATTGATGCTTTGCGATGTGCTCACATGGACATTGAGTTCGCAAAGTTTCAAAAAGCATTTTCTATTCATAATAGAATTATGGTTCTGGGAAATGGTGGTAGCAACTCAGTTGCCTCTCACATCTCTCAAGATTATATGAAATTTCATAAGAAGAGAGTATCTGTATTCTCAGATCCATCGATGCTTACCATGTTGGCAAATGACTATGGGTATAAGAATGCTTACTTGGAGTTCTTAAAGTATCACGTAGAAAAAGATACTTTGGTTATCTTGATGAGTTCTGGTGGAGAGTCAGAGAATATTCTCAAGTGTCAAGGTTATTGCGAAAATAATGACATTGCTTATGGTGTATTGACTGGATTTTCCACTGGTAACCCTTTGAGGTCTAGGTCTAAAAATGCATTGTTTAACTATCACATCAATAGTCAATCATATGGTGTGGTAGAATGTTGTCACCAAATCTTTTTGCATGGAGTAGTATGAAATATTGTTTTGATTTAGATGGCACTATCTGCAATACTCCCTGTGATCCTGACGGACATAACCAAAGGTATTGGGATTCAACTCCTATTCCCTTTATGGTAGAAACAGTCAATCGTCTTTATGATGAAGGTAATAAAATTATTATCATGACTGCTCGTGGTCGTGGGTCTGGTAAAGACTGGACTGGACTCACACAAGAATTCTTGGAGAGATGGGGTGTCAAGTATCATGAACTGGAACCCATGTTCCATAAACCATCTGCTGATATTTTTATTGATGACAAAGGTGCCAATGTAGAGGATTGGATTAAGACTCAACCTCAGAGGAAGGGTATTATTGCTGGTGCATTTGATGTCATGCATCCTGGATATATTAGGATGCTCTCCGATGCAAAGCAGCACTGCAATCATCTGACTGTTGCCCTGCATGAAGACCCTTCAATGGCACGACCACATAAACTGAAACCAGTTCAAAGTGTTGAAGAGAGAAAGGAGATTCTTAATGCAATCAAATATGTTGATGATGTCGTAGTGTATCAAGCAGAAGATACATTCCTTTCTTACCTTGATGATTATGATATTCGTTTCTTAGGAACAGACTATAAAGATGGTTCTTATACTGGAAAGGATATAGATATAGAGATAGTTTGGTTGGATCGAGAGGACCATGACTATTCAAGCACTAGACTGAAGACTTTAATTTATCAGTCTGTCAGTGAAAAAATGTTAGTATGTGAAAATTATGATTAGATGAAGATATCAATTATTGGACCAGATACTCCAATTCCACCGAAGGGATGGGGTGCTGTAGAGTCCTTAATCTGGGACTACAAGATAACACTAGAGAAGTTAGGACACGAGGTTCAGATCATAAACATCGGAGACCCGATGAAGATTCTGGGTATGATCGATGAGTTCAAACCTGACTTTGTGCATATCAACTATGATGACTGGGTTCCTCTATATCCTTATATCAGATATCCTTGTGCTATAACAACTCACTTTGCTTACCTTGAAAGACCTGAATTAATGGGTCCGTACAAGCAGAGAGTTTTTGATGTTTTTGAACAGACTAAACCAGCGGTCTTTGGATTGTCTGATGGTATTAACAAAGTATATGAAACTGATTGTGAGATTCCCTCAGATAGATTATACTTAAATCCTAATGGAGTTATGTCAAATAATTTTAGAGTGACTGACACTCCTAAGTTTGCTGATAGGTCTATCTTCCTTGCGAAGGTTGATTATAGGAAGAGGCAGTGCTTCTTCCAGTCGATTGATAGTCTGTGGTATGCAGGTAATATTGTAGATCATAGATTTGATCAGACTAAGAACTATCTTGGTGAGTGGGAGAAGGATTATCTCTATGATAATCTGACTGACTATGGAAACCTTGTGCTTCTATCTGATGGTGAAGCACACTCACTGGTTGTCATGGAAGCATTTGCTGCTGGTCTTGGTGTTGTTGTTAGTCAGTGGGCAACGGCAAACCTTGACTTGAGTAAGAAGTTCATCACTGTAATCCCTGAGGATAAAGTTGATGACCTTGAGTATGTTGAGAGAGCAATCATTGAGAACAGAGAATACTCTGTAAACAATAGAGAAGAGATCTTAGAATATTCAAAGCAGTTTGATTGGACGAGTGTAATTCAAAACTATTTTCTACCAAATGTTCAAGAGATGATTGATAATAAAAAGAATAAAGTTGCTATCTGCTTCATAGGCACAAGTAAATATATTGATTTTCTTCCAAATTACTATCAACATATCGAAGAACATTTTCTTCCAGAGTCTGAGAAAACATTTTTGGTATTCACAGACGGAGAACTAGAAGGAGTTCCTGATAATGTGATTCAATATGATCAAGAGCATTTAGATTGGCCCTTTATCACATTGAAAAGATTTGAGATTATCAACAAAGCAAGACAAGAGATCATGAAGAATGATTGGTTTGTCTTCATTGATGCTGATGCATTAGTTGTAAGTGATATCACTGAAGAAGAATTTCTTGATGATACAAAAGAATTTTTTGGTGTGCATCATCCTTGTCACTTCCTTGGTATGGAACCACATACCAAGTATCCTGGTGCCCTTGAAACTAATCCAAAGTGTCGTGCTTCTGTTACAGAAGATGTTGATATGTCAACCTACTGGCAAGGGTGTCTGTGGGGAGGTAAAGTTCCTGCGGTTCTTCAACTAATTGATGAATTGCAGAGAAGAACCAATGAGGATCTAAAGGATGATATAATTGCAGTATGGCATGATGAGAGTCATCTAAATAAATTTTTTATTGAGAACAAGGATAGGGTCAATACTCTTTCATCATCTTATGCATACCCAGAAGACTTTGCTGACGTGTGCGACTTTGAGGCGAAGATAGTACACCTATCTAAGAACAATTCAAAGTATCATGTTTAGAGATATTCATGTTTGGTTGTGGGGTATAGTTGCTGAATTAGAATATCAACTTTATCCTTGGAAGTCTCAAAATCCTCCTGACTGGGCAGTCGCAAGATACAATCTTGACCACGGCATTAAAGATGAGTATGAGGACCACATGTATTATAGTTGGTTGCTCAGTCAGGAACAAAAAATTCAAAAGATTGAAGAGAGTATTATTTACTTGAAAAAGAAACTTGATGAGAAGGAAGAATGAAAATTACAGTACTTGGATCTAGCGGACAGATTGGAGCATATTTAACAAAGTATCTTCGTGACAAGGGTCATGAGGTTTCAGAGTTTGATATTGTGAATGGGGAGGATCAAGACCTTACTAAGATTCCAAACCCTCTACTCATGCGAGAGATTCGTATGTGTGATTTTGTATTCTTCCTTGCATTTGATGTAGGTGGGTCACGATACCTGAAGAAGTATCAACACTCTTTCGACTTCATCAATAACAACAGCAGGTTGATTACTAACGTATTTGGATTGTTGGGTGAATACAATAAGAGATTTGTGTTTGCCTCATCTCAGATGAGCAATATGTCTTACTCACCTTACGGGGTGATGAAGCGTGTTGGTGAGTTGTATACCACAGCACTCAAGGGACTGACTGTTAAGTTCTGGAATGTGTATGGTGTGGAGCACGATGAAGAGAAGTCACACGTCATCACAGACTTCATCCGTAAGGGGTTTGAAGAGGGTGACTTTGAGATGATGACTGATGGTACTGAAGAACGTCAGTTCCTGTACGCAGAGGACTGCTGTGAGGCATTAGAGACCATCATGGAGAACTACACTGACTTCAAACCAGAAGACCCTCTCCACATCACTTCCTTCCACCAATCAAGTATCAAAGAAGTGGCACAGATCATCATGGGTCAGTTTAACAAGATTGGTAAACCTGTGAGGATTACTCCTGGTCTTGCCAAGGACAGCGTTCAATTAGATAAGAGGAACGAAGCAGATAATTATATTACCGGATGGTGGTTACCAAAAACTAATCTACAGGATGGTATTGCAAAGGTGTTTGAGGCTATGAAGAATGATCGGGTTTAATCATATAGGGACTATCGGAAGGTTTGGTAATCAGATGTTCCAGTATGCAGCACTGAAAGGTATTGCTGCTAATCGTGGGTTTGACTATACAATTCCACCAGAGAATCCCCAAATTCAAATTGATAACTATGGATTGCTAGAAGCATTTGAGTTATCTACTAATAAGAATGTTGGATTCACTGAGTATGAAACAATAATTCAAGAGAAGCATTTTCATTTTGATGAGGACATCTTTAACGGATGTCCTGACAATGCAAACATCTATGGATTCTTTCAAACGGAAAAGTATTTCAAACACATCGAAGATGATATTCGTAAGGACTTCACATTCAAAAGTGAGTGGTTAGAACCTTGTCAGAGAATGATCTGGCAATTAGATATTAATCCAGTCTTCCTTCATGTCCGTCGTGGTGACCCTGGACTTGCTGACAAGAGAGGGTTTAAGTGGGCATATGTAAACCTTGCTCACCAGCACCCTGTGCAACCCCTTGAATATTATGAGAAGGCACTGGCAGAGTTTGATGAAGAACAACCTGTGGTTGTGTTCTCTGACTCAATTGAGTGGTGTAAGGAGCAGGAGATATTCCAAGGTGATAGGTTTATGTTCTCTGAACCAGAAGATACGCACTCTGACGGAGCACTGGTTCCTTACCTTGATATGTGCTTGATGTCTCTCTGTGATCATGCTATCATTGCTAATAGTTCTATGTCATGGTGGGGTGCCTGGTTGATTAAAAATCCAGACAAAAAAGTCATAGCACCAAGCATGTGGTTTGGTTCTGACTATGCCGACAAAGATACCTCTGATTTATATTGTGAAGGATGGAAAGTAATCTAATGGAAATGGATAAGAACAAGTCCGCATACAAGTTACAAAACATCGGACCAATATATTGTATCAATCTGGATGATCAACCAGAAAGATGGAACTACATGTCAGACCAATTTAAGTATTGGGGGATAGAAGATAAAGTTACCCGTATCTCTGCCTATGATGGTAGAGATAATGATCTCAGTGATATCATTGCTGGTAAGTATCCTACTGATATGTCCTCTGGTGAGATTGGATGTGTCACCAGTCACCTCAAAGCAATGAAGCACTGGTTAGAGACTTCTGATAGTCCCTATGCAATTATGATGGAGGATGATTGTAGTTTGGATTTAGTCAGGTTCTGGAACTTTACTTGGACTGATCTAATCGCACATCTTCCTTATGACTATGATGTCTTCCAGATAGCAATTATCTGTACTGGAGACATTCACGTAAAGTTGCACAGGAGATTTGTTAATAACTTCTCTACTGCTTGCTATCTGATCACTAGGTATCATGCTGAAAAACTATTAAGGTTTCACTCTAGAGGAGAGAAGTATAAGTTAGACAACGGATGCAAACCGCGTGCTGTTGCTGATGACCTGATTTATAATTCAGGTAATACTTTCTCTATGCCCCTGCTGGTGTATAAGACAGAACTTGGATCGTCTATTCATCCAGAGCACATTGGTGCGTTCCACCAAGGCAATCATGATGCATTAGTTGGTTTCTGGTCACAACACGGAGCAGGTATTGACATTGCAGACTATATGAACTATGATCCATACATGGGTCGAATCACAGAACCTTCGGGGAACCGAACCGAGGGTTGACAAGATCCATAAGTTCTAGTAGTATAAATACTTAACCTTTTGTCTTTCAGTATTTTCTGTAACAAAAGGATACACACGAGACACGTCGAGTCTCTTCTCATCTGCGGGTAACCATTCCGCAAGTAAATACACGAGGTAAAACAAATGTTCAAAACGACTATCGCTGCAGCTGTCGCTGCTGTTGCTTTCGCCCCTGCTGCTGCCCTAGCCGGTCCTTACGTCAACGTTGAGACCAATGCTGGTTGGGTTGGCGAGGATTATATTGGTGCAACCACCGATCTGCACATTGGCTACGAAGGTAGCATTGGTGAGTCTGGTGCTTCCTACTATGTCCAGGGTGGCCCTGCAATCGTCGCTGTTGACGGTGCTGACACTGATACCCAGTTCTCTGGTAAGGCAGGTCTCGGTATCCCCGTTTCCGATGCTGTTGGTGTCTATGGAGAACTCTCCTTCCTGACCGCTGATGACAACGACAACAACGGTTATGGTGGCAAGTTGGGTGTCAAGTACAGCTTCTGATTTCTAAAATCAGTGCTATAATGGGGGGGACTTCGGTTCCCCTTTTTTTATGCCCATGTCAAAAGTCTTCAAAGCATTGACGCATCCGGTGACTCAGATCAATTTTTGTTTGATTGGAGTCCTTTGTGTTATCGAACTGGTCCACACCAGAGCACACCATACTCTAGAAGTAGATGTTCATAGTCATGTGCATCAGTTCCTCAAAAAACATCCTGAAACCTGTGATTATTTGAACTAGTGAGACTCTTGACAAGACTATCTGACCATCGTATAATAGGAGGATACAATAGTCCTCCTATTTTTATGTTACACACACTTGCACTAGGATCTGTAGCGATGCTGCTGGCGTGTGCCGCTCCAAGTCCAACAGTAGAGGTATCTTTTGTAGAAGAAGAACCAAAGGTAAAGACCTGGCAGTGCCCTGATTGCACTCCTGCAGAGAAGCATGTCCTCAAGACTCTGCAAGAAGAAACTAGGATTACTGATCGTAATGCTCTCGCCACTATCCTTGGTAACATCCAACAGGAGTCAATGTTCACTTCAAACATCTGTGAAGGTGGTGCTAGGGTATCATATGAGAACTGCCATAGTGGTGGGTATGGATTGATCCAATGGACCACCTTGGCACGTTACAAAGGTCTCGGTAACTTTGCATACAAATATGGTTGCAATCCTAGCGAACTCAAATGTCAGACCCGTTACATGATCAATGAATATCAGTTCCAGAAAGTTCTTCCTGTGTTTGAAGGCAATGGACAGTCAGTATCATATTATATGAAACCAGCATATCGTTGGTTGGGTTGGGGTATCAAAGGAGCACGAGAAACTTACGCTTATAACTACACTAAGAAGATGGTACTGGCATGATCAAAAAAATTCTAGACAAACTTTTTAATAAAGAAGAACACCTGGAGTGTGCCATTGATGATGAGTCAGTGGATTGTAAGGAACTTGAGAATGATCCACTAGAATACATTGAACCCTATGTTGGGGTTGCTTGCCCTGCAGAACTAAAGACGGATGCTTGGTTTGGTCCGCCAGTCAAGACTGAAAAACAACTTGAACGTGAGGAACAAATGAAGATTGAAGAGCAGAGCAAACCCAAAAAAGAAACTAAAGAACCTGACAACATCCATGAAGTGATGTATAATCTAGCTACCAAGAATCAAAACACAACCATTCATCTTAATCCCCCTGGTGGTTCCGAGAACTTCCAGTCTGGACCTGGTGGTTGGAGTTCTGGAACTGGACACAATCAATTTCACTGACTAAATATGAAAAAACTATTACTTGCTTTGATTCTTGCTGCTGCACCGGTTGCAGCAGAACCCACCAAGGGTTACTACACCTATGATGCAATGGGATGCATGTTGCTACAGGAGTGCACTAAAGATGTCGAAAGAATCAACAATCTTCAGGATCTTGCAAATAACTATCCCATTACTGATTATGGTATTATTGCTGATGAGTTTGACTCAATGGTCCGGTCACTTCATACGATCGGAGTTAAAGTTTTTCTAGCACACCCAAAGTATTTCCCACCTAACCATCGTGGTGTCTATCATACTGTTGGTAATAACTTTTTCCTGAATAAAGATTTTATGCACGATCCTGGCACATTGATGTCAGTCATGCGTCACGAAGGATGGCACGCTGCACAAGATTGTATGGCAGGAACTATTGATAATAGTATGATTGCCATTATCAAGAATGAAGAAGATGTACCTATGCTTTGGAGAGAGATGGCCCAGCGCACCTATCCTGAATCAGCATTGCCTTGGGAAGCAGAAGCATCCTGGGCAGGACGCACTGAAGGTATGACTCAAGCAGCACTTGAATCTTGTGCTCGTGGATCTATGTGGACTGACTACACACCAACTCCTATGACACGAAAATGGTTGATACAAAATGGTTACATTACTAAATAATAATAGTCTAAAGAGATAAACATAGACTAAAA
>JGI25132J35274_1000480_pt1 | contig 10754 bp, 9 predicted proteins | sample ETNvirenome_6_30_FD_35274 | JGI IMG/M metagenome (IMG submission 35274)
CGAGAAAGAGGATGTTAAACGACATACCTCGGACAGCACTTGCAGATGTAGAAGCTGCCAATATCTTACTGCCATTTTCTAACTCCAGAGATCCTTTGTTCCATGCAATAATACCCTGCTGCATCCACTTGGGCAAGTTTTCGTAAGCAGTCTGTAACCTACCTAGAAGTTCTCTAGCAGTTGCTGCTTTGTTTGCCAGGATGCCAATATTCACACTATCGTTGAAAACTGCATAGTGTAAAAGATAAGATACACAGGTAGTAGACTTACCTGTCTGTCTAGGCATCTTACAGATATTAAATCTGTTGTTGTGAAAATTGTTAATTAGTTTCTCTTGGAAGTCATAAGGTTTAAAAGGAACTAAACCTTCATCAAGAGAAACAATCTTTACATAGTTCTTTGCAAAGTAAACCGGATCTTCCTTACATCTTAAGAATTCACGGATNTGATCNTCCGNAAATTCAATAGCAGTATTGGCTTTCTTTAGATTCGGATTACCAAGATAAATGTCATCAGCCATAAATTATTCAACAGTTCCAGGCTCTTAAAGATTTATTGATTCTGCTATCAGGATCATTTGCTGTCTTGGAAGAAGTAAGTTTCTTCTTCATACCTTTCATTCTCGCACAAAAACTTGCTCTACGAGGGTTCCCAACTTTCTTTGAAGGTCTCTTAAGATCGCTTCCTGGGTTTTGGCGCTCATACGACTTCCTGCCTTTCTCATTCAATCCTCCCTCAGGGTTTTTACCAGACTTCTTTTGCCAGTCTTCAGTATGTAGGAGAGGTTCTCCTGGTTCATAATCAGATACCTGAAATGAGAGGAGTCGTGCTCCGGGATACACCTTTTCAATTGCATCCTGCACATCACCCTTAGATGGTTTGGATGTTTGTGGGAAGAACATCTTCAGAGAGATGTAGTTAGTTCTATACTTGAAGTATGCATTGATGATGTTACCAGTCTGTGCAGGAACTCTTACTGCCTCTTCAATTGCTGGGCATTCTTTCTTTCCATGAACTGGACACTCTTCACCTTTATGATTATGCACACAACCTTTCTTTTCGTCTAAAGGAGTCTTTGATACTAGTATTTCTTCTTTCTTAACGCAGTTTGGATATCTCTTTCCAAACATTGTCTTCATACCTTTCTTCTCATATCCCTTCCAGCACTTTTCATCGAGTTCGTACTCAGTCTCTTCTTTCTTGGATTTGTTACCCCAGTTAGCAGCACCAACCTTACGGCACTTCACAAGGGCACCAGAGGCGTATGCAGAGGGCCATACACTATAGCGAGACTTAACTTTGTGATAGCAAGCATCTTTCTTACCCTCTTCAATATCAATCTCATCACCAACTTCTATATCGTTCTCTGCAAACCAACCACGATTTACTTCAATAGCACAGATGACATTACTACCATCAGAAGATACTGGAGTCTCGTCAAGAGGTTCTAATTCCTTAATACTATCAATAAGTCCATCAGCAGTGATGAATGCAATATCAAGAGGAATTCTTGTTTCAGTCATGTGGAATGATTGTTGTGCTGCTTCATCAAAGATGAAAAGCATTCCACTATTGGTATCCAAACTCTCACGGAACATAAGTCCAAGATTGAAATCTCTGATGTTAGTTGGGATCTCAATGTTGAGTGGTAAAGTTGTAAATTCTTCTGTCTTCACGTTGATTGCCTTCCCTTTTCTATCTGGATTTGGATCTTTACGATTTTTGCGACGGAACGCTGCATCTTCCTCCTTCTTGGAGAGATTGCGTTTCATCTTACTTGAACCACACTTGGGTTTGGTTGTTTGTCCTGGTTGTCTTGCACAGGGTTTTCCTGCATATTTACCACCGAGTTGAACCCAACCAGGCTTCCCATCAGAAGAGCGACTCTTGCTAAACCAGTCACGCAAAGAAGAATCACCACTTTTGTTCCCCTCCGAGACCGCACCGCCGTTTCCGTTTCCGTTGCCGTTTCCATTGCCATTTTTCTTTTCTTCATCATCAACAGAGTGTCCATTCTCCTTACGGAGCATACCTTTGGGATCCACCATAAAACCACGGGGAATTGGTTTGCACTTTTTATCTGTATAACAATAGTATTGTCCTGCAGGGCAACGACCATTCTTTTCTTCATTTACATCACCAGAAGTATCTCCTTTATGGAGACTCTTATAGAGATGCTTATGAAGAGGTTTTGCTTTCTTCATGATTTTATCTCTTTCAGAATAGTCCTGCGCTTCGTTCATTTGGATGACAATACCCTTTTAATATTTATACTTTTGTTAGTACTTTAGAAATTTTATATACAGTAGATGAACTAGAACTTGGAGTTGCTCTAACTCTCACATTGCCGGAATTTATATCAGCGTCAAAAGTTGCAAGAGAGGAATTTGTTTTTATTGTTCCAAATTCATTCAAATAAACATTTGATCCATCATGCAAAACATTTAATGTTGTTACATGATAATTTGATCCTTGAGTAATTTGAATTTGATATTGGGCAGATCGGAATATACTTGCACTGAAAGTATCTATATTAGATTCTGATGTTGTTGTAGTGGTTGCTGTAGCTGCATCAAGTTTGATTATTGTCGTTGCAGTTCCATTAGCAATTTCTAAACCACTTCTTGCTGTGGCAATACCAATAGAATCAAGTTCGGTAATATCCTCTTTAGTAATTGTACCAGCAACACTTAAATTACCAGAAAGAACAAGGTTTATACCTGTTGCATTTGTTGATAATGTTGTGGCCTCTCCAGTTCCACTAAGTGCTGTACTAGCAATACCAACCCATTGGGATCCATTATAAATTAATAGTTTATTTGTACCAATACCAGAATCAAAACTTACATCATCAAGGTCTTTGATGAATCCCGCACCACCTCCACCAATTGTGTATAATTGCTGCTCAACTCTATTAACAAACAATCTATAGTTTGCTGCAAGATCTTTTAAAGTTGCAAATTCTTGATTAGTTGGAGTAAGGGGATCATTACCTTGCTTCTGACTAGGATCAGGTGCTATTGGTCTATTGTTTATTTCTTCCTTTAAGACCTCTTGTTTCCCTTTAATCTCTTCAACTATAATTTGAAGAGACTTAAGTCCATCTTTAAATTCATTTCTTAGTTCACTTCTTACATTTTTAATATCATTATCATAATATTTTACTTCAGGCAGTTCTGAAATTTCTTTCTTTAGGTCATTAAAATATCCAAGAAGCAATTCATCCGTTTTTACACTTTCATTATTTACTTCTCTAAGATCTTTTTTAAGTGTCTGCTTGAGAGTATTATATTCTCCAAGTATTTGTTTCTTTAACTTTCTATCATCATCTTTAAATTCTTTATGATGACCCCACATACGCATTGAGGTTTCTTTAATCTCTTTCCAGATCTTCTCTTTCTCTGTATCAAACCTAGTATTGATACTTTCTCTTAATTCGTTGAAATCAGTTCTGGTTTCAAATTCTTTCTTATCAAAGTTTTCTTCAATTCTATCCAGGTCATATTCGACCTTACCTCTCAGTCCCTCAACAGCATCATGGACTTTGACAAAATCATCATCAATGACACTAAAAGTTTTTCCAATCCATGAGAAATCAGGGACTTCATTTACCTCATTGACCCACTTAGGGAATGTAGGAATTTGATCCTGTACCTCTTGAACTGCTATTCTAAGAGACTGAATATCTTCTTCATAATATTTTGGTTCAGGCAGTTCCTCAATATTTTGATTTACCTGAGCAAGACGTTCTTCTAATGCGTTGATCTGCTCATCATAATATTTTATTTCTGGTATATCTGCAGCGTTCTTTTCTATTACCTGCTTTACCAGATCTATCTGTTCACAGATCGCTTCTATTTCTGATTCATAGTATCTAACTTCAGGAATTTCAGGTATATCTTCTCTTACCTGATTAATCTGTTCGGTTAGACTTTCTAGTTCTTTATCGTAATACTTTATCTCTGGAATGTCTGGGATGTCCTTCCTGACATCGTTGATCAGACGAATTAATTCTGGAAATGCTGGGATTATATCTTCTACTTCCGCAAAAGTATTTCCTTCAGCGTCTTCAATAGTCTGGACCTCTTCTTCAAGATAATCCTCAACAGATGGTAACTCTGTATCTATTTCTTCTGTTATGTAATCTTCAACTGACGGCAGACTTTCTGGATCTACAATATAATCGTCAATAGAAGGTAAGTCCTCTCTAGACATGTTATTAGTAACCTTAGTACTTCGGGATTTCTCTCCCCAGATTATTTATTGTTCTTCTGACTTTCGCTCTTTAACAACTTTGCAAGATCTGCTGTTGATCCTACAAATAATGCATTGGTGACATTTGTAGGACCTTTAGTAGTCTCTTCTTTTACGTCTTTAAGTTCTTTCTGTAACTTCATCAACTTATCAGTTGCGTCAGCAACGTTTTTAATCAACTGGCCAGCAACTTCATATGCTCTTGGCATTTCACTTTCTTGTGCTAGTTCTAAAATGCCATTGAGTGCTTCTTGTCCCTTTTCGATAATACTATACAGATTGCCCCGAGTATATTCATAATCTTTGTTTACATCATCTATAGATTCTCTTACTTTCTCAATTTTCTTTTCAACCACCTCAGGTTGAACAACATCATTTGAGACGTTGAATTCATTATTTAACTCATCAAATTTGTTATTCATGTTTGACCACTCAGCCATTTTATTTAACCTATCGACCCATCAAATCCAAAGTCGTCACCAAATTGAACGAGTGCGTTATCTGCTGCGGTTATTGCTCTAATAGGAGCACCATTTAAATGTGCAACAGCATCAGTTCCATCTCTTCCTCTATCAATGGTAATTCTATTAGCGTCAATCGATTTAATGTATACTTGTTCTCCTTCTATATCTAAGTAAGAACCAGCTGAGAGTGTAGACCCATCTACCACATCAGCAACACCAGCGTCTGCTGTTAGATCTGCATCAAGATTGGTTGTGACATTTCCTGTGTAACTCTTGAGTGCTCTTGGTTTAACTGTATAAGTAAGATCTCTCTCTTTGTTTGATGTATCTGTACCAGCAAGGTAACTAACTCTAACCTGTCTGATGATGTCAGAAGTTGCTGTAGCAACTGGACCAAACAGATAAGTTTTTGCTGTAAATCTGAAAGTATAAAGAAGAACTCTCCTTGTAGTAAGATCTCCTTCATAGTCGTCTTGCATTGTAATATTTTCCAAGACAACAGGAATGTCTCTATTTTCACCTTCTTCTGTAAGATTTACAGATAAATTATATGCTGGTTGGAAATAAGGTAAAATTTGTTCTACAACCTGTAAAGCATCATCATTTAACTTAGTCATTACACTCAGTTCAAATGCCATATTATATGGCACTGGCATATATGCTTTCTTTTCTACTGATCCATCCTTAGGGTCTTTTATAGTAAACTGCTGTGTAGTGGTTACTTTTCTTGTAGGATCATAAGTCAATCCAGTAAATTCAAATGACATTCTAGGTAATGTCATTGCAGTTGACTTATTTAAATCTGCTTGTTGTTCAAGTCTAGCTAAAAACTTTTGAGTAGGGCCATATGCCAAAGGAACTTTAGTAGTGCTTACTATGTCTCCACTATTATTCTTCGTCTGAATGGTAATGTTGTTAAACAACGTACCAAAAGATATGATAGTCTTCCTCAGAATTTCGTGATAAAAATATTCAAACATTTTTAGATGCCTTGTATACTATATTTATGGAATACCAAATGGATTCTCTTCTGAGAAATCTAGGATCTTATCTGCCTCTGTTTCTATCGCTTTATTGTCAGCAAAATGATTATCCAGCGGATCATCATCAATTCCCTCATCAAGTCTTCCAACATTACGAATCACTTGAGTTGCACCCGAAGATTCTCCTGTAACAGTTTCTCCCTTAATAAATGTTCCTGCAACATTACCTAATTGCAACTGATTTGAATCTTTCTGCCATGACCTGACTCTTGCAGTTGCACTACTTGCAGATCCTATTACCACTTCATTAAAAGTAAAGTCTCCTGTATCAGTCATCTGTGGTGGATCAGCAATCGATACTGTTATATTTGGAACACCAGTTCCAACAACGTATCTTGCACCGGCATCTGTAATTATTATAGATTCTATTTTTCCTGTTGAATCTAAAACTGAATAACCCCTAGCAGTATGGACACCGGAAACTTCTTCATGATAATTGCTAACATTAATATCATTTTGAATTTCTACGGTCGGTGGATACAGATATCCCCCACCACCATAGGTGACAATAATTCCGGTTACAATACCACACCTATCAATTCCAAATTCAAATACAGATGTCGCAATACCAACATTTGTCGAAGTATTATTCATCACAATGTTATCTGTTCCTATTCCAATAACATAGGATTCATCTGGGATAAAGTTAAATGCTGCATCATAACCACTTTGCAAACGAACTCTATCGCCTACAATTATTCCAGTTGTCCCTATCCCAGTAATTACTGTTGATCCAATACCAATTGTTCCTGTAGTTTTAACTGAATTAAATCTGATTGTAGTAATACCAATTGCTCTGAATGGAGTATTAGTTCCTGCAGAACCAATTGTGACAGTAGCAGTTTCTCCTGGAGGATATCCAAATCCGCTGTTACCTATTGATATTGAAGTAAGAGTGCCAGCAGCAGAAACAATGGAAGTTGCAGCTGCCGAAACTGCTGCTGTAAGACCACTAAAACTGATTCCTGGTGCTTGAGTATATCCTGCACCAACTGTTGCTCCTGTTCCCGTTGCCCAAACGTCTTGAACGTTGAAAGAAACTGCTGTTACGATACCTGTAATTGGATTAATAGTTGCAATACCTACTGCAGCTTGTGTTGGTTGTGTAAGGAATCCATCTGTTGTAATAGCAACAGTTGGTGCAACTCTATATGCTCTACCAGTGGTGGTAAATGCTAAAGATGATGGATTAATAACATCACCGACAATTCCAATTGTTCCGGAAGCGAGACTCACTCCTGGACCAGATATTGTAATTGTTGGTGCTTCAGCGTAATATGTTCCCTCTGTGTTTATGGCAATACTTGCAACTGTTCCACCTGTTGTGGCATAGTCACCCATTGTTGCAGTTGCTGTAGCATTTACTGGAACAACTTGAGGCAAACTAAACTTAACATATGGAGCTGATTTATAATACACTCCACCAGTGGTTCCATATGGGAATAAGAAATTTGTTGCTCCGATGCTTATTGGTGCTGCAGTGACACTTACACCAAGTGATACCATTGGTGTGTCTAGGATTGCTGTAGCAGCTGCACCAACATGAATTGGCGTTGAGAATGTAACTGCAGGTGCTGATGAGAAACCTGCACCACTATCAGTTACTGTAACAACACCAACAGTTCTTTGCCCTAGATCTGCTGTTGCAACTCCTGCTCTTGTATGTTTAGCTCCACTAAATTTGATCGTTGGAACCCCAGTATATCCTGCTCCAGGATTTATTAAATTAACCTCTTGAATTGATCCAAGATTATTTCCTACATTATCAGTGCATACTTTAACTCCATATATCATTGTGGCAATACCAACTGCCGTAGTTCCAGGTGAAGAAGATATACCAACATCTGGAACTGATGCGTATCCTCCTCCTCTCTCTGTTACAAATACTCTTCTTAAAGAACCATGTTCTATAAAAGTTGTTACAGCATCTGCTGTTTGACCCAATCCAACAACCACTAGGGTTTGAATCATACCCAAAGAAGTGAACGTATTAGTATCTTCCCGATCAACACCTGTTAACTCATCGCCCACCAGCTCATCATCAATCTCATCAATGCCAGTATCGATAATTTCATTACCATAGCGAAAGAGTTCACAATTTAATGTATAAACGTAGTTCTTCTGCAATTGATAGAATGGTTTATCATGTAAAACTTGTTTAATTTCAAATAAACGATCACCTAAAGGGAAATAAATTAAATCACCCTCTTTAGGTCTATGTGATAACTCTGTGCTTTCATTAAACAAAATTCCTGATTTTATCAGAGGAGCGATATAAGTTTCCCATCTATCTTGAGATATAATTAATTTTACTTCATTAGTTTGTTGTATACCAAATTTTGATAAAAGAGTTGAGTTGTCATCATATCCTTCATAATTATCCACGTATGCTTCAAGTGGATATGCTTCATTGAATTTAGACTCAACTACCTCTTTTATAACTTTCTTTGTTGTAGCATATACTCTTGGTATATAAACAATATCAATGCCATATATTTTTAATTGCTCGTTAATTAGGCTCTGAACAAGATTTTGTTCACCTGAAGAACCTTGCTGAAAAAAAGGATTTAACACCATNACATCAACCTATCATATCAAGGGGAGGAAGTTCATAAGTATTAGACATTTGCTCCCTGATAACCTCTAACTCTTTNTCTGCATCATCATAAAGTTGGCGACCATTTAACTCTACTCCNCCNGGAAGTTTTACTCCATTAAACTTGATTAAATTCTGACCCCACTGCCTCTTCATTAATGCAGTAAGATATTTTTTTACAAAGAAGTCATTATATACTCTTGAGAAATCGTTTGGATCTATNAGTCTATANCAATCAAGAACTATGTAATCATCTTTATTTACACTAGCCCAGTCTAAATCCAAATATAAACGATCTTGCCTCTGATTNAATCTAATCATCTTTTCAGTGACTAACTGGAAGTCAAGATCTTCCAGATAAGTTTTTGTCATAGCATATTGTAATATTTCAGTTGACCCGAAATAGTACATATCATTCAAGAATAACTGATACTTAACACTGAACATATTGCTAGTTGCAGTGTTAGCTCCGTCAAATTTGAAAATTTTGTTTATTCCAATAACAGCGGGTGGAACTTGCAAATAGTTGCTATTCTCTTCAAATGAGAATGTTACAGAAGAACCATCAATTGTAGAAGATGCAGTTGTTGTAACAATGCCCACAGGGTCATTACTGCCACCTCTCGTTCTACCTCTATCAATATCCTCTTGAGTAATTTTATACTTTAAAAATGTTTGAACAACACCATCATAATGCCTCTCATGAAAATACTGCAGAGCATCATCAACTAGATCTTCTACCTGCTCATCCGCAATATTAATCTCCAAGACAGGAGCACCTAACTGTCTCTTGCAATAATTTATGAGCTCTGCCCTGGTAGATGGTTGTGCCATTTATTTACAAGTTTCCTATGATTTTATTTAGGTTCAAGAAGTGATCGTCTTAAGAACGTTTATATTTCCGCGAATTAATGGATACGTAAACCCAGAACTAGTTATAGTAAAATCATAAACATATCGACCTTCTGCCAATGATGACGTTTGCGTATCAGTTAAAGACAACCTTACTTTTCCTGCATAAGCACTAGTAAATCCAACCGTGAATGTTTCTGTAGCACCAAAAGTAGCACCAATGGCAACACTTTTTGCCATAGCTGCAGCACCTGTATATCCAGTTAAATCAAATGCTTTGTTATTAGCACCATAAACAACAAGGTCTGCTTGAAAGTCTGTTCCACTATAGATATCAAAATTAGCACCAGCGGGTACTCCTGCTGCAGGAACAAAAGTGATATTTTTACTCGCCATCTTTAATCCCTATGATTTGCATGGTTTCTTGCTGTTTATAATAAAGTTTGCAAAATGCCTTTGCAATATTACGGAGTTCTTCACGATCATCACAACTATCTATCTCCGCTGCAAGTTGAGTATATGCAAAACTTTTAGACAGGTTCTTAATCTCGATTTGATCAGGATTCATTTGATAACCTCCTTAGTAGCAATTTGATTTCATTTAGATCATCTTTTAAACTAGCAACTTCAGACTCAAGGGTCTCCATTTTATTGGATTCTTTTTGCTTTTGTTGCCTGCGACTAATATACTCTTCATGAGCATTTTTGTTAGTATTAACAATTGCATTTGTTAAAGGGTCTCTAACTAAATCAGAATGACCCTTTACTCTTACCTCATTCATATCAAGCAAGGGCGATAGTTCTCAGTTCTCTAACTCTAGGAGCATACGCTTGATTAGTCGATGTTCCTATCAGTTTGATTCTATAATTTTTAAATGATGGTAAATCATCAATAGTGAATACATACTCCTTATAAGTCAAGTCTGCTGGATCGAAACCTTCTGATGCATCAGAGGGTGGAACTAATGTATCCGAAGTTCCATCATTTAGAGCAGGTGTTGAATATCCAGGGAATGCTTCAAATATTGGTTCAAAGTTTTGCTCATCACCAATCGCATAGTATGCTCTAATATCATTGAATTGATTGATATGAGCAGATAATAAGATTTTAATACTTGTAGCAGAAGATTCTAAAACATTTTCTTTAGAAATGTACTGGAAAGCATTCGGATCATCTGTTGCTGAATTTACTCTATTATCTTCAAGATAGTTTGAAATTGGTTTATCAACTCTATTTGATACCAGAATAGCATTCATTCTTTGAGCGTCGATAACAGGAGTAAGACGTGAATCATCTGATTGCAGAGAAATAGTCATGTTGAAAGAACGACTTCCTGGAAGTTGCTGTAGAACAGAACTATTGGTTTCGTTAATTCTAGATGCGATTATTCTTGGCGATGACAAGTAATTTGTAGTATTCAAAGTAACATCATCAGATCCAACGTTATTGAATGGAACTGGTAAGGAAGTTCCAGAACCATCAGATAAGTTTGAACCAGAAGTTGTTCTAATTCTTGCACTAATAGTTGTTCCTGGAACTGTTAC
>JGI25132J35274_1000492_pt1 | contig 10544 bp, 15 predicted proteins | sample ETNvirenome_6_30_FD_35274 | JGI IMG/M metagenome (IMG submission 35274)
TGGTGGCGATAATGTAGCCTTAGGAGATAGTGCAGGATTTAGCATCACAACTGGAACTCAAAATATTGGAATAGGTTCAGCTGCTTTAGATACTTTAACAATCGGTGCTTATAATACCGCTATTGGTGGAAATGCTTTAACAGCTGAAACTATTGGAAATGGAAGCGTTGCTGTTGGTTATAATGCACTAGCTCAACAAAATTCAGATAGTAATAATGAAATTACTTATAATACAGCGGTGGGATATGCTGCTGGACAAGTTTTAACAACAGCTCAATACAATACTCTTATCGGAACTTTTGCTGGAGATACAGTAGGTTTAGGTAACAATACCGCAATAGGTGCGGAAGCTATGCGATACTTAGGAAATGGTACTGCTAATACCGCTGTAGGTGAACATGCTATGTTTTCAGCATCAGGTACTTATGCCTCTAATCATGGAGACGGAAATACAGCAATAGGTCGTTATTCAATGTATCAATTAACAAATGGAGATGATAACCATGCTATAGGTCATTTTGCTTTAGGAGCATTGACAACTGGTAGTGATAATATAGCCATAGGAAGTAATGCTCTAGATGCTATAACAACTACAAGTGGAACAATAGCTATAGGGCATCAATCTCTGACTGAGCTGACATCAGGGGTTGAGAATATTGCTATTGGATATCAGGCAGGAGCAGAAATAGACGATGGAAATGGAAATACTATTTTAGGTTACCAAGCAGGGTTAGTTCACGCTGGAGGACAGTATAATGTCATCATTGGATGGAAAGCTATGGATGATACTGATGCTGGTGGAAATTCTGAAAATTCAAATAATAATGTAGCCATTGGGGCAAATGCTATGGGTGGTACTTGGGCAAATGCTACTACAGAATTTAATGTCGCTATTGGTACTAACTCTATGTCTGGAGCTTTAGAAGGTTCTGTTGAAAATGTTGCAGTAGGAGTTTCATCGTTACAATCACTTACTGAAGGAGATAATAATGTTGCTCTTGGTTATTATGCACTTTATGATGCCACAACTGGTAGTGGTAATGTTGCGATTGGTAAGGGTACAGGAGAAAATCTTACTACTGCTAGTTACAATACTTTTATAAATAATGGCGCACACGCAACTGGACAAACTGCTGGAACGACAACTGGAAATCAAAATGTTGGGATTGGTTACGCATCATTGCTTAAATTAACAGACGGTGCTAATAATGTAGGCATAGGAACTCAAACTGGTATGAATGCTACTGGTGCTGATAACAATATTTTAATAGGATTTCAAACTGGTTTGAGTATTACTGATGGTCAAAATAATGTTATAATGGGTTTTAGAGCTGGAGACGCAGGTAATTTTTCAAATGTAGTAGCAATCGGATATAGTGCAGGTAGTGCAATCAGTTCAGCAGATGCAAACCAAACAGTTCTTATAGGATATAATACAGGAGCGGACATTACGGAAGCTCAAGGAACTACTGCTGTAGGTGCGTATGCTTTAGACGCTGTTACGGATGGAGATTATAATACAGCATTTGGTTATCAAGCTGGTTCGGCATTGACTACTGGAGAGGGAAATGTCGCAATAGGTTATCAAGCATTATTAAAAGCTAATCATGCAGATGCTGACTACAATGTTGCTGTAGGTCAAGGAGCTGGTTCAGAAATTTTAAATGGATATTACAATGTGTTAATTGGTTATAATAGCGGAAATACTCTTACATCGGGTGGCGAAAATACTATAGTAGGGCATAATTGTGATGTTGCAAGTGCAGATAATAATAATAACATTATTATAGGAAATGGTTTAACTGCTACAGATAAAGACAACGCAGTTTTTATTGGTAATGATACTAATCATATTGAAAATGATTTTAATGCAGATGCCACTTGGAATTATTCATCAGATGTAAGACAGAAAAAAGATATTAAAGATGATACTTTAGGTCTTGAGTTTATAAACGATTTAAGACCAGTAACATATAAACATAAATCTCCAAGTGAATTTCCAAAAGAATGGAGTGCTTATGATGAGAATGATAAAGAACCTATGGGTGGCGATAAAACTATACACGGTTTAATTGCTCAAGAAGTAAAACAAGCATTGGACAATCAAGGTGTAGATACATTTGGTGGATGGTCTGTTGGTGATGATGGTAGACAAAGAATATCAGCAGAAAAAATGGTAATGCCATTAATTAAAGCGGTACAAGAACTATCAGCTAAAGTAGAAGAATTAGAAGCAAAACTTTCTAAATAACTAACAAACAAAGGAGCTAAATAATGGCTAAAAAAGAAAAAGAACAAAAGCCTGTTTTAACTTTCGATGACAAAGAGTACGTAATCGAAGATATGACAGATGAACAAAAAGCACTTCTTAACCACATTAATGACTTACAGAATAAGATGAACTCAATGCAGTTTAACTTAGACCAGTTAGGTGTTGGTAAGGATGCGTTCATAGAAAAACTTCGTGAGNCTCTTGCTGAAGATAAAGANGAGGAANCTGAANCGTAAGCTATGATTATAAGGAAGTGTAGTCAAGGTAAGCGAATTAGGTTACATCGTAACACAACTCCTAATGCTNTACGNACTAAAACGTATGCTGATGGAACTGTCGAAACCTTGACTTACCCTTCTGCTGGTTATGATTACTTTGTTGAAGTAGATGGAACANTTGTAAGACGTTCTGATAGTTTTAAAAATATAGAAGAATACTATGTATCTCAATGTGAAGATAATTGTGGATATACTCATGGTAGAGTAATAGTAGGTAAACATCAATTAATAGGTGGTATTGCTACATTACAATCTGAGTTTCCTGATGAATCAAATACTAAAGCAGAAATAAAAAAATGGTATGATGTTCGTAGTATTAGATATAATGATAGTGAAACTAAAGCAGAATTACTATCTAGAATTGTAGAAAACTTTGATGCAAAGCATATAAAAAGATGACATTATTAGAACAATATAAAAAACAAATGATGCAACAACCTAGGCCCGTAGAGGTAGTTGCTCATGTTCCTGAGTTAAATAAACTAATAAAATTATTATATATGCAAATGGAACAAAATCAACAACAAGATGAATCTCTTGTAGATATAGTTGGCATGCCTATGATACAAACAAAAGCATGGTATAATCAAGGTGATTCAAGGGTGACGGAGGGATAATGAAAAATCCATTAGCAACATTTTATAGTTGGCAAGTTAGTTCAGGTGCATTAGATGGGTGGACATCTTATCATATAGCCGCTGGATTATTTATAGCAAAAGTAGCACAATGGTTAGGTGCATCAGATTTATGGGCAGTCTTATGGGTATTAATCATAGGTATTGCATGGGAAATATTTGAAGTATATGTTGAAGGTACAGAAGAAACATATGGAACAAAACAACGATGGGCAATTAATACTGCTTCAGATATATTTGTTGAAACAGCAGCTGCTTGGTGGATGGTAATATGAACGAAGATTGGAAAGATTACGTTACTATAATAGCATTTTTAATTATTGTACTTGGTGGTTTAGTACTTCTTGGAAGTTGTGATGGCGGTTGGAGTATAGCTGGTTATGAGGTATGAGTAATGCCAAACCTAAAACGGCAAGGTCGTATCGTGGAGCTATGGTCGATGACAACGCTATTATATCTATCAATATTAAGTGGCTTATTCAGTCAGTTGTGGTTATCGCTGGACTTGTTTATTCGTACTTACAAGTTGAAAATAGAATTAAAGAACTTGAACGAAGAGTGGAACTCGCTGACACTAACATTGAAGAACTTGTCAATAAACATATAGCAGAAGAAGAAGTAAAAATAAGNAANATGCAAGANCAATTAGAATGGTACGANACAGAATTAAATTTAAATCCTTTATCATGGGGAAAAAGAAAAAAGAAAAGAAAGTAGTATTAACAGAAGATGACTTTAATCATAATTACTTTATTAACAGAGAACTGCGGAGAGTTCGATGAATCTCTCTATATATGAAAGTAGAAAATAATGAATTTTTTAGAAGTTTACAGCGAAGCGGGTATGATAGGTGTCGTAGGGGCTTTGCTAGTGTATATGGTCTTCTCTATGAACAAAAGAGGGTCTGCGCAGGAAGAAAGTTTGCAAGACCTAAAAACAGAGAACAGGGGACAAAGTGAAACACTTGAGAATACTGAAGGTATGCTAATTAAATTAATTGATAGATGGAATAAATCAGACGAAAGACTTGATAGAAAATTTGACGATTTAAATAAACAAATAAATGACCTTGATAATCAAGTATCGGAAATTAAAGGAGTTATTAGTAGATTAAATGGTAAAAACTAAAGTTAAAAAAATTAAAGGTGTTTCAATGAGTGGCTTAAATAAGCGACAGACTACAGCGATGGGAAAACACTCGAAACACCATACTATTAAACATATACGACATATGGTATCATCTATGAAAAAAGGTAAAACTTTTACAGAGTCACATAAATTAGCTATGAAGAAAGTAGGTAAATAATGGCAACAAAAAGACGTAGAGAAAATCCTATACGAAGAACTACTGGAAAAGGTGGTAATTANAGGAAAACAAAGTCAGGTGCTGGTATGACTCGTAAAGGTGTAAAAGCATATAGAAGGGCAAATCCTGGCTCAAAACTTAAAACAGCAGTTACAGGAAAAGTCAAAAGNGGCAGTAAAGCAGCTAAAAGACGTAAGTCTTATTGCGCTAGGTCACTTGGTCAATTAAAAAGAAGTTCTGCTAAAACAAGAAATAANCCTAATTCTAGAATAAGACAAGCTAGAAGAAGGTGGANGTGTTAATAATATGGCTAAAAGAGTAAGTTGGTTATATGGTGGCAAACGCTACTATGGAACATTAATTAGAGAAACTAAAACACATAAATTTGCTAGAACTGAAAATGGTAAAGTTAAAAAAATAGTTAAAAAGAAAAAAAAGTGAAAGAAAAAATAAACTAAGGTTAGTTTAAAAATGAAGTTAAATACTAATATATCATTAGAAAACATTGTAACTATTATTGCTTTAATTTGCTCTGTAACATTAGCATTTGGCTTTATGAAATATGATGTAGATTTGTTAAAAAAAGAATTAGAATTAAAAGCAGATAAAAGACAAGTAGTTGCTGATAGAGAACTTATTGCTTATAAACTTGACGTAATAATGCAAGATATTGCAGAAATAAAAGAAACACTAAAGGAGAATAAATAATGGAATGGTTAACATGGGGAAACGCAGCGTACTTATTTGCTATAATANTAGGTGGATTAGCTACACTGGTAGCAACAAAGTATAGACCTGCTTTAAAAGAATTAAAAGAAGTTGCAAATAAATACAATCAAGCAATGGCTGATGGTAAATTATCTGCAAAAGAAAAACAAGAATTAGCAAAAGAATGCATGGATGTTGTCTCTGCTGTCTTAAAATTATTTTGGAAATTCTAAAGAAAGGAAAATAATATGCCATACGGAAAAGGAACTTACGGAAAAAAAAGAGGTAGACCTTCTAAAGCAGCTAAAAAATCTGGTATGAAGAAGATGTCTAAAATGATGAAAAAGAAAATGATGAAAAAGAAAGTTCGCAAGAAAAAGAAATAAATGCCAAAACAAACCCTCATATATAGAGATTTCTCTGGAGGGGAAAATACTTCTGCCAATCCTAGAACAATAAAACCTAACGAACTTCAGTTAGCATCTGGAGTTATGGTAGATGAGCAAGGATATTTAAGTAGTTTTTATCCTCCTCAAAAATCAGATACAACTTCTAGTTTAAAAGATTTTACATATTATATATCGCCAGGTAGGGGATTATTTTATTTTAAATCTGATTATTCTTATGTATCAGGTGGAGATACAACTGATGATGGCCCGTATCATTATATTATGGTAACGGATAGAGAAACAGGAAATATATCTATAACTGATGGAACTACTAAAACAGAAATAGCAGATATAAATATAATTAAACCTGATTTTTATGTTCATAATAATATAGTAAGAATAGGAAATTCTGAAGGAGCAGCTTCAGCTGGTGGTCAAAAATGGTTTGGGCCTATAGGTGATACAACTGGAAAAAGTTTATTAGGTATTACTTATGATAAAAGATGGGTAATGATGGAAAACTTTTTAGAACCTCCTTTTTGGGGTTTAGTTGGTAGATGCATTGGTGATAGTAAAACTATGGCTAATGTGCAAAGTATTAGTGCGCCAGTTAAATCAGAATTAGTAGGAACATCTACTATTGCAGATGATAGTGGTGATGTAGAATTTACAACTAGTAGCCATGGATTATCTGTAGGAGATACAGTTATTATATCTAATAGTGAATATTATTCTGGTTCACATACAATTACAGCAGTAGATGATGCAAATACTTTTAAAATAGGTAAAACATGGTTATCTGTAGCATCTGATGAGACTCCAGAATGGAGAAGAAAAGGTGAGCCTGATTGGTTTGGAGGATGGTCTGGCACTGCGGGAGCAACAGTTGCAAGAGGAGATGCTGGAGTTGATAATGCTGACAATTCTCATCATAATTATGTTGTATGGATTAATGAGTCTACAGATGAATTAAGAATATTAGATGAATTAATTGATGATAATCAACTAAGTATTAGAACAAATGCAACAGATAGCACTAATGAATTTAAAGTATATCCACCAAGAACTAGTAGCGCAGTTGGAGAAGTATTAGCAGGAATGAATCTTGATATTTATCAAAGTTCAGGAAGTGANAAAGGAGCATGGCCTCCAGGCGAATATGAATTTGGACAAACATTTGTTTATGAAGGAAATCAAGAATCTTTAATTGGNAAATTACATGGTAATAATCTTACAATAGATGCAAATGAAGTTATATATGTTAGAGTATTAATAAGTGGAATTAGAGATGTTGCTGATACAGTTCCTTTTACAAATACAAATAAAGACTTAGACCCTAGATTAATAGGAGGAAGAATATATACTAGAAAAGCAGGAACTGGTGATAATTGGATATTATTACTTGATGCAGATTTTAGAACTACAGATGCTACTAGTAATAGAGATTTAGCTGGGGGAGGTACAAGATTAAATCTTACAGATAAATATGATTATTGGTATGCTAATACTGCTGGAAGTGGTGATACTCAAATATGGGATAATTTTTCAAGTAATGCTGGTGTTGGTGCTGATGTGGCAAAATGGATAGGTTTTTATAGTACACAATATACAATTAATTCTCCTAGTCCTTTTACTTATGAAGCAATAAATGGATTTTCACAAGAAGAATCAGGTATAGGCTTTGGTGCTTATCAAACTCAATTAAAATATCAAACTTCAGTAATATGTAATAGTAGAGTATTTGTAGCAAATATAAAATATTATGATACTAGAAATCAATCTTCATCTATAACAAAAATGGGAGATGCTATAATATATAGCCCTCCTAATAAAATGGATACATTTCCTGCTTCTAATAGATTAGATATTGCAGAAGGTGATGGAGATGAATTTACTTGCTTAATGGAATCTGGTGGAATGTTACTTGCATTTAAAGAAAGTACATTATATATAGTAGATGTTAAAAATCCAAATCCTGCAGGATGGAGATTGCAAGGTAAATTTGATGGATTAGGAGTTAAAGGAACTCATTCAGCGGTTAAAATACAATCAGCTGTTGCATTTGCAAATAATTATGGATGTTGGATATACGATAATGGACAAATACAAAATTTAATAGAACGTAAAATATCTGTTAGTCAATGGCAAAATTGGACAAGAAGTAAATTTAGAAAAGGTAATTTTACTAGTACAACTACTAGTGCAGGAACAAATAAATTACTTGATAGTGCTGGAACATTTAAATCAGATAAATCAAATATAATAGTTGGAGATATAGTTTTTAATACAACAGATAGTACAACTGCTAATATAACAACAATTAATAGTGATACTGAATTAACAATTGATGCTGACATAATGGCTAGTGGAGAAGATTATTATATAGAATCAAATACTTTTGGGCCTAACATAGGATATGATAATATATCTAAAAAACTTATTATTGTAAATGATTGTCAAAATATTTCTGACTCTCCTAGATTTTATGACCTTGTAACAGGAGCATGGACTAGAGGATGGGATAATGCTCCAGATAAAACAGGTGCTGCTTTGAAAACTGGGGTTGGATATTTTATGAATGGAACTGAAGGAGCTAATTGGTCTGGAGTAAATAATTCTTGGACTAATTTTGTTACTATTCCAGAATCAACTTATATAAGTACAAAAGGTCATAATTCATCTGGAGCTGGAGCTGTAGTTTATGTAGATGAAAGAATGAATGGATTTACAGATGCTACAGTTGACACAAATAATTCCGCTGGAAGTGGAACTACTTTTGGAAGCAATCCTAGAATATTACAAATGGATAATACTTCTAATTTAACAGTTGGAATGGTTGCTTACGGCACAGGATTAGATGGCGGTAGTTCCACTATTACTCAAATAGATTCAGGTACTTTATTTAGAATAGATGAAGATACAACAGCAACAAACTCTAATCAAACATTTAGATTTGTTGGCGAAAGAGATTTAAGATGGTTTGCTATGAAACAAAAAGTTTTAGATTATTCTATTGCTGAATCAGCTGGCGATGCAGGAGCAAATAGAACTAGATATAATATAGTAACTAGAGATGAAGACTTTGGAGCTCCTAATAATATTAAAAAGATTTATGGTATTACAATTGATTATATTACAGAAACTGGAGATGAGGCATTTAAATTTGATGTTAGGTATCAAATAAATGGAGCATTAGTAACTAGTGATATTGGCAGAGAATGGTTAGAATTAGATTCTACAAATTGGATGGTTTTTAGAGATGCTGGAACAGGAACAGCTCAAGGTAATTCTATTAATACATATGAAATAGGTTATAAAGATTTTGAAGGAGTTGTATTAGGTAAACCTTTAAAATGTTATAGTTTAGCATTGCAAATAAATACTGCATATGAAGAATCGTCTGATTCTAAAAAACAATATTTTAAAATTGTAAGTATTGGTATAAAGTATAGAATAATTGGTAAAACATCTTTAACTGATNTAGNTGGATTTGATANAANAACATTAGTTCATTCTAATTAATATGATAGATATTATAAGGCATAAACAAGTATCATTAAATGATTTACAAGAAGGTGAATACGTTATTAATGAATTTGCAGGTCAAATAAAAGGTGTATTAAAACTTAATAATAAATTACATAGTACAATATTTAATGAAGATTCAAATAAAGCATCTTTAAAATCAGAACAAAATGATATAATAATTAATGATGGAACAACTGATAGAGTTATTATAGGAGATATAGGAAAAACTAAAGATGGTAAATTATATGGAATGAAAGTATCTGCTCCAAATCATAATGCTAGATTTGCTTCAGAAGATAAATTATTAATAAATACTGCTAAAAATTTTTTATGGCCTGCATTTAGAGTATATATAGATGATAGTCAAGTTTGGTCAACTGGAGCGTGGAGTAAAGTTCAATTTGAAAATAAAAATAAATCTACTGTTGTTAGTAATTATGATAATAATTCAAATATAGATTATACTAATGATTATTTTATAGTTCCTTATGATGGAATATATCATTTTAATACTACTTTAATGTATGACGATTCAACTTCTGCTCAAGTTGATTCTGGTGAAAATTTAAATCAAATTTTATATGTTGACTCAAATAGTAGTGGAACATATGTTCAAGCAGATGATTTATCAATTAAAATTAGACTTGATGTATATCATGCAGATTTACTTTCTAATAAATATTGGAATACAAGATTATCTGCTGAAGCTAAATTATCAGCTGGAGATAAAGTTCAATGGGCAGTTTATAATAATACTGGGGCAAATATAGAACCATATAATTCATCAGTTCATGACACGAATTATAATATGTTTACAGGACATTTAATATGTTTAACATAGTTGTATTATAATATATATAGCAATAAATTTTAAATGTATATCTTAAAATAAGCAATGGCAAAAGAACGTAAAAAAAGACAAGAAAGAAAAGTAACTGTTGATACTTCTCAATTAAAATCATATGGAAGTGATTTTAAATCTAGAGGTCAACAAAGATTAGCATTTTCTAAAAGAGTTAAAGAAGAAGCAGATAAAGTACAACAACAAATACAAGAAGAGCAAGAAAAAGCAAAAGAAAAAAGTCTTTGGTCTAGTATAGGAGGCGCATTAGGTGGTCTTGCATTAGGTCTTGCTACTGGAGGATTAGGTTGGGTAGCTGCTGGAGTAGGTACAGGTTTAGGAACATATGGTGGAGCTCAAGCAGGAAAAGCATTATCTGAATCTAAATCTGGTAAAAGAAAAAATATTAAATCTGATATGTTTTACGAAAGTGAAGCAGAAAAACAAAATTTAGCATTTAGAGATTTTGATGAAAAATTAGATGAAGGCATATTAAATAGAAGTTTAGCAGCTGGTGTTATGGCAGCGGCTTTTGCTGGTGGAGGTGATTTAATTAAAAGTTTAAAAGAAAAAAAGAATCTTAAAGA
>JGI25132J35274_1000494_pt1 | contig 10533 bp, 2 predicted proteins | sample ETNvirenome_6_30_FD_35274 | JGI IMG/M metagenome (IMG submission 35274)
AAATGCTAACAGTAGCCGCTATTTATGCCATGCCTATATTATTAGGAGCAGTTATTATTGCGGGTATTGCCGCTATATTTAAAAAAATATTTGGGAAACTGCCGTTCTTTGCCGATGGTGGAGTTTCGGGCGGAGGAATGGCAGTAGTCGGAGAAAGAGGGCCGGAGTTAGTTAATTTACCAAAAGGGGCTAGAGTTCATAGTAATGCTGAAAGTAAAAAGATGGCCTCCTCTAGTAATGTAGTAAATAATAATGTTAATGTGACAATAAATGCTAAAGATACTTCGGATGCTGAACTTAGAAGAATAGCAGACCAAGTAGGGAATATGATAACAAATAAGTTAAACAGAACAACCTCTTCTAGTGGATTTGTAAGGTGATAAAATGACTACTAAATATGTGTATCTAAAATTACAAAGTTTTTCGGGAACAGATGAAAGCGTGAACACTATACCGCTTAAGGCTAATTCGGTTTCTATATCAGTAAGTAAAACAATCCCTTCTTTTCCTGTTCCTCTATCCGGTGTCGCTACGGGGGAATCTATAACCGCAGCCTTAGATTTAGGAATGGCTCAAAAAACAATATCGGTTCAAGGTGTTATATTAGATGAAACAATAATAAAAACTATTGATGGAGAAAATAAATCAAGAAAATTTACTGCACATGAAATTGCTCAAATGATTGCATCCGGTGTTGATTCGACAGGGTTTGCTAAGAACCAAGCAATAAACGAATTGATTGTCAAAATACCATCTTTGGTTGCTAGTGATTATAATTACATTGGAACTTGTAGTAATTCAGCGTATCTCAATAAGACGGATTGTGAAGCCAATGGTGGAACTTGGACTGCTATAGATGGCGATAATAGCACTAGAGAAAATGGAAGAAATATTCCATTTACATTTGCTTCAAGAGGAGATAATAACGAATTAGATAACTTAGGAGTCCCTGCAAAAATATCTTCTTTCCCCGACGCTGAAACAGATACAGGACTAACAGGCTTCATTAGAAGTTTTAGTTGTGATATAAGCGGAGAAACTTATGAATTATCTTTTAGTTTAGAATTTGAAACTGCGGTTATTGTTCCATAGGTGATAGAATGTATGATGTGCTTATTGGAAAACAACGAGGACTAATCTTTCCCGTTATGTGTAATGGGCATGTTAGAATAGATTATAGCGATAATGTTCCAGTTGGAGATAATATAGGATATGGTATTTTTGGCTATACAGGCTCATTTACTTTTGAATCTATTATCACTCCTTATGACATAAATGGTTTTGGGCAATATTCGGCAACATCAAGACCTACGATTAATCCTACACAAAAAACAATGCCGAGTGTTATATTCAGTAATGCTAGTAGTGCCGATTTTCAAAGTAATGAATATATGCCAATTGCTAATAGACTAGTCCATGAAATGAATATATTTTCTAGCACTAACTTTACAATATCATTAGTAAACTCAACAGTTCATAATGAAAATCAACCTGCTGAATATAAGATTAAGACAGTATTAAAAATAGCAGGAACGGACTACACAACAACTACTGATGCAACAGTAATTAATTCTAATCTTGGAGTTGGATTTATACACGATGGAACTACTGCTTCCAATGATGGTTTTGATAGAGAAGGTAGAGTGACGCATGTTGTTGGCGGAACTACTGATGGCACTAATAGCACTACAACAGTTCCGGTTGCTTCTACTGCTAAATTCCATGTAGGGCAAGAAGTATTTACAAGAGATGGATTTACATTTACATCTTTAGGAACTATTGCTTCTATTAATTCCGGCGTAAGTATTGTTTTAAATAGTGCGCCTTCTAGTAGTATAGGTAGTGGTGTAGATATATTTATTCACACTTACAAAGACCCATCTTACATAAATAATCAATTTCATATAGCGTGTACTTATGACAATGTATCTAAACAAGTAAGTATATATTTAGATAGTATTTTGGTTAAGCAAGCCATTTTATCGGTATCTTCGGACTTTTCTATGGCTCAAGAAGATTATTTCATAGGTGCTTCAAGCAATAATGGAACGGGGACAGAAAGTGCTATTGCTAACAAACAATTTATGGGAGAAATGCACGAAATGAGCATGGTAAATACAGTAAAGAAAAAATTCTTCACTAATAATTTATTACCTAACTTAGACGACACATTGTTTTATTTTAGATTTGAGGAGGTAGATGTATGACGGAAATTTCAACCTTAGTTGCTTTAAGTAAGCCTAGTTCAGTCATAACGGAGGATTGCACCGCTAGTAGTGGAAGTGAAACTTTAACCAATGTAGACAGTAATGATATTTTAGTTGGTATGAAAGTTACAGGAACACATATCAAAGATGGAACAATTGTCACGGCATTAAATTTAGGCAGTAATGAAATAACTATGAGTAAGGAAGCGAATGGTTCGGGAACTACTAGCATTACTTTCACTAGAACTGCATATGATACCCCAACCAATCCCCAACTTTGTGTTAGTGCGTTATCTCCTACATCCAATGGTTCTTTAGTAGATGCTTTTGGAGTAGCAGTAATAGAAGAAAATTCGGGTAGTATGGCTTTAACTCCCGTAGGTAGGGTGCAAGTCACCAACTGTAATGCTACTACCGGAAGTGCAAGAGTTACGCTTTCTAGTGGCAACACTGATTCTTTATATGTAGGGCAAGAAGTTACAGGAACGGGTTTCTCTACTTCATCTTTACCCGCAGGTAAAGCCGCTAGAATAAAAAGGATTATTTCTAGCACAGAATTTGAATTGACAGAAAAAGCCGTATCGAATGCCACAAACGCTACTTATGTTTTAGGAATAGAACACTTAAACTTAGAAGTCACAGAAGGAACTAGAATAAAGTGCTTCGATGATTTGACAAGCACAGGTATTAGACTAAACAGTATTGATTTAGACACTACTCATTTATTTGTTATGATACACTCCGATGATGTAAATAAACATCACTTCGCTAAAGTTTCGGAAATATTTACCGATGATATTAGCGGAGATTCATTTGAGTTTAGGCCAAAGTTGGGAGATGAAATAGCAAAAGATGTAAAGTTCAAATTATTTTCAACACCCATACCGACTGATAAAACAATAGCCGCAGTAGGGCTAGGAATAAAAAATAGCATAGGGCATTCTGTTTCATTAGCAAGACCATTATTTTATTTCTTTAATGAGAACTTAGATAAAAAGAATCAATTAAATCACAATAAGAAATATAATTTACTTTATTCGGAATTAGATTTTGTAGCAGTGAGCGCAACTCAAGATTCTTTATCAACTAAAAGTTTCTTTTCAACAATGCCCGATTTTGGAACAGATATAATTGATTATGGAAAACAGACGCTAAAGGCAAGATTAGTAGATAATTTAAAAACATTAGATAATCCTTCTACTCATACGAGTAATGAAGGAGAAACATTATTAACATACACTCCATTTACAAGTGATGCTTGTTTTACTAATGCTAGAAGAGATGATAACGATACAATAACTGATACTGCAAGTCAAGATTATAATGGCCCATATAGATATTTATCATATGGATATTCTAAAGATAGGGCGAACTTATCTTACAATGTAATAGACCAAATACTCTATGAATCTATGGGAGCAAAAGGAACTTTAGCAGAAGTAAAGGTCGCTGACCCTTACAGAATACTTAGTAAAAAAATAGGAGATGAAGAACCTCTTAGAATAAGACACCAATTATTTACAGGAGATTTTAATGAATTTAAATCAATAGGAGCAACTATAACTTCTAATCCTTCGGGTAATACTTATGCTACGACAACAGACTATGACTTAGGAAGTTATTTGAATGTGGGGGATGAAGTTAGAGTAGGAACAAGAATAGTAGTTGTTCAAAGCATAGCCTCTATTAGTGGTAAAACTCAAAATATTACTTTTAGAAGTGAGAATAGATTAGAAACTGAATCAATATTTACAACAGGTTCTTACACCTTAGCAAATAATAGTGTGCTTGAAAGACGAGCATACAACCCAACAGATAATACTTTACTAACCGATTTTCCATTAGTAGCAAATAGACAATCCTCTTTGCATGTGAAATTGATTTCAAAACAATTTAATTTTTTATATGCAGGAGTTAGTGCTATTGATGTAAATAAAAGATTGATTACTTTATCTTTTTCAAACAAGGGATATTTTGATTCAACTACAAAAAACATGTTAGATTATATGAAAGGACAATACGCTATCTTGGCTGAAAAAATGACAGGAGAGGTAGAAAGAATAGACCACTATAAAGAAAATGGCCTTACTCAAGTTAAGTTAGCAGGAAGAAGTAACATTAGAAAACTTATTTCTCCTATTATATCAAAGAATACTTTATTTTCTCAAGATGTAATTTATTCAACACAAAGCCCATATAATAAATTAACAAGTGCGGGTGCTAATTTTACTTGTGATTTTGATAGTAAAACATTAACTGCTTCCACTAGTATAACTCTTTCGGCAGGAACTCAAGTTCATTTGAAATATGCTTCGGGAGTTATGAGTTATATTGGAGAGATAGCGTCTACTGTAACCGGAACTAGTTTTACTTTGGTAGATAAATCAAGAGCAGAAGGAACTACACTAGCAGGATATAAAGAAACTAATAAAAATTATATGTTAAATAAAGCATTAGGAACTAACTCGTTTGTAAGTTCAACTACTAGTTTAAGTGGTGCTTCTAACAAAGGATTGTTTTTCAATTCGGGCGTAAAAATAACTTCAACAGGAACAGAAGGAGATGTATTAGTAGGTAGTAGTGCAAGCGATAATGAAAACGCAATAGGTTATTTTATTAGTGATATTACTAACATAAAAAGCGATTCACATTTTCAAGGAATATTAGAAGATGAAAATAATAATGCTGAGAGTTTTGATACTGTAAATACTTTAATAGATTTTGAAGTTGTTAAAACAGAATCAGCAGGAGAAAATAAAGGAACATTTGTGACGGTTGCTCCATATGTGCCTTTAACATTAGGTAGAGTTGATATAAATTATGCTAACACCCAAGACACTACTTTCCATAAAGACACTTTAGGTAAAACACTCCATGACATAACTAACCATGCGAGAAAATACATAGATGTTGATAGTGATTTAGCACTATCAGCATTCAATCACATTAGAGGACAAAAAAATCTACACAACAAACCGATTTATGTTGGTGGTAAATTTTTAGCGAATATTGTTTCAGTAGAGAAGAATGTTGAGATATTTAAATCAACTGCCGTTGATGGAACTACTGCCGCAACGGTTAATACTACGGGACTATCCGAAGGAATGGTTTTATCGGACAATGCTCATGTAAATACTAAAACTATTAGTCAATTAACTTCAACAGGAATAATATTAAGTTCAAGTGCAGGAGGAACTAGCACCGCAGATACATTATATTCTTTACCTTCAACTCTTGCTAGAATATATGTTGATAGAGATATTGGTTTAGTTACCATACCTTGTAAACTAAACTCTAATACAACATTGAGTAATTTTGATACAACAAGCATATATGCCGGTATGAAAGTAGAAGGATTAGATGAAAACGGAAATGTAGAGACTACCAACATTCCTGCAAGCACAACTGTTGTTTCTGTTGATAGTCCTACTACAATAACAATTAGCAATAATGCTAATACCTCTAACGAAGGTGTTAGTATAAGATTTTCTTTTGGAAGTGGAACTGTAATAGATAGACTAGAAGGACACCACAACCAAGATGCAACTAGAGAAACTTCTAAACTCACACACGAATTTAATTTATTAAATGCGGGTCATTTACACGGTGCAAAAAATATTGCTTTGATTCATCCTGTTCTTAATTTGACTAATTCCTACAATCCTACTAGTATTGTTGATTATAGATTAGGTGGAGAACAACCAAATCATATTACCGGCGAACTTTCGGTAAATTTAGTAGGTAGTAAGTTAGATGAATTTGGCACTTATCAATCGAATTTTGGTGCTTCTAATTATAGACTTATGAATATTGAAAAGGGCAACTATAACAAATCTAAACACCTTTACTTTGATGAAGATGCTTTTAGATTCTATGAAGAAATACCTAGCAAAATAAAATATTATTCTAGTGGATATAGATATAGTGCAGGATATTATACAGATGGTTTTTTACAAAATAATATTATAGGAACAGATATTTGCGGAATGAATATTATAGGGCAAGGAGAAATTGGAACTACCAATAATGACCCAATAATAGATGCAACAGTCGAGCATAGTCTAGGTGGAACGACTAAGCACTTCGATGATATTTTTAGAATTGGACAAAAAATAACAGGTGCAGGAATACCCGATGATACCTTCATTGGAAATATAATTGGCGTTGGAAATAGTAGTTCTAGTACAATTGAAGTAAGACTAACTAATCTTAGTGCTACTGCGGTAGATGCTACCGCCACCGCTACGGAGGTTAATGCTAAATTTTTTGAATTTGATAATAAAAGATTAATTGAAAGTAGGGGATATTTACCTAGTATTGGAGATAAATTTTACGAACCTAATACTCTTGAAACTAAAAGTGAAACTATATTTGATAAATCTTTTTACAAAGAAGGCGGAACTCCTAATATGTTTTATACTCCTAGACCATATACAGAAGTTGAAACTTCTAGTATTAATGGGGGAGCGTCATTAAGAGCATTACATAGATTTAGAGATAAATTTGAACAAATAGACCCTAAGATAGCAAGAATGTTTTTATTTAGCAATAGTGATTTGTTGCCTTATTCATCAAAGAGAAAAGACAGTTTGATGAATAAAGATAAAGACAGGAATATTGCTAATTACTCTTTATTGACAATCAATGAAATATTAACAACAGAACACTCGGAAACAAAGGAAGCGGTAAAGGGAAGAACCACTAGCATAACTAATTTAGATGATTCTTATTCTAATCATAATATAGTTTCTGCAAGAGGTGATAAAAAAATAAATCAACTAAAAAGATTCGGGATTATGCGATTAACTGAAATAGTCGTTGATTGTTTTTATAATCAATTTGACCCCGAAAATATACCAAAAAGAAATAAAAATATAGGGACAATTGGTTTTTATCCCAAAATCCAAATTACAAATGTGGAGGATTATCTCGGTAATCACTTAAGTATTTCTTCTGTAAGTAATAAAGTAATTAATACAGTAAGAGCAGATACGGGGGCGGCGGCTACTGCTGAGGATATAGTTGCTAAAGACATAATTGTGGATAAAGCGGGTAGATTTATTGGAGTTGTTGCTTCTGTTGGAAGTAATGCGATTACTCTTACGGCAAATGCCTGTAAAACTGACTTGGCAACAGATTCAACAGGTGATTTTTATGCTCCAAGATTAAATAATCAAGCGGGAGGTTCACCAAATGGACAATTTATGAAATTGTTTTATATCCCTCATGCTTATTTTGAGCAAGGAAATAGAGTAGAAGTTACGGGTGTGGTTTCTAATGGTAGTGCAACCATGACTAGTGTTGATACTACCGATTTATTTGTAGGTATGAGAATAGATGGTTCGGGAGTGGCTAATCCTGCTAATGCTTCCTATACTTATAGAATCAAGAGCATAGATAGTTCTACACAACTAACTATGAGTATTAATGCGACTGCTCCTTCCGGTGGAACTCAAACTTATACCTTCACTAATTACTATGGAGCAGGAGTAATAACAGGATATAATACAGAAAATAATTTTGTAGAAATCGATGGAACAGTAAATCTCTTACAAATGGCTACTATGCGTGGTCTAGCAAGTGATGGAACGGGCCATCCTAATAATTATGTTAGTAATTTAACCACTGCAAGTAGCGGTATAGGTGCAAATAGAGGAGATAATGATGCCGGATATGGAGGCGGTGATGCTAACCATACAGATATTACTTTCTTCACAAAAAAAGGAGTAAGGATAGCAGGTCAAGTAGTTAATAGACAAGAGGACTGCGCTATAATTTTACCGTTTGGTTTTAGTGGACTTCAAGGTTATTATTCTTGGCTAGGTAGGTCGTTTTTTAATGATTTAGATACTTTTAGTGGAAACTATCATAGTGATAATCCAAGCATAGTTTCTAAATCTATTTTTCCGATATTAGGAGAATATTTACATCAAGGCACTACTGCAACACAACAAACGGGAGAAGGCAATAATATTCTTAATGGTAGTTATTCTAATAGCGAAGATAGAGGAGAGTCAAATAATAGAAGAATGCTACAAAACCATATTCCCGTTTTCTTAGATACATGGGGCATAACCGGAGGAGAAGGGGCTTCGGCAGATATTGGAATGACTGCAACTAAAATAACAAACACTAGAGGAATAAATGTAGTAGGAACTAGTGATGCAACTAAAGAAGTAAGAATAGGCTTGGCTTTAGGAACAATTTGGTCGGGTAATAATTCATTAACTACTTCGGGATTTGCTAGTAAAACAGTAAGCACTGATGCGGTATATGCTAATAGTAACCCTACTTATGAAAATGACGCTGATGGTGTTTTTGGTGGATTTAAACCAACACTAAAAATAGATACAGGTTTTAATGCAGTTGCCACTTTTACTACGGGTGGCTCGACAGATGGTAGATTTGAAGCCGTCAATAGCGATATATTAGACCAACATGGAACAGGAGGTATTCCGAAGACGCACTTATATGTAAACAGATTACATACAGATGGCCATACAGACTTTTCTAAACTACCAAAATTTACTAGAACAATTTCCGTAAATACTACCACTTCTCCCGACCAAGTTATTATGAGTGCTAATTCTCTTGCATCGGGGACAGGAGAAACGGTTAGGTTTAGTAGAAATCTTGCGGGTCTTGATGAAAAGGCTACAAACGGAACGAAGGTTCACACATTAGTTTTCCCCGATTTTTTTATTGTTGGACAGGCAAATACAATGAACGCACATTGGTTAAGTTTTGTTGATTTAACAGGATGTTATTTAGTTAGTGAAGATGTTAAAAGACATTTAGAAAATACAGGAGCAGTTGAAAATTATGAGACTGCCGGAGATTATGGATTAGGTGGCTCTCATGGATTAGGAACTAATATACAGGCTCTCAGAGAAAGCATGGATTTAGGAACTCCAAACTATATTCTTTATGTCATTTCACATGAAATAGATACAACTAGCCCCGAAAGAAAACACATATTAACAGTTAGTGGAACATTCCCAAGTGCTGCGAGTAGTAGAACTGCCTCTACTAGATTTAAAACTTTTAGAATTATGCAACCAAACCACACTTGTTTTTATGATTATAGCCCCAAAAACATTAGGATAAATCAAATGTCTTCAAGATATACAAAAAAACCAAGAGAAGATACCATGTATGAAACAATAAATCATTTTCTCTACAAAGACCAATTAGGCTCTCACAGAGATGAAGGAAATAATGAGGGAGTTCTTTCAATGTATGTTGTAGTAGACCCCGATGGACAAACTACGGAAGGAAACCTAGTTGTTACAAATCCGGTTAATTTAAGAGATAATATAATGTCTACCGGAGAAATCAAAATGAATCTTAGTGATGGGGATAATAATAATTTTACTTCGGTTACTTTTACTGATATGGGAGATGATATAGGATTTGAATTTAATCTAGCAGACCAAAAAGAACTATTAGGAGTTGTTTCTATGTCCGAAACTATTGACTTATTAATCAATGATGAGAATACTGAAATAGGTAAAAGAGCATTAATTGGTTCTGCCGTTTCTGTTTCTCAAGATGCTGATAAGTTAATTAATGAAATGTTAGAAGAAAATGATATTGAATTTAATATAACTGAATCAAACTACCCTTATTTTGTTGCTCCTAACTATAAAGGAGTAGATTTATTTTCTGCAATAAAATTCTTAATGAATAAGAAGAATAAAATTTTAATTGAAGATAATGGAACTTTTACAATAGAAGAAGAAGAGGGTTCTAACTTCTTCCCTAATATTTTATTCACCACAGAAAATAGCGATACTCAAATTTATACTTATAGTAGAGAAAAGAGCATGTTTGATTTTTATAATGAAATTATTGTATTTGGTAAAAGTCATAGAGCAGTAAGAAAAGAATTGAATAGCATAAAAAAGAAGGGTAAGAAAACACTACAAGTATTTGAAAATGAACTTATTAATCAAAACGATGTTGATAAAAGAGCAAGTGAACTTTTAAAATTACATAACGATGATACCTTCGGTCTTAAATTAAATGTAGGGCATAAAGGCATTTCTCATCTAAGAGTTGGTGATGTTGTCACTGTTGAAATACCACAAGAAAATATAACTAGAAGCGAGTTTATTGTTTTAGAAATACAACACAATTTAGCAGGAACTTTGGATTTAGAATTAGGAAGTTATACTAAGGGCTTAGAAGATAGATTTGCTGAATTAGCAATAAGCAATAGAGCAGTTAATAATAAAATTAGAGAGGGTTCATTTAACGATAATCAATTGAATTTTGATTTCTTAGAAAAAATAAAAATAAAACCAATAAAATTTTTGGCTAGGAA
>JGI25132J35274_1000495_pt1 | contig 10526 bp, 9 predicted proteins | sample ETNvirenome_6_30_FD_35274 | JGI IMG/M metagenome (IMG submission 35274)
ACAGGTATATTAGATTGTCCTGTATTAACTAACAAGGATATACTAGAAGATGTGTTGACTGAGTTAAGAAAAGTAGCAGTAGAAACTAATCTACAGATATCTAAGGTTCTAGATATACCACAGTCTACTGCAATAACTTGTATCAAACCATCAGGAACTGTATCTCAGTTAGTGGACAGTGCTAGTGGTATTCATGCAAGACATAATGATTTTTATATTAGAACTGTACGTGGAGATAATAAAGACCCTATTACACAGTTCATGAAAGAATCACTTATACCTAACGAACCTGATGTTATGAAACCTGATAGTACAACTGTGTTTAGCTTTCCTATGAAAGCACCTACAGGTGCAGTAACACGTACACAGATGACTGCTATTGAACAGTTAGACTTTTGGTTAGCCTATCAAAAGTATTGGTGTGAGCANAAACCTTCCGTCACTGTCTCTGTTAAAGAGAATGAATGGATGCAAGTGGGTGCATGGGTATATGATAACTTTGATGATGTATCAGGTATATCATTCTTACCATTTAGTGAGCACACTTATAAACAAGCTCCTTATCAAGATATTAATGAAGAAGAATATAATAACTTGACAAAAGCTATGCCATCTGCTATAGATTGGAGTAAGCTACAGGAGTTTGAAAAAGAAGACACTACGAGTGGCAGTAAAGAACTTGCTTGTACTGCAGGAGTTTGTGAGATAGTTGACATTGAGGCTAGTTAATGGTATANTCTTAATACCTATAGTNAGTTATCTNTTTACTCTAGTGTTTGCAGGTTTTGTAGGTAGTGAGGCACTTGAGGGTAGCATGATTGAAGAATACTTTATTTGTGTTGCCCTCTTAACTATAATTTTTATTTTAAAGGAGATATTATATGAGAGACTTAATGTTAAATGCATTAAAATCCTACTACGTAGGAAATATAAATAGACACATAGCTAATGTAGAAGTTTATTTAAGAATGACTGTAGGTATAGGAGAGCACTCTGACATACAAGAAACTATNGATAAAGAGATAGAAAAGATTGCTCAATTTGATGACAGATTAGGAATGGTAATTAAATATTTTGAAAGGAAAGAAGATGAAAAGAAAGAAGAGAAATCCAAATCTAAGTAAATATGATGCACCTCTACGTATTCAGTTTGAACGTGGGGTGAATGCCTTCAAGGGTAATCAGTATATAAGAAATGTTAAAGGGCATAAAATTNTAGCGACAGTGAGTCCTTATAATTCTAACACCATGCAACATAGAGAGTGGCAGAGAGGTTATAACTTTGCCTACTTCAAACAATTAGAGAAAGTAAAACGTGATGAATCTAGAAGAAGAAGCCAAGAAGTTCATGCAGTCTAGAAACACTAGTGTGATTACTGCAGATGAGTATCAAGAGAAAGCAAAGTCAACTGCTATCTATCCTAAGAAAGATGCACTGCCTTATCTCTCTCTTGGTCTTGTCAGTGAAGCAGGAGAAGTTGCAGGTAAAGTTAAAAAACTTATTCGTGATGGAACACANTCAGATGTAGCATCAGAGATAGGAGATGTCTTGTGGTATTGTGCTATGTTGGCATCTGAAGTGGATGTTAGTCTTGGNAAAATAATGGAAAATAATTTGGAGAAACTTAATGACAGGAAAGAAAGAGGAAAGTTACAAGGGTCAGGAGATACTCGTTAATAAAGTAACACCTGTTCATGATTTATCATGGTATTTAAAATGGTCAGGTTCATTCTTAATTATGTCAGGAATTATATGTAGGGCAGCAGGTGTGTTGCCCTTCTATGATTTAATAGCTTCATGTTTAGGCACAGGCTTGTTAGCAGGTATGGCTTACATATGGCATGACAGAGCATTGCTTATGGTAAATGGTGTTGCTTGTGCAGCATTGGCTATGGGGATAATGAGACACTTATTTGTTTAAATTAGCACAGATATTTTGGTATACTTTGCATATNGTTACGTGTCTATTTATTATNGTGGGTAATGGTAGGGTGTTGGGGTTGTGGTAATTACCGAGTCATNAATCCACCACGATTTAACTTNGGTGTGATTTCCATTATAAGTTCTTTTACTTGTCTTGGAGAAAGTTTTTCAATATAACCTGTTTCATTTTTGAAGTCTACTAAATTATCTTTTACTTTATCTAAAGTATTACCCAAATCATTTATAACTTTTTTAGCACTAAAGTCTTTTTCAGCTATACCTTCTGCAATCTGTTCATAAGTAGGTCTTACTCTAGAAACTGCACCTGTTGTAGTTTCAAATTTATTGTCTAATATTCTACTGAGTATTCTCATGTTGCGTTTCTTCTGTCCTTTAGGTAATTGGATAGCTAACTGAGATACTAGACTATTAAACTTCATACCATCCATTATGTTTTGTTGTAAGAATACATCATAACTACCTCTTGCACCATATGTACCTGTGTATTTACCCATATCTATACCTGCATTCATATAGTCTCTTATAGTATTGTAGGCTTTCTGTTGTTCAACTCTATTGCCTGTTAGTTTTCCTGCATCTATACCTGCAATTTTCATCTCCATGTCTTTCATATAATCAAAGGCTTCATTACCTTTTGCGACTCTTTCTAGTATTTCAGGATTATCTGTAACCTTTTTAAATGTTTTTAGTTCAGGACTAAACATAGCTACTTCTGCTTCTGTGTGTATGCTTTTTGGTAGCTTAGTTCCACCTTCAGTAAACTCACCTTTGTATTTATTTAATAGTTGTATTCTAAGTTTAGGGTCATCTTTATATAAATTTACAATCTGTTCATAATCTTCAGGTGTCATATTTTTAAACTTACCATAAGGTATTTCTGTGTACACTAAATTTTCTATGGTTCTACCCATGTCATCACTACCCAATCCTAGATCACTGAAACCTCCATACTCATCTGGAGTTGTGAATGCAGGACTACTTGACATTATGGGGTCAAAAGAAGTAGACACTGCTTTATCTCCTAGTTCAGAATGTGCTCCTGTTTTTCTTGCAGTACCCATACCCATATATTTAGTTTCATCTGCAAATTGTGGAAACATATCATCTTCAAATTTATCAAAACCTTTTTTAGTAAGTTTATCTATGAACTTTCCATAAGTAACAAGATTTAAATCTTTGTATTGATCTAGACCTTTTAAATCTTTTATATCTGCTCTGTTCTTTTTAGTTAGCACATCTTCTATTTCTCTTAAATCTACTAAATTTTTATCACTTTGATTTTTACTTATAGAATAAGATAATAATTGTTTTTCTCCAACCATAGCTCCTTTTTCATTTGCTCTAGGTGTATCTAAAAGTATAATCTCTCTTTCTTCTCCCCCACCTACAAACTTAACTTCATTTATATCTACCTCTTTATAAGTTTTTATTTGCTTGTCTTTAGGTGTGATAACTAAACCTGCACCTTCTCCTTGCTCTACGTAATTCTCAACTCTCTCCACTTTAATTTTACCTGAGGGAAATGCTTTCTGTAAATTTGCTTTCATTACTTGATCATAAGATGCATAGTTAGGAGAGTTGAATGCCTTGAGTAAAGCACTTCTATCATCTCTAATCATATATTCATTTAAATTGAATCCTATATCTTCGTACTCTAAAAGAGCACCATCGTCTCCCATATTAATAAATAATCCATTCTTTTGAAAATCAGTTCTATTATCTACTTCAGCTAACTTTACCACACCGAATGTTTCTCCTTCATAGTCATTACTTGCAGTTGGTTTACCTTTTAAATATACTTCTCCTGCTTCTTTATTAACGCTTAAACTTAACTCTTCAGTATTTATTACAGGAGAGCCATCTGTTTGTTTTGCTACTGAAGGAAAACGTATTTTAGTTCCTGCATATTTATCTATCTCATCGTTAGTTTTTTTCATTCCATACGTAGCTACATCTATAATAGGATTATCATTATTATTAGTAACTAACTCCATGAAAACTTTAGAGTTATCAGAAAAAGATTGGGATAATTCTGTGGCTAAGTATTCATTATCTGCATACATATCTAGTTTAGGATTGTATGTATATTGACCCATTGCAGTGCCATGATAAAGAATTTCTTTTTTCTTTTTAGGATTACTTAATTCTTTAAGCATATTAGTTTTAGCTTTTCCTGAGTATTGTTCTTTTATTTTTTTAATTTCACTTTGTCTTTTAGTTGAAAAGTTTTTGTTTAACTTATCTCCCATTTCTTTCTTTACAAAATCACTTGTGTTAAATAGTATCTCTGCACCTTTAGCATTATCTCCTTTTTTAATTGAGTTAATAGCTAGTTGTTTTAATGCATTCTTACCTATTCTAGATATAAAACCTATTCCGGGTATCAATCCTAGTGTGATAAGTCCTGAATATGCACTACCTAGACCTAACTTAATTAAATCTTTTTCGCCATAACCTGCTTGAATCAATTCATATGCACGTTCATAATCTTCAGGTGCATCTTTAAAGGCTATCACATCTCCTGTTACAGGAGCAACAGATAAACCAAAGTAACCTATATCCTTAATAGTTATAGGCTTTGCTCCTTCTGCTATCATCTGTTCTACTTGAGCAAACTGTTCTGTCTTACCTGCCTCACGTTCTCTTCTCATACGTTCTTGATCGGCAAACATTCTATCAGTTTCAGTTCCTAATTCAAATCCTCTTATAGCCATTTATTTTTTTCTCTTTCTAGCACCTAGTCCCTGCTTTTGTCCTAGTGTTTGTTTAACACCTTTTCTACTTAATGCCCATTGTAAAATGTTTTGAGTAAANTTTCTTTCATCATTTTTTAAATCTAAATCTCTTGTATTTAATATAGAAAATTTGTCTATTAATAAAGCCTCTGCACCTTTCTCGCCTTCTACATAATACTCACCTTCCTTTAATAAATTTCTAAACTCTGCATCTACTGCATCTCTAGTTATTTTAGGAAGTTTTTTATATTCTCTTATATCATTTTCACTGTAAGGTAATTTAAAATCAGTTGCTAACTTTTCTAATTTATCCAATGCTTGTTCTCTTGCCTTAATAAATATTTCTCTTTTAGCATAGGTTCTTAAATAATTTCTTTTTTCTGCGTTAGATTTTTTATTGAGATAATTTTCATCACGAGTAATAACATCACCTAATCTTTCATTTAAATTTACTTCAAACTCTTTGCCACTTAATTCATCTCTTATTAATCTATCTACTAAATCATTTGAATCTCTTTTATATAAATCATAGTATTGTAGATTTAAATTTCTCATTTCTCTTTCAAGTAAATTTAATTTAGGCATCTTGCCCAATCCAAACATTTGTTTTTCTATTGGATTAAGTGCTATTTGATCTCCTGTTCTCAAAGGATTTCTTAATGGTAAATCATATTCTTTTGCACCAAAAAATCTACCAAGTGCAGTATTAGGACCAAAGTCAGGCATAGCACGAGTGCCTCTGTTATTTATTATTGTGAAGAAATCTATTTCACCACCGGGTCTAGTCTCAGGTATATATCTTGCAAACTTATCAAATTGACTGTACACATCTTTGACAACTGCTAGTGGTAAAGTATAAGTATTAACTAGATTAGCAACAAACTCTCCAAATATTTTAGAACCCTTCTCTCCAAANAATGTNCCCTCTGCAGACATATCATCAAATAATTTATCTATTGCATATATACCATATCCTGTNCTAAATGAAGAACCAAACAATGCCTGAACAGTATCTTGCATATATTGTCTTGGACTTGTAAATACTTCTGACATTCTTTTGCCTGATGCATCTTTTCTATCTGCTATATCTTTGAATAATCCTGTTGGGTCAAGTAAAAAACTATCCGTTAGTTTTACATCTTTACCCTCTTCACTAGACCTATTATATCTTAACATAATATCTGCTGCTAAAAGATAAGGTGCGAAAGGTCCGTATGTAGGTCTGCCATCTACAGTTTTACCTGTATCATCTTTAAATTCATACCAATACGTACCTATCTTGCCATCATCATCTATTTGTTCTTTTCTCCAATTATATGCAGTCGTTAGCATCATTAGACCCATAGTTTGTTTTGCAAACATTTTTCTATAGTCATCTGCGTTTTTACTAGCTAGAGATTTTACGTATCCTTGTTTAGTTCCTATGCCCTCAAGATTCATTAACCCTAACAGAGGAGTATGTTCATACAGAAACTTCATTTGGTTTGCCACAAACCTTGGAAAAGGTAATACAGAAGAAATTACAAAAGGCACATTTCTATGGGCATCTATAGTTACTTTAGCTACCTTACTAAAGAATCCATCACCTTTAAATGATTGTTGATAAACAAACTCTAATGCATCTTGCATAGAGCCTTCTAAAGTTTCTTTACTTATAGTATTAAATTTACCAGCTTTAATTATTTCAATTAAATCTTTGCCATCATCTGCTAATCTTCTTCTAAGAGATGCAGTAAACATTGCCTGTTTAAAAAAGTTATCAGACATAGTATTTAAGAAGTTTGCTTTAGTTCCTATCCTAGCTAATGCACCCTCTCCTGATTGAGCAGATAAATCTGCAGCATCTCTAAATAAAATAGAGGCACTATCAGGCATAGTATTTTCAAATAACTTTCTTACAGCTTGAGCTTCATAAGGATTTAACATATACTTAGCTACATCTAAAGAGTCCATAGGATTTTTAGCTCTAAGTATATTATATATGCTACGTGTACCTGCATCAACCACAACTCTAAATAATGCGTTAGCATTGTTACGCATAGTTGTAGCAGGTTGTGAAGTCATTAAACCTAATCTTAATTTATCTAAATCTTTAAGTAAACCAAGTTTTCTTTTGTTTTCTATAACCTCTCTTGCTTGACCTTTACTAATTTTAGTCAGTCCTCTTTGTTCTAATTTACTAATACTATTTAAAAGATCATTTACTTTCTCTCTAGACACCTGAGGGTCTATTACTTTTTTTAAATATCCATGATACCCAAGTTTTCTACCTGCATCAGATATATCTGCCAAATAAATTAAAGAGAATTGATCGTAAGTTAAATTATGTTCTCTTAATATAGAACTAAGTTCATCAAACTTTAAGTCTCCATCTGATATGGCTTTTGCTAAACCCTCTGTAATTCTATCTCCTTTAGACATCTTAGATTTTACTCTACTTTTTACTTTAATTGCAGCAGCAGATAAGTTCTCAAAAAAGTCTATATCAAATTTATCTATACCTTTTTCTTCTGCTAATGCTCTACCCATTTTAACTTTTTCAGGATCAAGAGGTTTCTTACGTTTAGGTTTTACTTTTAATATTTTCTTTAAACCTTCTTTAGTCATTTCATACGTGTCGGGCAATAGTTCATTTAATGTATCATTAAGAAAGTTTATGTCTTCATCTGACTTTACCTTTTTTAAAAAGTCTTTTGATTTTTTATTAGCAGTATCTGCCACAACTTTAGATGCTTTCTCTGCTTCTGATAATAGTAAATTAGCATCTATAGCTTTTTTAGTTTGATAATATCCTGCACCTGCATTTAACAATCCACCAAAGGTAGCCTGTATACCTGCTTGTGTTGCCACTTTGCCCAAGTCTGCTTCATAAGGAACTTGAGCCACCTCTACTTTAGTTAACTCTTGAGCACCTCCTTGCACTGCACCAATAGCACCCTCTACTGTAGCACCTTTTGCTATACTCTTAGCTATCTCTTTTCTTAGTAGTGCTTTTATTCCTAGTTTAGTTAATTGTTGCCCACCTGTACTAGCAAGTTTACCTGCACCACCTGTCAATAGTCCTATATATGTTGATGGAGCACTAGCTATACCACCTGCATAATCTTTGAAAGTTTCAAGATTAAATCCATCTCCTTCCATATTTTCATACAGTTTTATAAGATTAGCAAATTGTACTTTTTGTCGGGTATCAGCATTTTGGGCATACTCTAGATCACGTATGGCAGTGACCTCATTTACGTTTTGGTATCTAAAATGCTCTAGGAATTGATTGTATATTTTTTCAGGAGTATCTAATTCAAAGTCTTTATAGCCTTCTCTATTGACTAAAAACTCATAGGCATCATTGATAAAGTTTTCATTGCCTATTAAATTATTTTTATTTTGATCTTGAGAATCTAAAAAGTTATAGTCTCGTGTCTGCTTAACATCTAACATTTTAATTCCTTATGGTGCTACTGCATCGGGACTATGATTATTATTTTTAGCCAAAGTTCTATATTTTGCTCTTAATTTATTCTTATCAATACGATATTGTTTTTCTGCAGCTTTTAGCATATTAGCTCTTGTAGTAGCTCTTTTCTGATTGTTAGTTATGTTTTTCTTTTTTGCTTCATATGCATCTTTTAAAGTTTTTTGCTCTACTTTATAAGCATTTACTAAATCTCTTAAAGGAGTTACTGTCTCACTTCCATCGCCATCATCATCGTCAGAACTTATAGGGTCTAGTAGTTTTAATTCTATTAACTTATCTCTTACAAAACCTATAGGTTGTACTTTGCCATCTATTATTTTAAACTGACTCTCTATAGTATCAACTAAAGCATCTTGTTTTGTCATAATATCTTTTGATCTTAATCCTAGTTTAGCACCTCTTATTCTTCTAGCTAAAGCTCTATCTTTAATTACAGGACTTAATAAAGTCATAGCTTGTTGATACTTTTTTACATCTCCTTCATATAGTACAGTCCCATCTGTATTTTGTTTAAATTCTACTCCTAAACGTTTTAGCAATAATTTTTCTGCTTCAGTAATCATTTTACTTTCGCCCATAACATCTTTAGATGCAAGTTCAGATACTTTCTTTGCTTCTTTACCTGCTTCTGTAAAGATGTCACCTTTACTGCTTATAAACTCTTTAATCTCTTTTGTCTTTTCATCATCAACTGCAGGTTGAATGTCAGAAGACTTTACTATATTTTGTATTTGAGGAGTTAAATCTACTCCCTTTTCATCACTAAACATTTCACCTGACACAAAAGATGTAATAGGTCCTGATGCAGGTGCAGACCTAATTCCTTTCATTTCCATGTCAAAACGTTTAGCTGCTGGAGCCATTGCTTCTGATAATTCAGATAAAGTCATATTAGGAATTTTACTTTTAGTAACATCTTCTGATGTTGTATCTATTTGTTCTTTCACAGTATTGAGTAAGTGATCTACCTTATCTAAACTAAATGTCTTTTTAATTGATCTTAAAGTAGGACCTAAATTTCTTTTATGAATTAAAGCTATGTCTGAATTATCTAATTCAGGAAACTCTCCTTTTAAGGATGTTAAACTTTCAAGTGTAGAATCAACTCTACTTTGTCGTTTTACTTTATTTTTATTTATTAAATCAGTTATACTAGATGCAGTGCTTTTAATTAAAGTTCTAGCATCTTCTCTATCTAATTTACCAAACTCTTCTTCTTTATCATACAAAGATTTTACAAGATAAGGATTGTCTTTAGCTAAAGCAATAGAAGGCAAAGCAACTGCAAGTGCTCTTTTAAACCTGCCACCAAAACTTTTATCAGTTAAAAATGATGATTCTTTTTCTGCCATTATACTCTCCTAGCCATTAATCCCATAGGCTCTTCTTGCTCTTCTTTATTCTCTTCTTCTACAACAATCTCTTCTTTTTTAGGTTCTCCTAATTGCTTTTGAAACTTAGCAAATGCTGCTTCAGATGCAGAGTCTTTTACTTCAATCTCTTTATCTCTTTCCATACCTGTAGTATATTCTATACCTGCTCTGTCTCCTATTAACATAAGCATTTCCATGATTACAGGCACGAGTAGCATACCTACATCAATAGTATGTTTACCTTCCATAACACTCATTAATTGCACATTGTTGGCAATTAAAGTTATAGGCATACCTGTTTCCATTAAGTTAATAGCTTGTTCTACAAAAGATTCATCTTGCATACTTGCCACATAATATTGTGCTGCTTTACTAACAGTTGGATATTGTGGTGGTGTTTGCCAAGGTCTTGCACCGACCTCATGGGTCATAGCCATGCCCGGAATAGGTGCTTCTAATATAGGTTCTTCTCTATTTGTATATCTCATGTTTCTATTTCTTCTTTACCATTTACTCTTTCATTATGTATTGCTTCAAAATAATCCATAGCCTCATTAAATGGATCATTTTCTTGAGGCATCTTCATATTTTTTTTCATTGACATATCTCTAGATAACAAGCCTTTTGTTTCAGGAGCTTGTGCTTGGTTTTCCAAATCTCTAGTAATTCTTTTATAATTAAGAAACTTATTATATATATTTGCTGAAGGGTTTGTAATCATGATCCAAAAGGTCCTCTAATAACTGCAGCACCTAATGTGCCTAACATACTGCCTAATGCACTTGATCCTGCAGCTTTCTTAGTTTGCTCTGCAGTGTATGCTTGTGCTTCTTTACTTATATTTGCTACACCTAATGCATTAATTCTATCTTGCTCATTCTCTGCACTCTTCCATGCCCACTCCATTGTGTCTGCAAAGAATGCCCATAAGTCATCGTAAGCCTCATTAGATATATCAAGAACTGCTTTAGCATTTAATTCATTAGCACGATTAATGG
>JGI25132J35274_1000496_pt1 | contig 10520 bp, 12 predicted proteins | sample ETNvirenome_6_30_FD_35274 | JGI IMG/M metagenome (IMG submission 35274)
AAGCTTGGCACAGAGATTGATGGTAGATCACAAGTCGTATCAACAGACGTAGCCGACACCGTTGAAACAATCTTACCTAACTTGTTAAGAATATTTACAGCTAGTGATCAAGTAGTTAAATGTGAGCCTGTAAAAAGCGAAGATGTTCCATTAAGTGATCAAGCTACAAACTATATTAATTATATTTTTAACAAAGATAATAATGGTTTTAGTATTCTATACACTTGGTTTAAAGATGCACTTTTAGAAAAAAATGGAATTGTAAAAGTTTATTGGGATGATAGCTCAAGTGTTGAGCAAGAAACTTATAAAAATTTAAATGATATTGAATATCAAGTTTTAGTTAATGATGACAATGTAGAAATTGTTAGTGAAGAAACTAGAGTTGATGAAAAAGCACAAGAAGAATTAGAACAAATTCAAGCATTAAAAAAAATACAACAAGAACAAAACCCTGACCTTGAAACTAATCAAGAATTAGATGATCTTCCAACACCTATGTTGCATGACGTAGTGATTAAAAGAACATCAACTAGTGGTAAAGTTAAAATAGAAAACGTACCACCTGAAGAATTTCTAATTCAAAGAAGTGCAAAGTCTATCGAAGATGCAAACTTTGTAGCTCATAGAGTTATGAAAACTAGAAGCCAACTTATAGAGATGGGTTTTGATAGAGAAGTTATAGAAAATTTACCAACGTCAAATAATATTCTTTTAAATGACGAAAGACTTACAAGATTAAGCGATATAGATGAGTCACCATTAAACGATGCACCAGACGAAAGTACAACTGACATCGAAGTTTATGAGTGCTATGTAAGATGCGATATGGATGGTGATGGCGTAGCCGAGCTAAGAAAAGTAATNGTAGCAGGGTCTAGTGCAAATGAAATACTAGAGAATATGCCTTGTGATAATATTCCTTTTTGTAGCTTAACACCTATTCCAATGCCTCATAGATTTTATGGTCGTAGTGTTAGTGAATTAGTTGAAGATGTTCAATTAATTAAATCNACGGTGATGAGACAGTTATTAGATAATATGTATTTAACTAATAACAATAGAGTTGCTATTATGGATGGCCAAGTTAATCTTGATGATTTACTTACGTCAAGACCAGGGGGTGTGGTTAGAACTAAACAACCACCATCACAAGTGATGTTCCCTATGCAAAACCAAACTATATCTCAACAAGCTTTTCCTTTACTAGAATACCTAGATACAATTAGAGAAACNAGAACNGGGATAACAAGATACAATCAAGGCCTAGACGCTGATAGCTTAAACAAAACAGCTACAGGGGTTAATGCGATTATGACTCAATCTCAAATGAGAATGGAGTTGATCGCTAGAGTATTTGCAGAGACAGGGATTAAGGATTTGTTTAGACGTATCTTTGAATTAACTTGTAAGTATCAAGACAAAGAAAGAGTTGTAGAATTAAACAATCAATTCGTACCTGTAAAACCTACAGAGTGGAAGAATAGATTTAATATTTCAATTGTTGTTGGATTAGGAAGTGGATCAAAAGAACAACAAATAGTAATGCTAAATAATATTTTAGAAAGACAACTACAAGCTTTCCAATTGCAAGGCAATAGAGAGTTCCCAATGGTTAGTCTTAAAAATATTTATAATAGTTTAGCAAAAATTATAGAAAACGCTGGTTTAAAAAATGTTGAAAACTATTTTGTCAATCCAGATATGGGTAAAAGCATGGTTACACCACCACCTGAGCCACCACTAACACCAATTGAAAAAATTGAATTTACTAGAATACAAAGTGAAGAAAAACGTAAAGTAGCAGAGTTAGAATTAGAAAACAAAAAACTAAGAGCTGATACTGCGGAAGCTATTTTAGGTTTTGAAACTAAAATAAAAGAATTAGAATTAAAATATAATTCACAAATAGACGTAGCAAAATTAAAAGCAGATGCAGATCTTGAGAAGTTAGTTACAAACAATAGAAATAAAACTTTTTTAGAAGCACAACGAAGCGCAGAGTCACTAGAAAAACAAGTGAGTAACTTAAATGATGGACCAGGACAAGCTCCAAGAGGAAGTGAGCCAGTCGAACAAGGCTAAACAACTTTTTGAAAATCCTTTATTACAAGAGTCTTTTGATAAATTAAAAAAAGCTTATCAAGATAGTCTATTTAGTACTGGTGTAAAAGAACAAGAAACTAGAGAAATGCTTTGGTTGGCCTATAACATTGTAGGCAAAGTAGAACAAAATTTAAAAGAAGTTATNGATACAGGTAAATTAGCTTCTAAACAATTAGAAGATTTTAGAAAAAGTATCAAAAACAAAAAATTCTAAACAATCAAGTTTAGGATAAGTCAACCTACACAACAGGAACTTAACTTAAAGGAGAAAAGTATGGCAGACAATTATGCTAATCCACTAAAGGAAGCTGAAACTGATATACAAAGAGCAACAAAAACAATAAGTGGCCTATTAAACCCTGAGGAAACAAAAAAAGAAACTCAAGAAGATGGTGAGCCACCCCAAGAAGATCAAAATTCCCCTGATCCAACAAATGAGGAATCTCAAATAGAAGATCAACCTCAGGAACAGGAAACAATGGAAGAAGAATCGCAAGAAGAAACTTCCGAAGAAGCAACTCAAGATGAAGAACAATCTGAGATTCAAGAGAAACAAGAGTCCCCATTACACAAAGTTAAAGTTAATGGACAAGAATTCGATGTTACCCTTGATGAATTGAGGAATGGTTACTCAAGAGATGCCGACTACCGACAAAAAACTGAAAATCTTGCTATGGAACGAAAGCAATTACAGGCAGAGTCGGAAAAGCAAAGACAAGACTATTCTAATAAGTTGAATGAACTTAATCAAATGGTGTCTTTAGCCCAACAAGAACTAAATCAAGAAAAAAATANTGTTGATTTAGAAAAATTATACGAAGAAGATCCAACGGAAGCGATGAGGATTGAACATAGAATGAAAAAAAGACAAGAACGTCTTGATCAAGCTATTGAAAAGACTCAAAGCGAACAACAAAAACAATTTGGAGATTTTTTGAAAGATCAAGAACGTAAATTGGTATCTAAAATGCCAGAGTTTAGTGATCCTACAAAAGCATCTAAATTAAAATCTTCTATGAAGTCAACTTTAAATGCTTATGGTTTTAATGACCAAGAAGTAGCACAAGTTTATGATCATAGAATTGTTATGTTGGTGAACGATGCTATGAAATTTAGGAATATGCAAAGTTCAAAACCAGGTTTAGCAAAAAAAATATCTAAACCAGGTAAAGTTTTTTCAAGTGGGGTTAAAAACGAAAAAAGCGATATAAGTTTAGCGAAGCGTAAGGAAAAGTTGAGTCGTCTAAAAAAAACTGGGAGCATCAAAGACGCTACTAGTATTTTCTTAGATATGATTAACAATAAATAACCTCAATAGGAGAATATTATGGCACAGGTAACTGGAACATATAGTCAATATGACGCTAAAGGATTGAGAGAAGATTTATCGGATCTGATTTACTCAATCTCACCTACTGATACACCTTTCATGAGTGGTATTGGTAAAGAAAAAGCAACAGCTGTTCTACATGAATGGCAAACTGACGCTTTAGCAAGTGCTTCTGCAACAAATGCACAAATAGAGGGTGATGAAATTTCTTTCGCTGCCCCAACTGCTACTACTAGAGTTAATAACAGAACTCAGATTTCAAGAAAATCTGTAATCGTTTCTGGTACTTTAGAAAGCGTATCAAAAGCTGGTAGAAATAATGAATTAGCTTATCAAATCTCAAAAGCTTCTAAAGAGCTAAAAAGAGATATGGAAAGTTCATTAACAGCTAACAACTCACCAGTTGTTGGAGATGACTCTACAGCTAGAGAACTTGCTGGATTAGCAGGTTGGATTCAACAAAACGTAGATGCAGGCGCAGGTGGTGCTAATGGTCAAGTATCAAGTGTTGATACTCCAGGCACAGCTAGAACTGATGGAACACAGAGAGCATTTACTGAATCTCAATTAAAATCTGTAATTAAAAAATGTTGGGATGAGGGTGGTGATCCATCAATGATCATGCTTGGCTCTTTCAACAAACAAGTTCTTTCTGGTTTTACAGGTGGATCAACTAGATTTGACCCAGCTGAAAACAAAAGACTTGTAGCTGCAGTTGATGTTTATGAATCTGATTTTGGTGCGATGACTGTTGTTCCAAATAGATTCTCAAGATCAAGAGATTGTTTTGTATTACAACCAGATATGTTTGCTACAGCTTATTTAAGAGATTTCTCTCTTATGAACTTAGCAAAAACTGGTGATGCAGAGAAACAAGCTCTACTTTGCGAATATACTTTGGTTTCTAAAAACCAAAAAGCAAGTGGTGCAGTTTTTGATTTAACTACATCATAATCATTTTAATTATAGGGGGAGCAATCCCCCTATATTCAATTAACATTTTTGTTTGGTCTTTGAAGTCAATGACGGAACGAAGCAAATAAATAGGAAAAAAAACATGAGAACTTTAAACGATTATTTTTTAACTTCTGCTATACCTGATGTTTCAACAGCATCATCTACATTTGTAAATGTACCAGATGGTGGAAGAATTATAAAAATTTTTGCACATAACCAAACTGCTACAACTGGAACTGCAGCGATCACTTTTGAAATAGATGGTGTAGCTTGTACTAGTGCAGCGATTAGTCATGTTGCATCAGGCTCAGCTGGTAAGAAATACGAAGTAGAGCCAACATCTCTAAATAGTGTTAATGAGGGATCAGTTATTGAAGCTATAACTAATGGTGGATCAAGTAATACCTCTATTATGGAAATCACTTACGTTATTAGAAGATAATAAAATTTGGGGGATCTTGCTTAGCCAGTACTTCCCCCAAATACACAATAAAATTTTATAGGAGAAAAAACTATGCCGATGGTCGGAAAGAAAAAATTTTCATACACTAAAAGTGGAATGAAAAAAGCTAAAGCCTTTGCAAAGAAAAAAGGTAAAAAAGTTAATATGAAAAAGGGGAAATACTAATGGCTTATAATTATGGATTATTTCCAATAAAAACACAAAAGGTAACATCTAGTGGATCAAGCGCAGCAACAGCTGCAGGTATGCTTTCTCATACACAATTTGTGAGATTAGTTGCTAGTGCCAATGGTCATGTTGCATTTGGTGGATCACCAACTGCTACTACATCATCAATGTATATACCAGCTAATGATATTGAAATAATAAAAATTAGACCAGGTGAAAAAGTTGCTTTTATAGGAAGTGGCGATTTATACGTTACTGAGTTAAGTGGCTAAGAAATTTAAAGACTTTGTTGCACATGAACCTGTTCATCATAAAACATCAATAGGTAGAAATCCTAGTCTTTGTAAAATGAATAAAAAAAAACGAAAAAATTTTAAAGCTTACAAGGGTCAAGGGCGATGAGTAAAGTTGTTGAAAAAGATGGTTTAGTAAGTGAAACTTTTATTGGCACAGAAAAAGGTGTTGTCCAAGAAAGAAAAGTTGATCACAAGCCAATTTTAGAACACAATAAAAAGCTATACACTCAAAATGATGGTTATAGTGCTGATAAAGGTTTAAAAAGAGTAGCATCTATTCCAACAATAGTTTTAGAAATTTGGGCTAAAGAATACAACAAAGATCAAAATAAAGGTAATTGGTTTGCTTTACCTAAAGATGTTCAAACTAAAATTCTAAAAGAAAAATTAAATAGTTCTGATTATAAATATTTTAGAACAGCACCAGGAAGATTTTAATGGCACTTACAAGTTATACAGAATTAAAAACGTCAATTGCTAATTGGTTAAATAGAAGTGATTTAACTACAGAGATTAGTGATGATTTTATAAAATTAGTAGAAGCTGATTTTAACTCAAAACTAAGAGTTAGAAAAATGATAGCTCAAACTAGCTTTACAATAGATTCCGAAACTGAAGCTTTACCTACTGGTTTTTTACAAGTTAGAGATATTTATATTTTAAGTGGCTCTACAAAATATCCTTTAAGATACATGACTCCACCACAAATGGATCAAGTAAGAGGAACATCAAGAACAGGGCTACCTTTAGCTTACACAATTTTAGGTGATACTTTTAGATTTATGCCTAAACCAGATTCTAGTTATACGGCTTATATTAATTATTATAAATCGTTTGATGCTTTATCGGACACTAATACGTCAAATTATATTTTAACAAATCATCCATCAATTTATTTGTATGGTGCTTTGTTTCATGCTTCAAATTTTTTAGGTGGAGTTAATCCTCAACAAGTTCAAACATGGCAACAAATGTACGCTACTGCTATGGAAAGATTAGAACAAAACGATAGAGAAGATCAATTTAGTGGATCACCTCTACAAATAAGAAGTGAGGACACAGTTTCATCACCTTTTAAAACTTTAAATGTAACTACAACTAATTCGGCTTAATTATGCAACTACCTTTTGGAGAATGGTTACCTGATCAACCTGATCATCTAAACCCTGGCTCAACTGTAGCAACTAATGTGTATCATGCTCAAAGTTCTTATAAGCCAGTTAAAGGTTTGGTGGCTTATAGTGGTGCATCTAATGTAACACAAAATGCAAAAGGCGCAGGAAGTTTTAGAGATAATACAAACACAGTTTTTACATTTGTTGGTACGAAAGATAATATTTATAAATTAACAAGTGGAACTTTTACAAGTGTTAAAGGTAGCTTAACCATAAGTGGTGGCGATACTGATTTTTTTACATTTACTCAATTTGGCCAATACATAATTGCAAGTAATGGAGTTAATCCTCCAATGTATTATTTAATGGGTACTTCAACTAACTTTGCTACGCTACAAAGCATAGCAACAAGTGGAACTGTACCTAGTAAGTTTAGAGTATCAGGAGTTATTAGAGATTTTTTGGTAACAGGTAATATTGAAAACGCTAAAAATAGAGTTCAATGGAGTGGNATCAACGATATATCAACTTGGGAAGCTGGTATAAGTTCAAGTGATCAACAAGATTTNCCAGGCTCAGGNGGTCAGGTAGTTGCNATAACTAGTGGTGAGGTTGGATATGTATTTAGACAAAANCAGATTATTAGGATGGACTTTGTTGGTGGTAATACGATATTCAGATTTAGTGTAATCTCTGCTAATAGAGGAGCTGTCTATGGCCAAACTGTTTGCCAAGACAATAGACAAATATTTTTCTACGCTGATGATGGTTTTTTTCAAATTAATGGTGATCAAGTATTGCCTATAGGAGCTGAAAAAGTAAATAGATTTTTTGAAAACGATTTAAATAAAGCTTACACAGATAGAATAACAAGTGCTGTTGATCCATTTAACACACTAGCTATATGGTTATATCCAAGTAAGAATAATCCTAACACAACAGGTATTTGTGATAGATTATTAATTTATAATTATGTAACTCAAAAGTGGTCTTTAGCAAATGTTAAAGCATCACAAATTTTTAAACAATTTGTAGTAGCTAACACAGTTGAGTTAATGGATATTATTAGTGAAAACTTAGAAGATATTAATATTTCATTAGATACAGCTTTCTGGACCACAGGTCATTTATATTTAGGTGCAATTGATGAAAATTTTAAAGCATCTATATTTAGTGGAAAGAATTTAGAAGCTGAGCTTGAAACGAAAGAAACAGAAATATTCCCTGGAGCAAGAGCAAACATAACTGGCATAAGACCATTGGTTGACGCTAGTGCAAATGTAATTGTTAAAACAAGAGATAAATTAGCCGATGATGTAACATCAAGTGCATCAGCAACAATGAATGATAGTGGTATCAACCCTGTAAGAAAAAGTGGTCGATACTTTAGGGCTAATGTTAAAATACCAGCAGAGTCTATTTGGAGTCATGCACAAGGTATTGATTTAATAGCAACACCAGGAGGGTCAAGATAATGAGTGATAAAGTTGATATAGATAATGTTCGTTACTCATTTGAAGCACAAGAGCTTTTTCAAAGACAAGTAGAAGAAGCTGTAAATAATTTAGTAAATAAAAACAATACAGAAAACGATAAAGCGTTTAACTGGTTTATGGGGTAACATGACAACAAATATAAAAGATTATTCAACAACACAAGCAAACAATACTTCTTTAAATGGCATCAGTACAGCAGAGGGGATGCTTCCTAGTAATTTGAACAATGCCATAAGAGGCTTGATGAAAAATACTAGAGATTGGTTTAATGATGCACAATGGATTGAGTATGGTGATGGTGATGCAAGTTACACTGCAGCCTATGCTTCTGGGACTTCTTTTACAATCGCTGGTGTAGATGTAACTTCAATTTACCATGCTGGTCGTAGAATTAAATTAACAGCTAGTTCCCCTGGAACAATTTTTGGAACAATNGCTAGTTCATCGTTTTCTACAAACACAACAGTCAATGTTACTTGGGATAGTGGATCACTTTCAAACGAAGCAATCTCAAATGTTTATATTGGTGCATTATCTAAAACTAACGACTCTATCCCAACTGGAATTAACGCTACTAAAATAGCTGATGGGTCAATATCAAATACAGAATTTCAATATCTTAATGGTGTTTCTAGTGCAATCCAAACTCAATTAGATGCTAAACAACCTACTATTACAGGAAGTGCTTCTACAATAGACACAGAAAGTCTAACTGCAAATAGAGCAGTGATTTCAAATGGCTCACAAAAAATAGCAGTTAGTGATGTAACAGATACAGAGTTGGGATATTTAGATGGAGTTACATCAAGTGTTCAAACACAAATAGATTCAAAACAAGCAACAATAACTGGTGGTGCTTCAACAATTGCATCATCAAACTTAACTGCTTCAAGGGCTTTACAGTCTAATGGTAGTGGTAAAGTTGAAGTTAGCGATGTTACTACTACAGAACTTGGTTATCTTGATGGAGTTACATCAGCTATCCAAACTCAAATTGATGGCAAACAAAATAGCGATGCTCAACTTACTGATATTGCAGGACTAACACCAACCGATAGTAATTTTATCGTAGGTGATGGGTCTAATTTTGTAACTGAGAGTGGTGCTACTGCTAGAACATCTTTAGGTTTAGGATCTATATCTACACAAGCATCAAACAATGTTTCAATATCAGGTGGATCTGTCACTGGTCTTGGATCACCTAGTAACAATTCAGACGCAGCGACTAAATCTTATGTAGATCAAGCTGTAGCTGGATTAAGAACTAGAATTATTGCAGAATGTGCTACTACAGGAAATGTTAATTTATCAAATGGCCTAGAAGCTGGAGACTCAATTGATGGAGTAACACTAGTAGCTGGTGATAGAGTTTTAGTTAAAGATCAAAGTACGGCTAGTGAGAATGGATTATATTTAGCTGTATCAAGTGGAGCAGCTTCAAGAGATCCTGAGCATGACACAATAGCAGAGCTATCTGGTGGAATGGTCGTAGTTAATCAAGGATCAACAAACGATAATAAAATATTTTTATGTACTACTGATAACACAGGGTCAGTTGGCTCAACTTCAATTACTTACACAGTAATTACACCAAGTAACACAGGAACAGTAACTAGTGTTGGAATTGCAGATGCAGGAGCTTCTGAATTTACTGTTGGTAGTACACCAGTAACATCTAGTGGAAATATCACACTAGCTGTTAATTCTATTGCACACACTAAAATTTCAGGACTAGGAACTGCGGCTACTCAAACTGTTGGGACAAGTGCAAACAATGTAGTTCAATTAAATGGATCAGCTCAACTTCCAGCTGTTGATGGAAGCAACTTAACTAACTTACCAGGAGCAAGTGCAGGTTTTGCTGTTGCTATGGCAATCGCCCTGTAATTAATAAAAGGAAATAATAATGGCACAAGATTTTGAAAGAGTTTTAAAAACAAGTATAGGCACATCAGCTACAGAAGTAAGAGCTGCAGCTAATAGTGATGATGCAATTATTGGTATGAGATTTGCTAATAAATCAACATCAGCAGTTACAGTTAGTGCTACTGTTAAAAACTCAAGCACAAGCTATTATTTGATAAAAGATGCACCAATACCGAGCGGAAGTTCTTTGGAACTTATTGATGGTGGTGCAAAAGTAGTTTTACAATCAGGAGATAGTGTTGAAGCATTATCAGATACAGCAAGTGCTGTGGATTGTATTTTATCAGTAGTAGATTCAATTAGTACATAAGGATTATATAAATGTCTTATATCGGAAATCAACCAGCAGAAAGTTATAGTGCTTTTCAAAAGCAAGACTTTAGTACAAGTGCAACTACTTCGTACACTTTAGATCATAAAGTTGCGAATGAAAATGAAATTGCTCTTTTTATTAATTTTGTAAGGCAAGAGCCAACAACAGCATATACTGCATCTGGAAATTCGCTTACACTAACAAGTGCAACATCTGGATCAGATGATATGTATTGTGTGTATTTAGGTAAAGCTGTTCAAACAGTAAATCCACCAACTGGTTCTGTTGGAAGCTCACAAGTAGCAGCATCTATAATTACTGGTCAAACTGCTGAAACTTCTATTGCTACA
>JGI25132J35274_1000498_pt1 | contig 10489 bp, 26 predicted proteins | sample ETNvirenome_6_30_FD_35274 | JGI IMG/M metagenome (IMG submission 35274)
TCCTTTTTAGTATGAAATACTTCGTACCAAGTATCACACTCATCACAGTTATACATACTTACAATAGTATGTTTTGATTCTGGATAAGTGTCTTCAGTATCAAAATCATTATTCCATCTTACTTCTGCATTGCAATAGAAACATTTCATTTTTTATATCCTATACTATTTTTATTTTTATATAACTTTTGCCAAGACCAAACATTTATTTTACTAGACCAATGATATATAAATAAAAGTATTCGTTTCATTTTTTTAACTTAATTAATTTAAAATTATTTTCTCTATCAAAATATCTATATGACATTCTAACTGGTTGAAATTTATATACATAATCAAACACAATTGTTTCATCTAATTCTTTACAACTATAAACATCAAGCTGTACTAATGCTGGATTGTTTTCATCCCATGAGTGTAAAGTTATATGGGATGTTTCTATTATAGTGACACAAGTTAATCCTCTATTACCTTTAACTTCACAATACTTTGCATAAGGACCAGCAAGTATTTTCATATCTATATCTTTAATTAAATTCTTAGTCCACTTCCTCATCATCTTTAAATCTTTAGGAGGGTCTAAGACTTCTGCTCTTACTAATAAATGTTTATGCTTGAGTTCTTTTTCCATAATTTTTTAATTGGTTTTCATATTCATAAGTTATCTCTTCTACTAAAGGTTGTTTAACAACATCAGCTAACATAACATTCTTGTTAGCATATTTAAATACTCTTAAACCTTTACCATTATTTGTATCAGAATGACATTCCCATTTATGTGGACAGAACATACATCCTGTAGCTAAAGTTTTATTACCATTCTTTTCTGTTTTAAATTCATAACATTTTTCTGGTGGTGTATCTTTTTCTAATGTAGTTTTTAATTCTTTAATCAATGACTTAACATTTGGTTTTGCCATATCATCAGGTTTATAAAAACATATATCACCAGAAGATTTATCAACAACAAGAAAGCCACCTTCTTTAGTACCATTAGCTGTTTCATATCCTGATAACTGGGCATGATAACCAAAAGGGTCATCACCTACTAACTCACCACTCTTAAATTTTTTAAAACTAAATGATGAAGCTGACTTAACATCACATATCTCACCATCAATCTTACTATCTATATGTCCTTTAACACCATCAACTTCTACTTTCTTTTGTTGGTCTTCTACTTTATGACCAGCAAGTTCTGCTAAATATAAAATTAAATGTTCAATGATATGTCCATATAAAAATTTTAAATTTAATCCTGCGTCTTCATCTTGTCTATCTTTAGGACTATACTTGTCATACCATAATTGTCTAGCAGGTTTACCTATAACTGACATTCGTAATTGTCCTTCATACTTTTGTTCTTTAGCTGGTGAAGTATTCCAAGATAGAATTGCTTCTTTAATATTATTTAAGAACACATTTATATTTTCTTCTGTCATGTTAGCAGGTTTACCATTAGATATATCTGCTATAAGTTTTTTAATATCAGTAGCTAAAGTACTAATGTGTTTCTGACCAGTTGTTTCCAATTTTATATTCTCCATTTAGTGGACACCTTACATTTAATTGTTTACCTGCATCTATAATAGATTGTACTGCTAATCTTCCAAACTCATCTGCTCTATTTTCTTCGACTTCGTATTGAAATTCATCATGTACATTTACTACTGGAAATGCTTTGATTTGTTTATTTATAACATATTCTTCTAGGAGTGTCAACGCATACTTCATAACTGTTGCACCTGCTCCTTGTAATAAAGTATTTAAAGCTGCGTGTGGATACCTTATTATTATTTTTCTTTGGTCGAGTCCTCTGACCCATCTTCTTTGTGCAATTCGTTCCACCTTTTCTCGAAGGTGTCTAAGACTTGGTGTAGCTCTAAGAAATTTTTCTTTAATTCTTTCGCCATCTCTTTCCGAACCTCCAATGATACTTCCGATTTTTTTTGAACCTGCTCCATAGATGAATGCATATATAAAAGTTTTGCTTTCATCTCTTGACCCCAAACCAGCAGCAACTTGATTTGTAGTGTGTATATCTCCATTAACGACTTCATGTATATAATCCTTATCATTCATGTAGTGTGCTAACATCCTCAACTCAAGTCCTGAAGCATCAACACCTACTAATTTATAACCTTTGTTTACTGTCCATAATGCCCTACATTCTTTACCATAAGGAGAGTACACAGCAGGAATCTGAGCCATGTTGGGCGACTGGTGGCTCATCCTCCCTGTAATTGTACCATTGGTTATTACTTTGCCATGTACTCTACCATCTTCCTTAATTGCTTCTATCCAAGAACTGACTTGAGCAATTCTTTTCTGTAGCATTAAGTATCTGTTTATTAATTTAGCTTCAGGAATATTATGTATCTCAGATAATACTTTCTCATCTACAATAATATGTCCTTTATCAGTTTTCTTTTTTGGTTTCCATCCAAGCATAACTAATCGTTCAGCAATCTGCTGTCTTGAACCTAAATTAAATTCTTTGTATTTAACTTTAGTAAAAGGTACTCCCTTTACATAACCTCTTGCCTTGTTGTTAGACTTAGGTATAAACTCTGTCTCTATTTTTAATGGAGGAAAAGTTTCTCTAACTTTAGAAGTTAAATCATTCATGTCTTCTTGAAACTTACATTGTAATTCATAAGCATCAATTACATTTATTTTAAATCCTCTATCATGTTGCTTCTGTATTATCTCTGCAACTTTATGTTCTAACTCTATTGATTGTCCAAAGTCTTTTGTTTTATTAATTAAAAATTTATAAAGTCTTTCAGTTAAATCAACATCATTCCTACAATAAGTTAACATCTCTTCAGTAAAGAAATCAAATTGTTCAAAGTGTATTTTATTATGTCCTAACTTTGTACCCCAATTTTTTAATGAGTGTCCACCTTCTATCATAGGATTTAACAATCTAGATAATACTAATGTATCTGTCTTCTTACAATTAGCAAACAAATCATAACCAAATATTTTATTAACAACTGGTATATCAAATCCAATTATGTTATGACCTATAACTTCATCAGTTTGTTTTATAAAATCTTCAAACCTATGTAGCTTATCTTCTCTAAACTGATAATAAGTATCGCCATGTTTACAAACAATACACCATATCTTATCAGCAGTCATGGTTGTTTCAATGTCGAATACTACTTTATTAAAAGTCATCTGACTTTACCTCATTAAGTCTACCAGTATCAATGTCATATTTTAAATCACAACATGGACCAGTTATACCAGAGAATCTATTCTTTAATACTCTTATCCTTGTTGTGTTTCTAATATCAGGGTCATCATTTTGTGCATCTCTTTCTAATCCAATCACCATATCACTAAGCTGTCCTATACTAGCTGACCCTCTTAATTGTGATAGTGATGTTGCTGCACCTTCTTCATGTCCTTTACCATCTGGTCTTCTCAAGTGAGATACAACTATCATAGATACTCCTGTCTCTTGTACAAGTGTTCTAAGTCTAGTCATAATTTCATCTAATGCTCTTCTCTCATCTCCATGAGACTGGTCTGATACTATAATACTAACATGGTCTATAATAACATACTTACAATCTAAACCTTTAGCTAAGAACCTAACCCTTGAAACAATATTATCAATAGAGTTAGACCCAAAATGGTCAAACATATATACTCTACCAGTACCTACTGTTGCATCAAAATAAGTTTTCATTTCTTCTTTACTTACATGAACATCAGGTAAGTGTAATCTTTGATTAGCTTCAACACTCATCAAACCTTTTGAAGTTATGACTGGTGTTTCTTCTAACATTAATAAACCTATATTATCTTCTGTTGATTTTATAATGTGATGTACTACTTCTCTCATTACTTGGGTCTTACCAAGTCCAGACCCTGCTGTAAATGTCACTAACTCTGCAGGTCTTAAACCATATGTAATTTTATTTAATCCTTCAAAAGGATATTGAACAAATGATTTTGTAATTGGTTTAACAACTTCATCAAATAAAATATTAGCATTTATAATTCCATCTGGAGCAAATGTCTTAGCATCCCAAAATGTTTTATTATATATTTGTATTTTATTTTTTGTTAAACAATCTGAAGCATCTTTAAATCCTTCAGGTAAATGCATTATCTTACATTTTCCTGGAGAGAATAACTCTGCAACTTTCATAGCACCATCGATACCATGCTCATCATTATCAAAATTTATAATAACATTATCAAAATTATTTTCTAACCATTCTAAACTTGTCTTAATATCTTTAACTGCTGAAGTTATACCATTCTTTATACTCACAACTGGAGTGTGGTATGTTCCTTTTAACATCATCTGATAAGCAGATAAACAATCTAACTCACCTTCAGTTATTATACAATATTTATTTTTAGAAAAAAGATGTTGACCAAACAGCCCAGAGTTTTTTGTATTACCTTGTATACTAAACTCTTTTAACTTTGTGTACCTAGTCTTTGTTGCAATCTTTGCACCTTGTGTATCGTGGTATGGATAGTAATGGTTTGTTATTGTACCCATGTTATCCATCTTAACTGTCACTCCAAACTTCTTACAAGTTTGTTCTGAAATATTTCTATCTATGATTTCTGCATAGTTAGATTCTTTCATATAATTCTTTACTTCATATTCATTATTGGTATTTGTTGGTTGTAATTCCATATCATACTCTCTTATATATTGTTGACATGAAAAACAATAAGCAGAATTATCTGCATTCACAGATACTGCATCACTACTTGAACATAGTGGACAGGGTAAGTGAAACTTTACAAATCCATTTTTATTTATTTCTTCCATTGTCGCCCTTGTTGTTAATTAATTTCAAAAAAAAAGAAGCCGACTCTACTACAAGCCGACTTCTTCGAGGAGTAAAAAATGATGACACACTAAATGTCCTTCACTTTATCAGATGTTATACTAAAAATCTTCCTTAATGTCAACACCACTAGCAGAAGAATTTTCTATTTCAAAATCTTCTTTAGGAGTGTACTCAATTAAGTTAACTACTTGAACAGCTTGTAGGTCTAATCCTTTTCCCTTCTTACCTTTGAAGTTCCAATCGTAAGGTCTGTACATTACCTTTACCTTACTACCATTACCTACTATTTTATCAAGTGGTTTCTTTCCACCATCAACTAATGTTGGTTGTTGATTCTTATCACCATTAGCTTTCTGTACTTTTCTTTTAAATCTAATTATATTAGATATTGTCTGTTCATCTACAACAGTTTCACCAACAGAGATTCCTTGACTTCTAAAGTCTTCTGCTGTCTTATCGTCAACTGCTAAATCAATTCTCCACATAGGTTCAAACTTTTCGTTTGGTCGTGTCAGAGAAGCCCAGTAAGCTGTGCCTTCAATTATTGCCATATGTATTTTCCTTTATTGTTATTGTTGTTATTAAAATGGTAATAAACCCCATACCTTTTGTGCGTAAATAAAAGTATAAGTTCCTACTACCTTTGTTTTATATATTAACCAAGACATATTGTCCTTTATTGTTATTGTTAATTGTTATTTTACTTCTATCATTTTTCATCATCGGTGTCAACACTTGATTCAATTTTATTTTCAAGTATTTCCTCTATCTTTTTATCAATGTTTAATTTGATAGTTTGTTTCTTATTCAGCTTCTCCTGAAGTTCACCTATCTTAGAACCCATAGATTGAATATCAGAATTTGCCTGTTCTAATTGTATTAGAATCTGTTTAATCTTACTATCCTTTTGTACGATAGTTTCATTTAATTCTTGTTTCTCTTTTGTTAAATCAGAGATTGTAGATTTATATTCTTTTAATAAAGTTTTGTCTGTCATAAATTTTTTAAATCTCTTGCATATAAATAATTTGATTTGTCTTCTTGTTCCTCATAACAATCATCACAAATTTTTTTATTCCTATCTGTTATATATCTTCTCATACTACCACCATTTTTATTACACTTGCATATACTACAAGTGTCTCTAAAATTTAATCCTCCATCCATCATTCCCATTAATCTATACCTACTATAACTTTCTTTATAAGACTAACTGGAAAATTTTTTTTATTCTTACTACATCCACTTAATAATATTGCTGTAATAGTTAATAGCATTATAAATAAAATTAAATTTTTAAACATAATTATATTGCTATACAGTCTTCAGTAAATAATTCTTTAATTGGAATCACTACACATTTACTTGCTCTGTAATCTCCTATGCTTTTGGTGTGTGTCTTCTTATATTTTTTAACTATCTTCTTTAGTCTTGATACTCTGAACACTAACATACAATGTTCTTTACCATTGAGTTCTAATATATGAAACCACCATTTAGATTCTGTCTTATCTATGCCTGAAGGTTTATCTCTATACTCATACTCAATAGCAATGTTGCCTGTCTTTCTCCACCATGCTCGTTCAGTTTTAATTTCTACTTTACTTCCTTTAAGTAAATCAGCTACTCGTTTCTCTCTTATCTGTCCATACTCTAAGTCTATATCAAACTTAGTATTCTTACCTGTACTCATTAGTATTGTTCCTCTTGATGAAAGCTACAAATATAATGAGTCAAAAACTTATTAAGATTTTTATTCTTAAATAGTTTTTTAGCATTAGCTTTATCTAACTGTTGAAACTTTCTGATTATAAATGTTGGTTCTAAATTTGCGTAATCGCATATCTCACAGAAATGTGAGTCTGTTTTGGAAAACCAAGACCTTGCTTCTTGGATTATATCTTTTCTTTTATTACCCCATGCATGAATATCTACATCCAATGCATCCATAATTGCTCGAACAATTACACTTCGATATAATAAAACATCTGGTGTTATCGCCCTACCTTCGCCCTGTCCTGCGTTTATACTACTGTTCAATATCATATTTCATTTTATCAAACACCTTGTCTAGTAGAGATTTTTTATTTCTCTTTACAATCTTCGAGTGAAACTTTTTTGTTAGTAGAGTTTTGGCTATTGGATTTCTGTATTTTATTTTTAAATGTTTCTTCATCAATCTCTTCTACTGTACTTCTAGTTTCTTTAACATCTCTATTAATTATATTTGAGTATGGACTCCACTTTAATTTTTCTAAATCTTGTAATGTTGTACCTGAATTAAAATAATCTTCAACGCATACATCAACATTGACCCAAGTTTTTTTCAAGAAAAATTTATTACTCATATTANTGTCCTATAATTAAGTTATGTTGGATAAAAGGTTTATGTCTTTTCTTTTAAAGACAGTATCTCTATTATACATTATAACAATTGTCCTAGCAACCTCTGGAAAAAATAAATATTATGTAATAATATCAATGGTTTACAGAGCATTTGGTGTTCCCTTTCTAGTGTAAGTTGTACTGTTATTATGATGGCTGATGTCCAGTTTCTAAGAACACCTTCCAATATTTTCTATTTTCAAATTGACACATATCAAATTGATTCATTGCATCTTCTAAATCCATTGCATTAATAAACAAATGCAAATTAAATTTTAAGTTATGAAACATATAAACATTATTGATACTATCAACTTCATGTCCACAATCTTCATGCCTTTCTTTTTTCTTTTTCTTAGCCATTAAGCTACCTCCTTTAAAATTTCAATTGCTCTTGCGTGTGCAGGATGTCTTTTAATATATCCCTTCCACTCTATATACCCAAGCATATTAAACACTACACTCTTTGATTTAACATTCATGTGTTCTTTCATCTCATCAAACTTAGGCATGATTTCATTTTTCTTTTTGTATTCAATTAAGAATTTAAAAAGTTTTAATTGTTTTGGTGTTAACATATCTTTATCTAATCTTCTATAATTATTTCCTGCCATAATTAAAATGGAATACCATCTTCGTATTCATCATCCTTATGATTGTAAGCTACAGTTTGTTCAAACAAAAAGTATTCTATATCATCATACTCTTTTTCTTCTTGCATTAAGTTAGCATAGTAGTCAGCACTATGTCTATTAAGAAATTGTTTTTCTAACATAAATCTATCTGAATGTCCAAACTTACTCATCACTATATATTTTTTTATTTTATTTTCCATCTTCTTTTTTCCTTTTGTTGCTTCGTTTATGTCTGCCCATGTACCAGTATGAAGGTTCATAATCCCATCGTTGACCATGATGTCCTCTTATATCTGCATACCACATACGCAATCTTACTATTAATTTTTTAAAAATCATCCTACTATTATAACAGATTTGAAATTAAAGTCAAGCATTAATTTACTACCTTACTCTTACATAATCCATTATCAATTAGGAACATTGCCTGTCTTCCAAACCACCCTTGCAACTGCCAACATATTCCTGTATCAATTAAATGTTGCCATGCTTTTAACTCTTCCTCTACTGTTTCTGCTGGTATATATCCTTCAGCTATACCTACTGCTTCATGTGTTTCCATTACTAACTCCTTCGTTAAATTTATTTGTTTATACTTTCTATANTATTGTAGTTCAACTTTACTGTTGAAAACTTTCTTACCAAAGATAGCATTCTTTATTCTAATTTTTCTACTCATAATGTTTTAATATTTTTGTAGCTGTATCAATTCTTTTTTGTGTAGTTAAATGAGGTAATAAAGATTGACAAGCTTCATAACATTCATCATTCAAAGCTACCCAAATCTTTTGAGGTTTAGTTATAGTTCCTTTAACTGACACTCTTGGTTTTCTATCATAAACTTTACCACCAAATAAATCATGTAGTATTTTTATTGGTGCAAAATCTGTATTACAAACTTCCATTCTTATTCTTTTGTATGGTTCTTGTTTGTATTGTATGTATCCTTCACCATCTATAAAACCACTTGCCCATTTTATTCTATCATCTATATTACTTATCATCTTTTTTTCTTTCTATATCTGCAATCATATCTCCTATCTCATTTTTAATATACTCTAACTCATCAACTCCAAGCAACCCTGCTACTTGTATAATTGTTGCCATTCTTTTTTGTTGTAAGTTTCTATCTTTATTTCTATCAATCATTTCTAAATGTAGTTCATCCATAATTACTTAACTCCCTGTATTTCTTTTAGTTTTTCTTGTAGTATTACACCTATCATATGTACTTTACTATCATCTCTGACAGTCCAAGTAGTAGTATTTGATTCCCATATATCATACTTCCAACTCATCCAATCATCTAATATTTCTTGCATCATTTTTTCAGTCATTGTTTTCTTCTCTCCATTTATTATAACCTGTTGCCCAAGTTTCTTTAGGTTTAAATTCTACAACATTAGTTTNAATTTGTTGTATATCTTTTTTCTTTATTTTAAATCCTCCATTATCCCACAGTCCTACTGTATCTTGTTNTTGCCAATCATCTACATGAACATCCATTGCTTTATTATATGCATCAGATTTATTCTCTGCTCTAACATCAACATAATACATTACAGTTTCATAACCTTTAACTCTATATGTTTTCATCTATCTGCCCTCATTATTTTTTCTATTCTATCTAACTTCTTTAATCGTTTAGTTATATACTTCATATCTTTGATACAAGCTATAACATCTGCGTCACTATCATAACTAACTCTACCAAAGTGTTCATCTAAATACATATCAACATTATTTAAATCGTTATGTATTTTACCTACATAATATCCACTCATCCTACTATCACTCCTATAATAAATCCTATTACAAACCAAACAATCTCTGACCTATAATATAAACTCCATACATTAAATTTTCCAAGCCATTTATTCATCATCATCCTCCTCTGTAGTATCATGTAGCCAACCACATTCAATATAATAATCTCTATCTTCATCTTTAAGATTATTCATTTCAAGTTCTACATAAGCATCAACCAATTCATTTTTAGTCATATCATCTGCACTATGCTCAAACTCTTCTCTCATTTTTTCTAGTTCTTGATTTGAAAATTTCTTACTCATCATCATCCTCCATTTCACAATCTATTAAATCAAATGAATAATACTCTGTTGTATTAAGTCCACTACAAGTTTGCTCGTATGGTACTGGACACTCACTTAACCAATCATCAAAGTCTTTCATTGTTATTTCTTTTTTATCTTTATATATTTCTACTGGCATACATCCTCCTTGTTTAGTTCTAAAAAATAATCCCAACCCTCTTCATTGTCATCATTGTATTGGTAATTAATTTTTAATTTATTTTTCTTTAGCATATCATTTACTTCATCAAGCACCAACTCTATTATTTCATCTGCTCTTGATTTATAATTCCAACCTATCCAGTTCTCATTTACTTTACTCATGTTTACTTTTCTCCTTATCTTCATAGTACTCGGTTAAGAAATCATCAACATAAGAAGCTGTGTCATCATCTATATCTGTAATAGTTTCATCATACCAAGTTCCATCTGGTCTTTCTGCTGTTGTGACTATTGCCCAACCTGTACATTTATCTGCTTTCATATTACTCCTCCTACTTCTAAATCAAACTCTAACTTTTCTAGTAAATCATTTCTTAACCAAT
>JGI25132J35274_1000502_pt1 | contig 10458 bp, 13 predicted proteins | sample ETNvirenome_6_30_FD_35274 | JGI IMG/M metagenome (IMG submission 35274)
AGCGACACCAGNNCNCCACGACTGTCAGAACCGCAGTGCCCCATTCGTGATGCCTCGACATCACAGGATGAAACATTCAAGTTGTACCAGTAGGAGCCATCATCGAATGTGTGCATAACAAACTCTGGCTCTTCTTTGTTCTCAAGATAGTTAAGGGCCGTTCTGTGGGCATCCTGAATACTATACTCGTCTTTAATAAGCTCGTAGTTTGTAGGATCATCATTGAGAAAGTCAATAAGCTCAGAATACTGATTGATCCAAAAGTGAAAGTTCTTGGCATACAAAGAGCGAAGATATTCTTTGGTGGTCTCAACCTTTTCACTTGGCACACCAGCTTTGCTAAGAGCCTTGATTGCTTTCATAAATGCTTTGCGCCAAGTTCCCATTGGGCGACCGACTGTATTGCGAAGGTTATCAATAACAAACTTTACTTGCTCGTTTTGCTTTATTCTCTCTTCATCGTATGCTTCGCGAGGCGCGTTTGTACCCTTGTTTATATCGAACATTGCCACGGTGCGCGCTTCGATGTCCGCCATGCCTGCCTCTTTGTTGGGGCTGTCTTGCTGTATAACATATTGTGCATACTCTTGATGAAGAAACTGAAAGACTTCATACTGAAGGGATGGGATAGTGTAAGCACCAGCCATACGACCTATAGATTTCTTCCAATTATTAGCGATATACATACGCGCTTTCTCGGGTGCTTCCGGCATTGCGTCTTCTATGTAATCAATCACAAATTCTGGCAGGCCAATGTCTCGTAGACCCTCTGCCAATACATTTTCTCGAATATATTTAAACCAATTGTCGGTATAAAGTTCCATTAATTTACCTCATTTACACAATAAATAGTCTTGTTTATAACTAACCGCTGGCAAAAAGGTCGGTCTTTAATAAGCGTGCTGTGTCTTCCCAAGAACTAACTTCAACCGCCTCGCAACTCGGGTAGCGTCTGACTGCCTCTGCTATTGAATAATCGTTGCCAGGAAACGGTATGCGGTCGCCAACGAAAACAATACGATGGTCTTTTAATTTGTCAACAAAATGTTTGATAACTTGACCCTTATCATGTCCTTTATTAAAAATATCAATACTAACTGCGCCGCCAATCACAAAATCAAGAGTCGGGTGCTTCTTTGATAATTTCGCTACAATCTTTTCTCTTTCTTTGTTTTCTTTATCGTACTCTTCGTATTCTTTTCGCTCTTTCATTGTGGCATTACGACCAACAATAGAAAAATTTACCATGCCGACGCGCTCTTCATAGTGACGACCGGTCTTGGTATGGTAGCCTGAATTCATAACATACCGCTCAAGCTCGCTGAAGAATAACTTGGGCTTATCAACGGTAAATTTGTTTTTATACATCATAGACCAAGAACTGTATCCATCTATATCTTTTATCTTTTTATAGTGTGCGTTTCCCATGCACGAAAACACACCCAACATTTGATCAGTGATCTTCCGACCAAGTTGGTCTACAATTCTTGGAAACGAACCACCCGACACAATATACACTTCTTTGTCTTTCTGCCAGTTATAAAAATCCTTGGCAAAGCTCTGCTCTATTTTGCTTTTTGCGGGCGTCAAAGTGCCGTCTACATCAAATAAATAGATAGTTTTCATCTGTCGTAGTCATCTGCAAGTCTTACAACATCAGTCAAGTGTGGAGTGCTTACTTCAACAATCTCGACTGAGCTTTCATTTGCTCCGAACCTATGGACTTGTCCAACATTAACATGGAAAGATTGTCCAGGTGTAAACTTTTGAATGTCGTCGTTCTCATCATAGTTGTATAAAGTACCCTTAAGAACATAAACTGTCTCTTCTTTTACTTCATGGAACTGCTTAGAAAGACGATGGCCCGCGTTAATATGCAGGATCTTGCCCACATAATCTTCGGTCTCGGCCCAGATAATTTCGTGTCCCCACGGTTTTTCAACTCTTCTCATATTATCTCCAAAATAGTTGTACTCCGACAATGACAAATGATAAAAACACACATATCATTGTCTTGGTTGTGAACATACTCTCATGCAACAGCCACCATGTAAGAAGTGGAAAGGTAACATATGACATCCCAAACCCTAACATACGGGACGCCCACGCTTCATTTGTTGCGTCCACAGCTATTCGAGTTCCATACCAAAAACATACGCTTGCAGGAATACCAAATATAATCGCAGCCACAAAAGGCTTATCTTTCCACCAATCCCAAATGTATTGTGAATACAATTGAAACCAAACTGCTGTTTGGGCAAATGCGAATAAGCTACATGACTTTATAATTTCAGAAGTTTGCAACGATCATCTCCACAGCAGACTGCTGATTTTTTGTTGGGTTACCGTACTTGTCTATCATGCAGATGTGGGAATCTTTGTAGAAGCTCTTTGCGCGTTTGTCATAATTGTATATCAAAATAATTTTCCTGCCAGAAGTCTCAAATGTTTCTTTTAAATCTCTGTGATTAACTTTTACAAAGTCGTATGATTCGTTTTTGCCTTCTTCAAATAAGTTATAGCTAAAATCGCCCACTGATACAATTGTATAGTCGCTTCTGTGTTTGTCTTTAATGGCATCTAGAAAATTCTCTTGCTTGTCTAGGATGAGGTGCATATTCTTTACATTTTTGTATGATCTTAAGTCTGCTAGTGCAACCGGATCATATGATTTGTTGATTAATTTTCCATGTGATATCGCACCAGTTTCCGACATTTGGTTCAACATAAAAAAGAGTGCGCTACGAACCACAGGGTCTTTATACTCAACCCATTTTTCTTGCAAGATGTCATACATGTTTTCATCAAACTTAAATTTTTCTGAGGTTAGCATCTCATATATTCTTTTTGGTTCACGCGAAAGGGTGTGCCAAAATTCATAGACAGCGTACTTGTTGGTGTGAGCGCACACAAATCGGTTGTACTGAGCCAAAGAAAGCTCTAAGTCGCCTGAAAAAAATAGGTAAGAATCGACAACAGAACCGGCTGGAACTGTTTTAAGTATTTGTGCGAGCGACTTGTTCTGGACTGCTGTGTTTTTTAATGGGGTTTTGATCATTGGTGCTGCCGGGGCTCATGCTGTTTTTGAAGCTCTGAATTTTTGCTTCTAGGTTCTCCATCATTTCTTCATCTGGATAGATCTCTTTCACGGGCCTTTGATCTTGTTCTTCTTCTGCTGTTTGTGGCTCCGCAGGCGTGCTTATAAAACGAATATAACCATTCATTATGTTTTCAATATCCAGCAAGTTGTGATCAATCTCAGCCAATAGTGTTCTTAGTTCGCCAATAATTTGAACTGATTCAATCGTTATACCACTTTTGTTTAGCTTTGTTTTGCTTGCCTTCTGAAGCTTGGTCGCGGCGAGATTTGTTAATCGCTCAACCTCTGTCGGTAGTTGCTCGATATCAATCGAGTATTGAATATTTACTCTTTGTGTCATCCTATCCTCTAAGCAATTCTTTATTTGTATTTAGTGAACTTTCAACAACCGACGGTGAGCCAACAACAATTATTTCTGTGCCCGTGTGTCCTCGATTGATTGTAAGTTTTGTGAATTGATGATTGTTAGAGAGACCTTCAGGCAACAAGCCTTGTTCATTCAATTGTTGCATTCTGGCTTCTTCTCGTATCATAATTACATGTTCTGGATTAATGAAGACCTCTCTTAATGTATAGTCTTGCCTTGTTGTCAAGGCTCCATTTTGGCACACTTCGGTTAACTTAACGAGTCCCATATTCTTCTCCTACTGGGTATACATGCTTTCGATCTACTTTGTTTTGTCTGCCGAGCGCATAGACCATGTAATGTGTGTTATATGCTTCTCCCATAAAAATACCAATCACCGGTTTTACTGTCTTATAAACATCATAGTTGTGCACGAGTGTTACATCTTGTGGGATATGAACCAAATCTCCGTTTTGCATTATTCAGTCTCCGTCTGTATTATACTGTAATTAGTAGTTATTAGTGTTCCAGCACAACTGGCGGCATTTTGCAGTGCTGTCCTGGTAACCTTAACAGGGTCAACTATACCAGCTTCTAACAGTTTTGTCAACTGTTGAGTTTTAAAATTCCAGCCGTAGTCGGGATCGATATCTTTGTCTAGCAATTCAGAAATAATAATATCGGCAGACCTCTGGCCAGCATTCATGGCCATTTGTCGGATTGGCTCTGCACAGGCTTCCCTTACGATGCAAGCTCCGAGCGCTTCGTCGTTACTGTTAGTTGTCATAATCAGAGAGTTCGAAGCCCTCAGCAGCGATACTCCTCCGCCAGGAACAATACCCTCATCTAAAGCTGAGCGTACAGCCTCTAGCGCATCTTCGATACGGTGCTTGCGCTCAGTCATTTCAACCTCGGTAGAGCCGCCAACGCGGATGACCGCCACACCAGAAGAAAGTCTAACAATTCTACTTTGTATTTGTTCACATTCTTGAGTAGAAGATGTATCAACTATCTGTTGCTTTAGTCCTTGTATTTTGGTCTCTACTGATTCGTGATCACAGTTTCCACCAACAATAGTAGTGCCATATTTATTAGATTCAATCGACTTGGCACTACCAAGGTCGGACAGCTTGATTTCTGATAGCTTATATGCACTTTCGCGTGTGATAAACTTGGCTCCCACNGATAAAGCTAAATCTTTTAACAAGTCTCTTCTTTCTTCTCCGTAGTGTGGGGCCTTGATTGCTGCAATCTTTAATGTGCCGCGCATGGCATTCATGATCATGGCGGCCAAAGCTTGGCCTTCTATCTCTTCAGCAACAAAAACAAGTGGTCGGCTTTCTCTAGCTGCCATTTCCAAAACAGGCATAATTGGTTCAACGGCAGAAATCTTATGGTCAGTAACTAAAATAAGAGGCTCTTCGTGGGCCATTATTGCTCGGCGCTCATCAGTGACAAAAGCTGAGGCTGCATACCCTGATTCAAATCTAAAACCTTCAGTGATGTCTATTGAGGTATCAATTGATCTTGATTCTTCGATGGTAATCGAGCCATCTTGACCAACTTTATCAACAGCTAACGCTATTAGTTTGCCTATTGAGTTATCATTGTTAGCAGAAATGGTTGCGATGTGCTCAATGTCCTCGATACTACGAATTGGGTGCGTTAAATTCTTAAGATTTTTGACCACCTCATCGACTGCCAACAAAATACCTCGCTGAAGTTCTGTTGGTGACGCGCCGGAGGCAATGAATCGCTGTGATTCTCTCAGGATAGCGCGCGCTAAAACTGTTGCTGTGGTAGTTCCGTCGCCAGCGTCAGCATTTGTTTGAACTGCTGCTTGTTTTATAATTTGTGCTGCAGCATTTTCAATTGGATCGTCTAATGCAACAAAGTGAGCCACGGTAACCCCATCTTTAGTTACAAATGGAGTTTTACCCTTTTCTTGCAGCAAAACATTTCGGCCGCGGGGGCCAAGTGTTGACGCCACATTGTCTGCTAGTTTGTTAGCGCCATTCATGATTTTTTGTTGTAGTGTTTGATTGTCGTCGTATTCTCGACTCATTAGTACCTCATAGTTATATTATATTATAATCTCAAATAAACAGTTTGTCAAGTTTATTTATCGGTTTTAAGAATTTCTTTTGAGCTAATATTGTTGGCGTTCTCAATAGAAGTGTTGGCAAGAGCATCATCAGTCAGGCCTCCAGCAAAGAAGGTGTTAAGGCTGTCTGATAAGATTTTGAGAGACCTAAAAATTTCGGTCACCTCTTCGTTCAGAATTTCTCTAATATTGTTGACAACTCTGGCCACCTCTTCGCGACCAACCTTAATTGATCCGACTGCTATTGTGTTTGTAGGTGGCCCTTGGTTAACTGCTTGTTTTTGATTAAGAGAGAAGTGGCCTCTTGTAAGGTAACCCCAACTGTTTAGTAGTGCAACCCTCTTTTGGCGTGGGCCCATATCATTGTAGGCTCTCGCAGATTCTTCGGGACTCAGAAACTCTCCTTCAGTAACCATGCGCTTAATTTCCTGACTACGCTTGTCGGCTAGTTTTTGTTTCTTTTGGTCGTTGATTACAGCATTATTGGCTGCAACAATTATGGTAGCTAGCGCGTCGGAGCGCAATCCAGCACCATCGGCAGTTCTTAAAGGTGAATTCCAGTCAAAGTCATTTGTAATACTCTTAACATATTGTTTGTCAATCATGGAGCGACCCCTAACCACACCCTTGTTTACTTTATCGTCGCCTATCTTCTGGATCCAGTCTTTAAATAGAGCGTCCTTTTTAGCGTATTCAAGCGCTTGGAGTAATTGTTCTGCTTGCATTTGTGAGAGGGGTATTCCCTTTTCTTTCAAAATTGCATTGAGATAACTTACAAATAGTTTTTCTAAATCCTCATCACTTGGCAAATTGGCTTCGCCAGGGAGCGTGTCAGACATACTGACACCATCAACGCGGCCGGCTTTGAGTGCGCTAGCTATTTGCTTTGGTATCATAATGCACTGCTGTGACTTCTGTTTTGAAGACGCGATGATATTCATAACATTATTAAGACTAATGTCAAACTGATAAAAATCGATTTTACCTTCTTGTTCTAAATCGTCACCACTAAGTGTCTTGGTGCAAACAACATATCGCATGGCGCCGTCAATAGAGCCGGGATATTTAGGATCAACCAAATCTCTAACAAGATCTGTATAACTACCGCCGACTTCCAGGTTGCCTTCTTTGTATAACTTAAGGCTGACTGGGATCTCTTCGCCGCTAGCTCTATCAACATAGTCAGCAATGGTGCCCGTGTTAGCAGGAATTTGGAAACCATTGACCAGTGCAGCAAGAAACGATTCGAAACTAAAGCCTGCGGATGAAGCATTGAAGTTGGTGATTACCTTTGTGAGCGTTTTATAGAACACAAGATATGAGATGGCTTGTGCAATTCTTTTTGTTCTTTCGTCTCCGGCTTGTTGTTCAACCATACTAACACCATTCGTATAGAATTGGGAAACGCTTCGAATCTTCTCAGCGAAATCCGAGCCTTGAATGTTGCTTAGATATCCCTCTAGAAGCTTTCTTTGTGGTCCTTTGATTTCAGCGCCTTCGGCATCTCCAGGTGTCTTGACATCGGACCAGCCAATCTCTGAAACCTCAATGTTTGGGATCATTTTTAGGATCATTTCAATAGCTTCTTCGTCGCTTCCGGGGTTAACCACTTGTGCTTCTTCTTCAAAGACTTCTAGTGATTCCTCAACCGCCTCTTCGATCATCGACATCAAATTTTTTATATCAAGTTTTTGTGTTTCTCTTATAAACTCTTCCTTCACAACTTGCTTTAATTGTGGCGTTTCTTTAGTTGCTGTCTCAACTTCAATAAACATATCTTTAATATAATCAGCCATTTGTTTCCCTCTTAAATAATAATATCTGCGATGCCCATTTCAACCGCTTCTTCTGCAGATAAATAGACATTAACTTTGCGTTCTATCATTTTTTTGAGTTTGGCTCGCGTCAGCTTTGTCTCGGCTATCAAGGCATCACAATACATGTCTTGTAATTGCTCAATTGCTTCAAGTTCGTTCATCATATTGTGCAACGAACCGTGGTTGCCTCCCATAACAGCATGAATCATAACACGACAGTTCTTTCCAATCTTGCGTTTTCCTTTTGTACCAGATGCCAACAAAAGAACACCAGCAGACATTACTTTGCCAAGACCAATCGTGTGAATCTCACTTGTTTCCTTTATGTTTCTGATAATATCATAAAGTCCGAACATATCGTCGGCGTTGCCACCGTAAGTGGATATATAAAACTCAATTGGCTTGCGTTCTTCTTCCTTTACAAGTCTATTCATGCCATCCAGCATCAAAAGGCCGTGAATTAGCTCAGCAATTTTCTCTTCGTGAACATCAGCAAATAGTCCCAAAATTCTTAAATCTGGCTCGGGGGGAGGGAGTGCAATACCGAGCGCAGCAGGATCAATCATTGTTAGCTTTTGTTCTTCTTGCGCTGGTGCTTTTGACGAATCAGAAACCAGTTGTTTAATTTTTTTAATCATTTGCTTTTTCTCCATTTAATAAGTTAACAAATTCTTTGTTTTTATTTAGAAATGCCATTGCAGACTCCCAGTCGTCAAACTCAATAGCATGGCTAAAATATGATGGCACACTTTTGTTAATGTCCCTGATAGCGGTAGCTTTTAATAGTTCCACATCGTTGTTCATGTATATTTTAAAGCTGTCTATGTTGTTTTTGGTTGCGTTGTTTTTTTCTAGCTGTGATATGCAGAAAGTTCGCGCATACGAATGGTGTTCGATTGCTTTCAACAACATCAATAAAGATGTTTTTTGTGCCACTCTCAACATAAACAAACTAGCGCTAGCGATTCTATAAACAAAAAATGTTTTGTATGTATAAAACCCAAAAATAAAAACAAGTAAATATAGTAAGACTTGCATATTGCTCCAAAAAAAGAACCACTAGAGTAACTAGTCTCTAGTGGCTATTATAATAGCGTTAACTTATTTTGTCAACCTATTTGTTTGCTAATCTGTTCAAGATTCTTTCAGCGAGGGTATCAACCATAGCTTCTTTCTTGGAATCATTTTGAAGTCTCTGCGCCACACGGCGAGCAACCTCAGAAACTAAGTCCTCCTCAGAAAGCTCAAGTGCGTCCTCGTCTTCCATCACTGGATCCTGATCATCATCATCGAGGTCAGCTGGCTCCTCAAGTGAATCCTCACCTCCTTCTTCGGGTGCCAGCGCGGCTTCCGGCTCCATGGCCATAGGCTCATCGCCCACGCCCATATTGTCCATTGCATCTTCCTCACCGGCCTCAACATCGACACGGTCAGCAATACCGAGTGCATCCGCAACAGCGCGAACAACATCAGCCATTAACTCCTCCTTGTCAGACACATCAAGACCACCAACATCAAGATCTGCATCAGCATCTTGTGAGGGTTCATCTACCATAGGCTCGTCTTCTACTGGAAGCTGAGCGTCTACATCGACCTCCACTTCGTCGCCAAGATCGGCATCAGCATCAGCGTCCTCTAATTCCTCTTCATCATCACGAGCATATGAGCCACCGTAGCTACCCATCTCAGCAATCTGTTGTTCGCCAACAGTTGTGATGTTTGCGAGTTTTAAAAATTTACGAATCTCTTGTTCGTTTAAAAGTGTTTTACGAGCCATTTTAAAAAAATCTCCTTTCTTGTTTAAAGAAACTCAAAAATAAGTAGTTGTGTGTTGTAATAACGGCACTAAAAATAAGAATCAAAGCTATCAATGCGTTTTTTAATCTTTTCTAATGCTTTTGTTTCTATTTGCTTTATTCTCGCAAATGATAATTGAATTCTCTCGGCCACCTGCCTAAGCGTCATGGGTCCGTTCTCATATATAGACACAAGACAGCAATTATGTTCACTTGGAAAGTTAATCCAGTGCTTGCATTCCTTGTTTGGGCATGCTTGATTTAATCTCATGCACTCCTTGGAGCACAGTAAAAGTCCGTCAGTCTTTTTCATAATTCTGGAAACACCTCTGCAATCATATCAAATATATTTTCAACTTCGTTTTCGCTTAGTCCGTAATCGTTTGCTTTTTCTTGTCCAGCTTGACGAAGTTTGCGGGCTTGGCCCTTTCTTTTTTTTGATACATCGCTGATTTCCTCAACAAAATCATGAATTCGCGAATCATCATTTAGTAAGCCAGTAATAATATATCTAAAAAACTTTGCTTGTGTTAAACCAAGCGATTTAAGTTTCATCAAAAACTTTACATGCCGGTGATCGTTCTCGGTAAAAACTATTCTTTTATTTAGCTTTCCGTAGTCTATTTCGTTTTCCATAGTCTACCAAGCCCTGCTTTCAATATGCGTGCTGCTTTCTGATTGACCGGCATTCGTTTGAATCATCAAATCCGCCCTTGCTTGAAGTTCTTTTATGCTTCGAGCACCTGAGTATGAGCACCCGGAGCGGATTCCTCTTTCTAAATTGTCCAAGATATCCAAGACACTACCGCGATATGGTACCCTGGTAGACACTCCTTCAAAAGAAGAATATTGCCCTCTCCAGTCAACTTGTGCTTCCTTGGAGGCCATACCTCGATATGTTTTCCACTTGTGGCCTCTAGAGTCGTTGACGATCTCTCCGGGAGTCTCTTTAGTTCCGGCGAACAAAGAACCACACATAACAGCATCAGCGCCGGCGGCCAAAGCCTTGACAATGTCGCCTGAATTTTTAATGCCTCCATCAGCAATAATTTTCACATCTCTGTCAGTTTGAGCACAATCAATAATTGTCTGTAGCCCCGGCACACCATGGCCAGTTTGTATGCGAGTTGAGCAAATCGAGCCGCCGCCAATGTTACAACGCACACTGTCTGCTCCCCAGTCTGCCAAATCATTAATACCGTCCAGTGTGGCTACATTGCCCGCCATAATGTGATAATCTTCACCTAACATTTTTCTTAATCTATGGAGTGCGGTCTTCATAAGAACATGGTGCC